>Ga0233342_1000067_pt1 | contig 31472 bp, 20 predicted proteins | sample GEONDECOMP273_FD_180706 | JGI IMG/M metagenome (GOLD analysis project Ga0233342, IMG submission 180706) | Leaf litter microbial communities from Shasta-Trinity National Forest, California, United States - GEON-DECOMP-273 | ecosystem: Environmental > Terrestrial > Plant litter > Unclassified...
GACCTAGACCTGTTAGCCCTCCACTTTCCTTCATGAGGCGCTTAGGCAGGTACAGCAGCTATAGACCCGGGCATAGCAGAGCATGACAAAACCTCGTACCTCTTCTTTTCCCCTTCCCGTGGCTTGAAGGAGCAAGTGAACAGTAGTATTGCTAAGACAACTGGAGCAACTAGAGAGTCAACTAAAGCACCTACTGGAGAATCCACTATAACACCTACCGGCAATCATACATACTATAGCGTGCGACTAATGCCAGTCAGACTAAAGCAACAGAACCGACTAGCTGATTGAAAACGTGATCGTTTTCATATGGCGGTTGTGCCACTTGTTTGTCTTCCTTGTTGGTTTTCTCTTTTCCTCGGCTTATTGGCCTCTATTTTATTCCATCATTATCAATTCTTTAAGTATACGTTCCATTCTACGTCTACTAAGACAAGCCGGCTAGGAAGCGACGGAGAGAAAGGAAACCACTCAAGCAAGCCTCGCAATTTCTTGCACTCGCGGAACGAGCCTCTATTGGGAGTGTTGGTCTGTGTTGAAGTCATACTTAGCGTTGCCCGAAGATACACCCTGTGGCAAGCGTTCTCGGATAAGTCGCAGCTGCTGTTTGCTTAGCTTTAGCGAAGCTTTGTTTGTAGTTTTATTTCCTTCATCGAGATTGGGTTAATTTGAAGTAAGGGAATAATGTATGTATGGCTAATAATAAAAAATTTCAATTGCCTTTAACCTGAACTTTAGGATAAGACACCCGCACTTTCACTTTCATATAAGAGGAAGCAGGCTCATTAGCTGGGCGTAGGCACCGAGAGAACAGCCCTCATAAAGACTAGAAAATAGTGCTCAATCCTGAGCGTTTAGGAGAGTTTTTCACTGGGCTCTGCAAGCTCATCTGTTCCGGCGAAAAGCCGCCCAGAAATCAGTAGGGGGCGGATTCACTGAATGAGCAAAGGTCTTACTGGAGACCCACAAATGAACGGATCTGTACCTTTTCTTTATCAGTTTTTTTGTATCCGCGCGAGCAGAAAAGAAACGCACCTGGAAGATTTGAAGTGTTTGCCTATCCTGACATCTAGCTCAGTTAGTTTAGTGCGGGACTCTTTCCTTTCGCTGTTAATGGAGAAAGAACTAGTTTCGATTCTTTTTCCTTAGGCTAAGCTAATCCGTGTTATCTATCATATTATGTCCCTCACCCCAAACAACTCCCCAAGCGAAAGCGAGGCTCATCGTTATTACCTTTCCTACAGCATCAACTGTCGAGGGGACAGCACAGGCATATCATATTGGTGAGCTCCGGTGGAGTTGGAAAGGCTTATCTTCGACATCATTAGTTTGAGGCAAGGCGGACCTTATAAAAGAAATGCAAGCAAGCTGGATCGGGTGAATGACCTAACTCTGGGTGAATTAATATAGGGTAGAGCCGGAGAAATAGGTTTCTCCTTGGATTATTAGCTATCGGGTCACACCGAGAGAGAAAACCTTACTTACCTCACTTACGCTTGCTTTCATAGTTGGAATTAGCCTGATAAAAAAGCCAAAAAAAGGTAGGGATCTGGCATAGTTCGCAGGTGGGCGATAAGAGAATGAGCGGAAAGTAAATCTTTTTTAGCCCTAAAGAAGGAATAGGGTTTTTATCTGGGTTGGGTGGGAGTAGAAGGGTGAAATGAAAATAAGAAGATCTTTTACACTATTATTTTATATTCTTTGAAATGATTGAATCACCGAAATTGATCATTTCAGTTTATTGATTCAGAGTATGAAAGCACAAGATCTGTTATGATATGATGCGCTCTTGTATCAATGTGTAAAAATCCATAAAAGCAAGAAAGCAAACACTAACTAGCTCAAATACATGTCCTCCCGGCGGAATGCCGTGAAAACCAACCGGTGTAAAACCTTTCTTCAGTCAAGTAAAAGAATAAATAAAGTCCAAATCCAACCATTCAATATGTGGGAGGGGATCTATCAGCGAGATTGAGTACTGCTATTCTCCTACCCGCCCCAGAAAGAAATAAAGTTCGGATTAGACAGGCGGAAGGGGAGGGCTAGCATTAAAGACTATTCCCTTCAGTTGTTGATGCGGCGGGTGGACGTTATTACCCGATGATGGATTGGGTTGGCCGTTGATCCATATCTGATATGCTTTCTGTTCGATTGCCCGATGATCCGAAAAGTTAGGAAGTAAAACAGAGGAGGAATTCTATTTATTGTTTTTTATACGGTGGATAGTAACCCAATCCTTTTAAGGCGGATGATTGAAGGAGCTATACTTCACGTTTGAGTCCCCAATGATTGGTCCATCCATCCCAGCAGTTTCAGGAGTTGGTCCCACCTCTCCACCCGAACGATAGTCAATCCCTCCCCTTTTATCGTAATGCCCTACCCGACTAGCTGTCTTCTGATTCTATCCCTCCTTCATTAGCCGATCGATCCCATCCACCGAGTAAAAGAATTCGATCCATATGGGTCGTCTGATTGATCCTTCCCTCCCTATCTATCCTGCTCCTCAGCCGGAACTGATTGACTAACTGAGAAAACCTTCCCATTCCCACGTCCAGTTGTCATTGTGTATACGAGACTGATGCCTGCCTTCCCTTGAAAAGATAGTCTATGAAATGAATAGCTGGATTAGTATCCATAATATGCTCGCTTTTCGATGCCACCCTTCCACCACACTCGTGATAGGGCGTGATTCTACCCTATTGTTTCTGAATAGCTCCACTTCGCCGATCCTTCAGTATATCCAAGTGGGCCTGGGTTGGGTGGTAAAACATATTAATTAACACATAAAACCCTTCATCTCCTTATAATGAAGTATCAATTTGACGTAAACCCCCCCCCTTTAGATAAGGAAAAGTACCTTAACCTTGAAGTAATAACCAAATAACTCCCTTGTAGAGGTAAACTGCGGATAAGGTTACCTAACCAAGGAGAATGGTTGCCTAACCCGGGTGACTTGACCTAAGCATCGGAGTTACCTAAGCACCTGAGAAAGCAGTTTCATTACTTTACCAACAAGGAGAGCACTCTCCTAGGGCCCCCCGCACCTAGTCTGGGTTGGTCTGATAACGGGGGATAGACCAGTAACGATTTACCAAGCTTCAAAAAAAGGGGTATAAATAAGGTAAGAGAGATTAAGAGATATAACGTACAATATAGCTAAGGTAAGAAAAAGAAATAAAATAATAGTAAGAGAAAGAGAAATAGATATATAAAGAAGGATACCTAAGGTTAGGCTCAGCTCATCAGTAATGAAGTCTCACCTACCCAGGTGAGTCAAGCCTTGTAACCGTTCCACCTACCTTAACTCACTAGCCTGGTTATTATATCACCCATGAGAGAATATGTGAAAGAAACACTTCGTCAAGTAAGAGGAGGGGGTGAAAAACGAATACTATCCTTTTATGGGTGGTTCGTTCACCCTTACGTCGTTCACTCACGAAGGAGGGCCCAGGATAGATAAGGAACCCGGTCAACCGGATCTCTTACCAGAGCTTTTTCAGGGTTGGCCCTGAAAGAAGGGAAGATTTACTTGTAATGAGTAATTACTCAAGAAGGGCAGGCAATTAAGAAAAAGGGCAACTAGAAGAGATTTTAACAACCAACAGTCATTATTTCAAATTTTTTGAACAGAAAAGGGCCAAATCGCTAGCTCAAAGCGGGCAATAAACCCAATTTATATGCTATGGGCCTCATTCCTATGAGTGAACGTTCTTACCTTACGTATTACACCATAAACTACTAGGAGTGAACATACATTCTTGCACTCATAGAAGCAACTTGCCCGACCTACACCTTACCAAAGCATATGCTACACGCCCCTATCCTGGCTGGTAAGATGCAGCAGACTAGTGCCACAATACAATTAGGGCTTTTGGAGTATACTTTTGGAGTATAAAATACTATTAATAGGGTTATGGCTTTATTTGGGTCTGTCTCCATTGGGGTGTTGGGCACTATGTGTACCATTTCTTGTATATTGGTAGGAAGGTACTGCATGATATAAAAACTACTTTGACATTCTTCCATGATGACTACTTAGTATTGTTGGTCCCGAGCCAACTGGGATATTAATTGTATCATTGGGCTGGGATTTCATTTACTCCCAGGGCTAAGTTTTATGCCTGACCTTGTGCATGTTCTTGCCCAACTCCAGGGGAATTTTAATCATCAGATGGTCTTCTGTCGATGCTAGTATTTATTGATATTGTTGTTCTTCTTGTTGGTTCCCCATGTTTGCACTTTTTATTCCCATATAGTGCAACTTTGTTTATAATGTGGACATCCCAGTTCTTTTCAATAAATGTAATATAATGACATGAAATTAGCTTAGTTGCGCAGAAGATCTAGGTGCTTAATTTATTTGTCCCAATCCTTTAGATGCAAATTGGGTAAAGTCAATGGACATTGGAAAGGGCTTCTTGAATCATTGATAATCTAGATGGAATTATTATATAATATGAAATGGCTAGAAGACTATATTTGAAGCCTTGATTGAAGCCTTGTAGCAAATATAATTTTGCAGCAACTTTAACTTGCAGAAACCTATGGTAATGTAATTGCTGAGTGCTGCAAATGCAGGGTGTGTTTATCTCTAAGTCATCCCGGACCTCTTAGTATTTCATGGATGATTTGCTCCATTCCGATCCAAATATCCCAGAGCTTCTGGAGGGATTTCATATATTTTGAATAGCTCTATAATCACTTTGTGCACCGCGATGTAGGCCAATTTGGATTGGGAGATGCTTTATCTTACAAAATACTTGAGGGCAATACTAAACGAAATGATGCATACAGTCAAGGAAGGATGTTCGGATGACATGGTTTCCAGCAATTAGAATGATCAGGATGGTGGAGTCCAATGGAAGGAGGTTGTCGCTTGGAGTAGTTTCAGTCTCTTTGGAGTATGCTTCTCACAACGACCTTTTCAGAATAAACACCTAATATAAAAATGAGAACGTGGTTGAAGCAAGCAAAGTAGCCGTCCAGGATCAGGTGTGAATAGTATCCCTGTGGCGAGCTACCTTATAAAAAAAAATTGGCTTAAGCTACCGGGTGAATGCATGGTGAGATAGGGCAACGTGGCATCCTATCCGTTGACACGAGGAATAAGGGAGATATTATATATTATATATTTATTTCTTTATCACGTCGCTTATTTGGAATAAATAATATCTGTTGGCTGTCGTTCGTCGGACCCCCCCGTATTGCAAGTCCAATAAATAATGCTTTCCCTTCCCGTCAACATGGCTGTTGTCAGCCATCCTGTGGTGTACCCCTCTCATAATAATAATCAGTTGATAAAAACCGATCAATCAATAAGTTATTGTAACTCGGTCTAACTGCTCGTAAGAAAGACCATGTAATCTTCCTGTCGCTAGTAAAGTATGCTATTTGAATAGGACCCTTGTGTTCCGTAGATGTAAGTGTATTTAATGCAGCAGGGGTACCTATATTATGTTTCTTCATTTTAAGGGGCCTTATCCTCTCCTCTGTCGGGTATGTATTGAAACCTAGGTCTTTCTATCTATCGTCTGCCAGTCAGGACTTATCTTTTATTATCGTCGTCTGGGGCATTCCGATAACCCCGGCCCACACCCCGGGGGTTGCAAGCATAGAAAAGAAAGAAATACAATACATTTCTTTGCCCCACGAGCTAGTCACCTCAGTATAGCAACACTTTTTTCTATCCATTCTCTTGTAGGCACATGGGGCACATCTTTTATCTCGTTCGGTAATTCATAAAGCCGGCAAGCCTTATATCTAATTAATCCCACCCCAGCTAGGCGCCAGGAAACAAGCGATAAAAGGCCGGCCCTTGGGTCATATACCAGCGAGCAAGCAGCAATAAAATTATCCTAGCTTGGGCATCTGTCCTCCTATCCGTTTTCAACGTTGTGAAATGCGATTCCTAAAAAAGCAAATTACTTTCCTCCATAACCATTCATATATCTACTGAAAACTGATTCTATTGTGGCCTTAATAACTTGGTGTTTCAAAAATAAGGTCATAATAGTCTTACTTAGGGGCGACCCCCCCCCTTGAGCTATAAATGAACTAGCCCGAAGTGAGAGGGAAAACAGTGTGGTGACAGTGGCTGTTTCCCTGAGTTCCGCAAGGCCTTTGGGTATCAGGAGCTTGTATAACAAGCCTGCTAGTTTGTGCGGTAACATTACCTATCATGGTGCTACTGAGATGGCCCACTTTGAGGCAGTGTATGGACTTTCCCTCATTAGTTATCTAGTAGTTACGAGGCCTATATAAGGTTCACGAGGTTAAAAAACCTTGACATACCTTTTGCTAACATTCTTTGCACCCTCAAGGATAATTTGGTGTTGGTCTATAACTACATAAAGCAGATGGGTTTTGATCATCATTGCTTCGAACGTCACCACTTTGAAGAAGGTATTATTGCATCTCCAACCCTAGTAAGTAGATATAACTTAGGGATAAGAGCACTATCAATTTTATCCTAAGTATGGACCTATATTATTATACTAAAACAGCTCCATTGGATTACAAATTGCTCTGCCCAGCCATTCTATGCTCCACCCTATCTTTCATGTGTCATGCTTAAATAAAATGTAATGTCCAATTGCAGAGTTAAAAACTAGCCTTCTTTAATTGAATGAGGATGGTAGAAGAATAATCCTGAAGATGCAACATGGTAACCAACAGATATTTTACACCAATTTCATTTTCTCCAGCCTTGAGGACAACGCTGCTTTCTAAGGGGGATAGCATGTTAAGGTCCCACCCTAAGTCCTCTGCCAATGCTCGCTGTCATTCGTCCGTCCGTTGTACCCGCCCCTATTAGCTAATGTGGGCAATCAATTATTCACAAACCGGAGCCACTTCCGTTGACCCATCCCTCTGTAAAATAAATAACTAACTCACTGGTGACACTTCCCTTCGCTGACTGGCATTTATTTACTAGCGTGACTTAAACGATGTATGTGTCTGCTGATGAACCTAAGGTGCATTGTAAGTAACACATCATCTATCAAACTTAGGTCCCTGTGTTCCGTATTCGTAAATGAACTCGAGGGTAGAGGTTATAGGGCATAGGGCGTTTTAGTGACCACCTTACTTATCGGTTTAAAAACCGACAAGAAGACATATACTCCTGACATCGACTATTGGCTATGCTCGGCTATGATAACTGCCCTAAAAAGGATCGAGGTACAAGCCGCTTGCCTGACGACCTAAGAAGGAGGGCAAGGCATGTTTCAGCAATAATAAAATCCACTTTTATGTCCCAATGATGGTAAGTTAGTCACAGTCAGGTTCGGCGCATACACCAGCGTTGGCCCAGATCTTTCAAAATATTTTACTTTATTATACGATGCAACACCTCGCCCTTTTCCTTTATCTTATAAAGTGACTCTTTCTGAAAAAGTGGCTCCATTTCTTCCATTCGAAGCTTATTATCACACTTATTGGTAACGAAAAGAGAATAATATTGTAATCAAAGATATATAATATATTAGTATATATGTAATTATGCTTACCTTATTACTTTAAACGAAGTGTTTTACTCACGTCAAGTAATAGGCAGGCAAGGTTGCCATACTGTCCCGTTCCGGGTTTGCACATACGTAGAAGCTACTTAGTGAAGACAAGCCATTCAAAGCACAAGTCACTCACTTCACATAGAACGTTCACTGCATCACCTACTTACCTACCCCCCCCTATGTAATTCACTGCACGAAGCTATTCAAAGAATACACTAACAGCACAAAGAATCCGTTCACACACATAAGTCATTAACTATTCACTTCAAATAGTCCCTTGGGGTATATGGAAATATATTTGGGGTATGGTGGCGCAATAGGGTCCTCCTTCTCTTTTATCGGCAAGTCTGGATTGAACGATGGGGGCAATGAGAAAGCACGTAAACGTTTACAAGCTGGATAGCAAGAGATCGCTCAAGATACCTACCTTCGGGGCAAGAAGCAAGTTCAATAAATAAGTAGGATGCATGTAGGTGTTAGTCATAGTGTCTTTCATAGTGCTGTACATGTGCTGTACAGGCTCAAAAGCCCGCCATAGGCTGTCATCCGTCCGTCCGTGTAAAGTTAATAGAAATATCCGGGTCTAAAGAAGAGAGGTCATCAATATTTGGTCTCCGTTCTGTTGCTCTTGTTGAGCGGAGCATAATAATTGTTTATTGGGGTTGTCGGCAGGCCTATTTATCCGTATAATTTATTATATATATATGTAATATTAAGTCCCCACGAGGAGTCCCTTGTACCTGCTTAAAAGAAGATTTCAATAGATGAAATGCTAAATGCAATAGTTTTTGTTGATCTATTTAATTAAAACCGACTATATTGCCTGCCTCACTAAATATATTGAATCTATAGATACTGCCATTAATGAATATTTATTTCCTTCTTGCATCCAAAGTATCCTGCTGTAAAACGGAGTATTCCCGCTGAGCCAAAGAAAGCATCCCACAAAATAATATATATATATATAAGATTACTCTCGCCCTCCAGGGCGAGAGGCTTCGCACCTGAACTGGAACTTATTAGTAAAAAAGCATTTAGTACCAGCGATGAATGAGGTAATTAAAATAGATTTTTTCCTCCTCAAAAAGTTGAATGATAAGATTTACAAAACCCTGGTCTATCCGAACTTATTGCCTGCTCCAAACGGTGGTTCTTCAGATGGAAAAGTGGATCCATAAAATGAGGCTCTTTTAGGTGTGGCAACTTGCAAAATATTAATTATAGATCTAATTATTTTATCAACCATATGTAACGCTTGGTCGTTCCCTCCGTCTAGTCGGGGTAGGAACATTCCGAGATCGAGGTTCCTTAGTGTAAGTGTTATACTTTTATCTTGTTATATGTAACTGGTCTAACTCAGGTATTTTATGGATGCACTAAATATATCCAGCGGCATTCCGTAAAGACTCACTAACAATGCCTAACTAACCTCATTGTCCCATATCATTTGTTGTAGAATCTCAGTTGTAAAGCTCCATTGTTAAGCGAACATAATTTGTAACACAACACTAATTCGGAACACATACTCCATCGGCAAAAGCTCATTGTACCTCCTGGTAGAATACTATTCATCGAACAAGCATAATGAAACAAAAGCGCAAGCATCGTACCTAAAGCGGCGCACCTCCTATAGTTAAAATAAAATCCATTATATTGTAACCTCCCTAACCAGCCTCAAAGTATATGGTGTAAAGACCTTTTATTGTGAGTAAAGTCCTTTTGTAAAGGTTCTGCTTGTTGGTTGAATGAACCAGTGTCTCGTCTATGCAGCGGGGCTCCTGGGTCTCAAGCTGTATCGATCCAACAACCTAATGCAAGCAGACTATCTAACCAACATCAAGGAGTAAGTATATAAGTGCATATGTCCAGTTTTAGCGGGTTAATAGCGGAGATTGTGTATGTAGCAGGGAGCATCAAGGGGGCAAGCGTTAAGCGATCAATACAAAAAAAAGTAGTAAGCGGTAGGATCATTATAATAAACAAAGCATGGCTTTTTCTTCTGCGCTATGCGCCATGACCGTTCTGCTAATTGTTTTCCCCTGCACTAATGCAGATGTGGTGAACCCCACTCACTAACTAAGAAGCAACCCTACATACTATAAGTGTTTGTGTACAAATGCTAGTACGATCTATAAGTATTAATATAAATTGTAAGTATTTAACATAAGTATAACTATGTATATAAACGACTAAGCTAAGTGCTATTGGCTATGTTTCATTGTGTAAGCTAACTGGTTGTGTTGTAATGTCCTGACCCTGGAATTTGTGCGCGGATCGACATACTGAATGTGTGTGGGATTGTTATTAGATTACTGTTTTCAGAAAGCGTAATGGGTGTTCCTTGAGGGTGATTGTAAAGGGCACGTGATAAAAAGAACAGATAACAAAAATAGAATAAGCTCCTGTTAACGTAAAATTGTTAACACTCGTAAGAACCACCTCCTCCTCTTTCCAGACATGGGAAATTTATAAAAGCACATGGAACAATTGCTTTTGTGTACGGGGGCGACTGCTGATCACGCAAAGAAAACTCTCCTGGGCACCGACAAGAGTTTATTGCTGCAGCATCATCAATTCATGACTGAGTATAACTTCAAAAGAGTATAGGCATTGCCAATAGTCCTAGTTACTGGTAGGGAGGTGATACCCAATATAGTCGGTGTTGATTGGCGATGGAAATAGCGTCGGCAACGGCAGATACACATGGTGACGTGACTCTCTATTTTCACCTGCCCTGGAAGCGTTCTTCGAATACCCCTGTAACCAGAACATAAGCGTCACTCGCATACCCGAGAGGATAAGTACCCAGCCACGGCCGACAGAAGAGAGAGAACGACCTGTTCACCACATACCCAACGAGTCACCTTCAACACATGCCACATCCACCAAACACAGTAATAAGTACGGAACCAAGCGAGTGAGGCACTGAGTTTTTCCAATAGCTGGTAGCCTTCTGGTAGTCAATGCTGGTACTTTATACTCCTCTATGTGCTCAGTTCAATCCATAAAAAATATATTCAGTTCAGTCTACGTGAAGTCTATAGGAAAATATATCAATTTATTTTATTTATTGACTTGATTGATTGCCCACATCCGAGAGAGGGGCACAAAAATGTAAAAACCCAGAAGTACTTGCCTTAAGGTCAGTGCCAATAGCTCTAGTTGTTATAGCTGACGAGAAAGGTCAGTGCCAATAGCTCTAGTTGTTATAGCTGACGAGAGCCGGGAGTCCTTGTCGGAGTCCTTTCCGATTCATTACCAATAGCCAATACTTGAAGATAATGTCAGCTGCTGATAGTTTATACAAAGATGAGACCTCAACGGAAGGAAGATGTATGCAGGCCGAGAATCATTCATTTTAGTGGTACAGAGATTATAAACACGAAGAACGAATGAAAAGCACTTGAAGCAAGGTTCAACGAGGATAAGAAGGCACCCCCATGATGATGTTATTTGTTAATCTTACTCAATGATGGAGAAGTTGTTCAATAAGGGAGGTGCAAGAAAGAGCAAGGTGCAATGATGTTACTCGATACCGGGTGATTACCAATACTGCTTGCCCACATATTTGATGGCGCTGTATAAAGAATAGCCCTGGTTAAATAAGAGGAGCCCTAAAGAAGAGCGCTTTCTATAATAAAAATAACCCTGTTGAAAGAGTCCTAAAGAGCTTGGTTAAACAAATATGGTTACTCAAGAGATTATATTGATGACGGTGTTTGTTTATCGCTATTGCTTGCCCCCTTATTGCTACTTGCCTCCCTCATGACTTGCCGATACGGAACCAAGTTCCTACATCTCGCCCCGCCTCCAATCTCTTTGTATATGATGTGGACTTTACAAAAGGAAGTTAGTTGGACATGGATGGATGACCAATAGTGGGATATCCGATAGAGCCTGGGATATATCATGGATGGATAATAGATAGACCGATGGAGGAGCCATTGACCGATAGTAATAAAGAAAGAAGACCGATGAACGATAAGAATGAGTATTATGCCCACCAGGACTCTTATGCCGGGAGATTATGAAGTAAGTGCACTGATGACTGATTGATTTTATTAATACTGCCAGTCTTCAAGGGGGCGCTCCCACGGGCAACAGGAAACATCTACCGATAGGCATGGTCCAATGGACATACGAATAAAGACCTAAACAGCAGAACTAAAAAAGACGACTAGAACATAGCAGTATACCTCACCCTAAATATCCACCCAACCACGGCCCTCTCACTTCAACCCTCAAACTCAAGCTATACTTCGACCTACAAATATATTATTGCTGTGCAACAGGAGTTGCTTTATTGATAATGCGTTACTCACGTTGATACGCTATGAGAAGCGCTAATGAATGAGAGTGCAATATGAGAAGTTGCTGAGCTCATTTTTGTATAATTACGTATATAACGCAATAACAAATAGGATTATTGCTTCTGTTAGAAATATGCACACTTGTTTGTTTGTGTCGTATATACGGACGGGAAATAAATAAATAAAAGAAAGGAGCGGGGGAAGCTTAGGTGTAGCGCCCCCTCACTCACTCACTGCACATAGAAGCTGTTCACTGAAGCCATTCACCTATCCACAGAAAGAATCCTTTCACCTCAACAAACCTTACGACACGAGCCTGTAAACAAGGGACTCTTTCACCTCGAACCTACAGATAAATATATATTGACCCTCAACCTCGACCTTTAACTTACCCTACGGAACAGGGATTAATACCTAGATTTGATGGATGATGCTTTACTTACGATGCACCTCAGGATACTAAACATGCACATTAAGCCATAAGCCTTTCAACTGAATGAAGCCAGGTCCAACAAGGAAGGCCAACAAAATGAAGAAGCATTTTGCCATGGCAGCACCTAGCCTCACCTAACCAGGAAGTCTATCAATATAGCGAGCAAGCAAGTAAGCCCGGTTCTTTCTTTATTCGACCATCCAGCTTCCCTGTAGAATGCTTTTCTAATTTAGATCTAGGAATAATGACCGTTCAAATAAAATGGTGATGCTGAGAATGAACCTGGGATTGCTTGTCGTTATGCTGGTTGTGCCGCTGGGCACCTACTCTTATTCTCCCCTCTTACTCCTTCCTTCGCTGTTGGTTCAACTGATTATGGGAACGCTGCTTCAAATGCTCCTGGAAATGGTCCTCTTTGTGCTGCTGAAGCTGCTGGGAATCCTTCTGCTGGTAAGAATGATGATGCCGGAACTGATGATGTGAATGCTGCTCCTTAAACTGCTTGTCCTGGGAATACTTTTGCTGATGGAAATTCTACCGAGACTGGGAATGCTACTGGAACTGGTGCTTATGGAGCTGCTCATGGGAAAAAGCCAGTTAAACTGATATGCAAATGATGATCCTGGTGATGCTGATCGAACTGCTCTTAGAACTGCTGCTTATGGTGGGGATGCTGGGACGAATGCTCCTCCAACTAGGACCACTGGCTATGTCTAGCTATAAGCAATGAGAAACTGGAATGACCGGCAATGATTGGCTATCGGCTGACCGTAACCACTGGCTAAAGCTATGACTGGCAATTCCCCTATAGTAATGATCTATGGCTAAGACAACTGGCTATTCTCTCTCGTCTATGACTTATGGCAATGATCGGCTCGGCTATGACTATGACCGACTTGTGACACTGATGGGGCATATTCTCTCTCTATGGCTCTGACTGACTATGAGTACCTCTCTGCTGGTGATGACTTCTCTCCAAAGGACCTCTATCTCCTCTCTATCGTGGCGAAACCTTCTTTGCTAGGAATTCTTTTGTTGTTGGTTCAACTGCTAATGGAAATTATGTCCCTTCAACAGCTTCTAGAAGTGATCCTGGTTCAAAGGATGCTACGAGAACTGCTCTCTGGTAACTGGTTATGCCGCTTCAACTGCTTGTTCTAGTTCTCTTGGTTTTGAGGCAGGAACTGATCCGGGAACTGAGGAAGCTGGGAATGCTTATCCTATTGATTCTGTAAGGTCACTAATAAAAAGCTTGCGTATAGGTTTTAAAGGCAAGTCGGGAGTCTAGGTTTTGCGAGCTAGCCCGGAAGAAGCAAGCCTGTATAAATATTTAGGTTTCATCGTTCTCCCCATTTGCTATCGGGAACCGTGGGGATTAGGAAATAACTCCCGTTGTTTAAGGGTAATAGGTTTATCAATAAGGTGGAAAAGAAGGGTTAGCCAGGGTTAGGATTGGTAACCGACTCGTGCGGAACGCCTAATAGCAAAAGATCTGTATAAAAAGGCATATACATAGATCGAAAGACAGATAGATGAAGTGGGCCAGCGAATGAGTCCACCAGCCGTCTCTTTAGTATAAAACCCGTCTATCTAGCTTGGATAGAAGATCCAAACCCCCGAATAAGGTATGCACGCACCACTTGGGCGAGGTGGGCCCTAAGCAAACTACCAAGGGGCCGGAAACCCTCACTGAAAGTGCTTTTGAAGGCACGTCACATTAGTTGCATTCGCATTGTAACTGATTAAATACCCATGGTTAAGGTAATCCAAGTGTGTTTTTGCCGTCATACCCGCTCGATCAGTAGATATCCGCCGGTGGTTGTAAGGGTTGTCCCAAATCATTGAAGCAACTGGGCAATATAAGAAGCATCTCTCGATGCCCGTCCACTTGTCCAAAGCCTTACCGAAAAACCCGTATATATATTTGAATTCCTTGCTTCAGTAGGCCTTGCATCGCCAAACCCTGTGGTCTATAACATCTGGTTTGTTTTGTATAATACATGGCTCAATAAGTTACTGTCATATGGGGTGCATCACCCTAATGCTGTTTACTGCTGGGACGCTTCCCGTGCTCTTGCTACTGCCTGCTCCGCTTCGGGTGCTGCTTACTCTCACTAAAAAGCTGCTGCTCGAACCCAGGTAAATCTGCTCGCTCTGGTGCTGGTCAGTCTTTCTATCGTTATCGAACTGCATCTCGATATGGATCTAAAACCAATGAAACTGGGACTCAACCGCTACTATAGGTAGTGGTGAGGATGCTTCTTCGACTGCATTTGGATCATTAACTGATTCTTCAATAGATTAAGCTAGGTAACCCGCCGTATCTACTGCCTTTGCCTTTTCATCATAAATAGAAAAAAGCTCTTGTCAGAACATATGGAACTACTGGCTTTAGAACCGGAACTCCAACTGGATTAGGAATTAGAACTGGTGGGATTGCTGCTCTAGGCTATGACCGGCTCCCATTGATAGGCTGAAAATGCTTTACTATCAGCTTTTATAATCTTCTGCCTATGATCGGCTAGGACTCCCGAATAGGACTACTGGCTATTGTAAATGACCTTATGGCAGCTATGATTGTCTATGATTGTCAGCAATGCTTGACAATGAAACATGGTAATTATAGGTAACCATTGTGAAAAAGGGCCTATTTAAAAAGTAAAGAGAATCCATTTCTTAATGGGTCCAATGAGAATAATTTACCTATTGTCCCCCCAAGAAGATAAATTTTATTGTCAAAGAATATGAATGAGGATTTTTTGTAGAACTAGTAACCAAGCAAAGCCCATCCCAGCAGCTATGATCACTGTAAAAGACTCCTGGCCTTAGCAGCACTGGTGTTTGTCAATGAAGCGTCTGACCCCTAACGGGTGAGTGCATTGTAAGTAATGCATTGTGATTTTATACGATCTATCTAGGTAGGGACTATTGTTCCGTTAGAGCTATTTATTCCATGTGAGTCTACTTCATGCTGCACTACTTTATAGCTCATAGGGCCGGGTACTACGACTAGCGCCTATAACTTTGGGTGGATCGACTTGGTCATTTGGTTCTGATTCTTCATTCAATAGGCTCTGATGCCCTTGCCCTCGCTTCTGATGATTGGTGGTACCTTGAGTCTTCTGTGTATAGGCCTTACCCTTCCTTCAAAAGGTAAGCCTGTGTAAGCCTTGCCCACGCAAAAAGCTAAAGCCAAAATGGGTTTTCAGGTCTGGGTAAAATAAAGGGCAGTAGGGGTCATAACTATCAGTCTGTTTGTAAAAGCGCCTACCCCTTCCACGTGAAGCCCCACCCCAAGGTTATGGTTCTAGATAATATAAAAAATAAGGTACCTAAAGCCTGCCCGAAATTGATATAAAGGCCCGATCTCAACTAGCTTCGTGAGAAGATTTCCATATTAGGGCACCAGGTTGGAGGCTGGCAGCTGGTTGGGAAGGGTGGGGTGTAAATCATAGCCCATAAGAAAGAGGGTTATCAAGAAGAGTCCCCATCGCATATTCAAAACAAAAGGTGAGGTACGATCGATGAAAAGAAAAGCGTAATGACATATATAAAGTAATTGCTCTCAGTTAATAGTCAAATTGTGCAAGGCATAATTACATATATAAAGTATGTAATTACACTTTTTTTTTTATATTTAGTTACTGAAAGCGCTTTATTTCTTCCCCTCAAAGCCATGATCAATGGAAAAAGTATCCTGAAAGGTAAACTACCTGATCAACTGGGTCAAGTACTGATACCCTCCTTCCTTATCTCGCAGATATTCTATCAGTTTATCTAACTGTGTGAATAGTTGGCTTTTCTGGTAAGGTCAATCCTGAAACAATGCTGCTATTATACTTTATAAGAGCGCCATGTATTATATCGAGTTTCCATACACATCATACTTCCGCCGGGGTATAGGGGTGAGGTACGAACCGCTCGCCTTCTAGTCTCTGTCATAAAACGAACCCCAATCACAGGATACCCGATAGAGTTACCCCACATCACTGGCCGATAAGATAAGTTACCTATATCCCCCCGGAAACAGGGCTTACCCCCTACGAAACAATATTTATTACATTGACGGATGCAATGATGATGCTTAGTTACGTTGATTCAACATTTTACCCTCGACCTATACAAAAACCTATCCCTCTACCTAACTTACAGCTACAAAACACTTGAATGTTCCTACATCCGCTGACCAAAGAAAGCTGAACGCTACGTAACAATTCATTTTACTACCTGGACTGGGTGGGATAATAACTGGCTGGTTAGCCTGTTAGCTGGGGAGCTGGATGGGCAGCTGGATGAAAAGCTGGGTTAGCTTTTTAGCTCGGGAGCTTGTTAGCTGGCTGGCGGGTATCGCTGATTGCTGGCTGGTGAGCGAGCTAGCCGGGAGGAAGGCTTTTAAAGATACAAAGCTGGAAATCAGTAAAAAGCTAGCTCTATGGTAAGCCTCGTCCGTCCAACGCAGTAAGTTTGGGGACTAAGTGAGGGTAAGGAGTAACTAGAGGTTGGTAAGCTGGTCGGTGGTAAGATCTCAAAATGAAACTTACCTCATTACAGCAGCCATCTCTACAACTCTGTCCGGGCCCAGTCTGCTAAAGACAGAATTTTAAAATATATTTTTATGGGTCCCAATGGGAGGAACTCGGTTATTGGAGATCTAAACTGTATATTCGCTGGAAGAAACCACACCCTTTTGAATGTTTATCTCTGGCTGGGTGGGTGGAGTGTATAGAACATGGGGGCATGAGATTGTACTTTGATGGGGAGAATTCTATATGCGGTACGTGAGATGTAATCAAGTAAGATAACTAATTTTTTAGTGAAAGGCTCCGACCTATTTGGTGAGGAACGTTTAGTTATCGCCCCCAAAAGGGCGAGGAACAAAGGCTACTTTGTGAGAAGGCTCAGACACAATTGCTGTTCTTGAAAAACAAAGTATCAATCTTTCATCTTGGAGTAACAAGTCTTGGAGATTAAGATGAAAATTAAAGCTTATTGAAGTTACACCTATCACATAGCTCTCAATTTATTAAGCAAAATCCCATCTGGATATACCTGGGCTCATGCTCGTAATCCAAATGGACATGCCACCCTTTCTATCACAAATTCCCAGTTTGATATGGGTTTCCTCTTTCTTTTCTTTAGGTTATGGTGAAATGGTGGACTTCCTTCTCCTCTCAACCAGTGTGAAGTGGTCCTTCTCTCTCGCTGATGAAGCCCCAACCAATAAATAACTTAGGGCAACATCCTGTTTTCTTTAACATAATACTTCCCTAAATAGAGTGGACTTACCGTCTCCCTTTGGCTCCTCCTGGCCAACCTAATCATAAGACTAATCAGTTATAAATCCAATCCGTTGGGTGACTATTGGGCACGTAGTCTAGTTCGATGCACGAAGTCTAATTCTTTGTATAGGTCACGTAGGACTTGGCACTAACACTTCCTCCTGGGAACATAGGATCTACAACTGGTGGTCGAACCTCCTGAGACGTACAACTTGTACTGAGTAGAGGTTTATGCACCTATGTACATGACTGCGTATCGGTTCATATACTGGGTATAGATTCATGCTGCCTTTTTATTAATACTGCCGGCTCTACGACTTATGAGTGCACGTACGTACATATTTAAAATCTGTGTTTGTAGGCGTTATGTGTACTATGTGTAGCTCTACGTGTCTTCTCTAAGTGTAGCTGTGTTATTAGTTCCTTCCCTGTGGATTAGGCTCCTGTGACCTGTAGGAAGCTAAGTAGTTCATTTTTTAATTAGATTTCTAATTAGTTCTGAGCGGTAGCGAAGCAGAGATAAAAAGAAACCTTCCTTACTTCTCAGAGCTAGAGCGAGTCCCTGAGCTCCAGCGAAGAAGCTAGAGGTTGTGTCCATCCATTATTATAAAGAAATGGGCTTACTAACAATTTGAAAGAGACAAACATAGTAGTCTATATAGTAAATCCTATGGACACTAGCTCTAGTCTTAGCCGCCTTGGTCCAGCAGCAGAGAAACAAGCCTAAATAGAGTCTCCATCAGATACTAGCTTAGTCCAAGCACTTAGTTCTGTGGAGTGAAGATTGTCTTAAGCTGTTTATAAATAGGTGTGGTGAATACCGTCTTTAGCTGTATAGACACATAACTACTCTATTATACAAGTATCGTAGAGTAAGATTAAAACTAGTGGTAATACCTATAGGCAGGCCACCCTTTTTTCCATAATTTTTCATCCCAGATAGGTCCGATGATGCTGTTGATAGGTCTATTGCATAGGCCACATTTCCTTACAAAATTTTCCACCTCATGACAGTGAAGTGCCTTTTTTCCACCTTTATTCAAACCTGGACTTGGGTCTCTCACTGGGCATCCATTGCTGTGTGTAATAACAATTCATATAACTCTTTTTAAAAACTATTTAATTTCGTAACAAAAGATGGCATATGATAAGTAGTTGGTAATTAAAATTTACTGTTCTCTTTTCACCTAGCCCAGTTGAGATAATTGCTTTTCTTCTTACGGCCATACACAAGTTCTCTTCACGCCCAGTCCCTACAGACCTCAGTTATCAAATCACAATAATCAAGGGAACTGGGCGTCTCCATTAGATAGAAAGGTTTGAACTGGCCCTATTGAAGGTGGTAAATTGACTAACAAATCTGGGCGTCTACAGACGACATAAAGGTTTGAAAGGTAACACTTGAGGTTCATGAGGCAAGTAATCAATGTGAACTATCCCACCCGCACTACTGGTTCATAATGCGTATTTTTTCATTGATCCTGGGAATATATTGATTCAAAAATCATTGGATTTGAATTCATTATCCTTCTGGTTCTTTGCTTTCGCCCGCGCTTGTGGTTCTGTTGGCCCTTGCTTCTTTGTATTCAGCATGTGGCCCTAGCTTTATTTCATTTTCATATTTGCTTGCCTCTCCCCAGTAATATCTACCCGTTCTTCCTGTTCTTTCCTGTCCTTTCCTTCCCGGATTAGATCCCTCTACCTTAGTTAATCATCCTTGGCACAGCACCTTATAGCTAGGCATAGCTTGCCTTGGTTACTCAGCTTGGAGACCGCTTTCATACCGGGATACTCAACCGTGGCTGGCTGCTGCGCTATTCACAACTGGGCCACTCGACTGGGCTAATTGGCTCGGCTAATTTGCTTGGCTGAATACTAATTGCCTAGAAGCTCTGGTAAGTTCTAAAACTATTCTATGTGTCAGAAAGAAGCTCTAGTCATGGAACCTATAGTCGGTGGTGCATGAATGGAACACCTGGTAAGTTATAGAACTATTCTCTTTCAGTGCATGAATGAAGCTATAGTCAGTGCTGCCGATAGTCGCTAGTCGTTGAATGAATGAAGGTAAGGTAAGGTAAGGTTGTTTCAATAGCCAGTTGTCCGTTGTCGGTAGTACTTGCCGGTAGTACTTGCCAATCATAGTCAGTTGTCATAGCTGATAACGGCTGGTAGCCATAGCCTAAGGTAATAGCTTAGAAAAACCTTAGCTTCCTTGGTTTTTCCTTGGAAGGAGAGGTTGGTAAGTTTATCCGTGTACTATTAAGCCCCGAAGGGTAACCTATCCGTACAATCATCTAATCTAATCTAATCATTCATTCAGAGAAGCTAGAGGGAGGCAAAAGGCATACCATTAAGCTCCGAAAGGGAACCATTCAGACTCACTCTCATACATCTAGGCATAGAATAGAAGTCATTAAGTTCTACCCATTCATAGAACGTCAACTTATTTACTCACTCATTAAGGCATAGAAATAAAGGTAGAGGAAGGATAACCACTCACTTTAATAGAGTAGAACCCTCTATTTATTGAATAAGTGAGGTGATACCCATTTAGCCACTTATTTGGGTATATACCACCTGATTGATCATATCTGCCCTTGATCAGTCACTTATGCAGGGTGGTGGCCAGTTGCATGTAGGGTTTGGCAGTCTTTACTTCATGGATGTGCATGAGATTTATGTATTCAGTATATTCCAGGTCTACTGATGGATTTGGATACCCATTTGGCCCTAGTATCCATATATACAGTCAGATTGAGGAACGCCCTACCTTATTTGGCAGTTCCAGACAGAGGTGGTCCAGTGTCCGCAGTGGGCAGCAGGCAGATTTTGATGATCGTGCATGGGATTGATCTGGGTGTTCTTGGCAGAACGCTAAGGGTTAATTGGGCACCCATTTTGCCCATCTACACTCCAGGCCAGTCAGATTGCCCAACGCCCATGTATTTTTGCAGATGCCAGGGGTACTCAGTTACTTACACGTGTTAGCATATGAGCAGGTTGATGGATTATTTTGTTTCATGGACTTTGGTTTTTATCTCTCATTAGCCTAAGTTAGGTTAGTATTATAACTCACATACTCTCAGTGCACTTTCTCTTATTTTAGATGTTGAGTGGCACTTTTTCACTATTATGAGGGTTTACTAGTCTATTTTATGGTGGAGCGACTTGCTTATGCGGCGTTGTTGGCACACATGTTTAAGCATATTGGGTGGTGATTGGGCACTATGGCACATATGTTTAGGCATTTGGAGATGATTTGGCATGGATCTCACTTGGAGATTAGATTTACACCCTTGGATCTAGCTCTCTTACATTGATATCCCCCCTCATTTTTACCATGCGACCTAGCTCATGGAGGGTTTATTATTGGAGATTTTATATTATACCACTTGGGACCACCTTGGCACATATGTGGAGGCACCCTTACTTGATCCATTACTTGATCCATGCCACTAGCACCCCTATACCATTTATTTTAGCTCACACGTGTGGATCGTACCAATCTATTGGTCTAGCGCACTTGCTTCTTTGGATCGATGTTGGGTTGTTGACCACTTGGAGTCCACATTTTATGAGGAGTGGTCTCTTCTTCATTATTTTACTACTTGGAGGTGATATCTTGTACACATGGCATCTTGATATATCTATTTTCTTTGACTCCCTAAGTAAAGTCGTTGGGCTTCCTAGGGTATTATTCTATGTATATTTCACACAATTCTTGTGAGTTAGATAGATCATGGTTTTAACCCATGGTATTTGTACTCATTGTATTTCTACTCTCCTTGAGCTATAAAAGGATGATATCTCCTCGTTTGTCACTTAGTTTTGGAACGCTATGCTAATGGAATGGAATAGATCATTTTTGGAGCATTTTGTTTTTCGTCGATTTTTATTGTGGATTATTTTGGTAGTGTTCTTGGATATTGGGTTTTGCTCTCCATGGTAATCAAAGGTAAACTTCAACAATAGCTAAGGTAAGAGTTGATTATTTGTTTCATGCATAATAAATGAATAATCAATTGCTAATAAACCTATTCAACTTTTAAGTTTGCAAGGGATTGCTACTAGGATGGGGTACTTTACTCCTTAGCCCAGCAACATCTTAACATCAAAGGCACTTGGTCTCATATTCAATCTTCTCTAAGTTCCAACTCTCACCCTTTCCTATTGTATTTACTTGTCTATTTTCTATTTATTTAAAGTTACTATGCTGGTCCTAGGGGGGTGGGTTCGAGAGAGCGATATAAGGTAAAGGAGGACGAAAGCGAACGGGAAGGATGGTCCTACCTTCCTTATCGGGTTAGTGGTCTTATCCTCTTTTTCCAAACAGACATTTCGTTCCCATAAGTTCCTTTACTTTAAAAAGGATGGGCGGGGGAGTGGTAAGATTTATCACTATCCGGGTGCGTGTTTCTGGATGGCCTTTCCGTGGTGAGTATGCCTGTCCTCTCCAAACATGGCTGGCTAGGATCAAACAGTCCGGGTACGGGTATGTTGTGGGGTTACTCGGGTATGCGTTGATGGGGCTTATCCTCTTTCGGCCAGTGGTGACGGGGTACTTTTCCGGGAGCCTTCCTTCTTTCTTTCTTAATACTGAGTGGCTTGTTGGTGGGAAAAGAAGCGCCTAATCAACTTCTTTCTGAAGCGCTTCAGAAGGGTTCTACTTAGGACTTTATTCCCCACCCCTAAGAAGGATTGAAAGTGGCACTAGAACGTGCATAAATGGCGCTAGACTCAATGCTATAGATTTGGGTCACAGTAAAGATGACATTAAATCTACAGACAGTAATTGCCATAGGGTCATAGCAGCCAGCCAATCATATCCAATTGTTCATTCAGAAATAATAGAATTGGAATAGGCACTTGTCACTCATTACTTTTATCCGACATCCGACATCCAACAGGTCCGACATCCAACAGGTCCGACATTCAGGTCCGACAGGTCCGACATTCAGCTCCGACAATTAACTCCGAACTCCGACAGGTCCGACAACTCCGACATCTGAAGGCCAGGCTTTATTCTTCCCCCTGTCTCCTTCCTCCTTCCTCCTCCCCCATACCCCCTCCTCCATCAGCTCCAACCTCTGACTGCCCCAACATCTAACGCTCCATTCACTCTTTCCAGTTTGTCCCTAATCACCCAACTATCCTCTCTAGTGCCAGTCAACCCCCCCCCGGCATAGGTAGAGTGGTGGAGCTTGTGGTTGGTGGTTGGTGCCAGCGAGATAGAACCTATCTATCCAGCTAGTCATCCCAGGCCAACCCAGTGTCTCTCACTTTATCTATACCGGTGGGTCCCATCAGCAGCCCGTATACCCCTTCGTCAGCCAAGTGATCAGTGCACAATCAAATTGTCCCAGCAAGCAATGGCGAGAGCCAAACTGAGAAGTGCTGTAATCCTATCTTTGGGATAACCCATTGAATCGCTATTGTAATTACATTATATATGAGATTCTGCAATTAGGGTACGATAAACATTTGGTCATTCAATGGAGATGCATTTGAGGTGAAGAATGTGTACCTTTACAGAGGAGAAAGCAGTGGGATATTAATAAGCTGGGGTAGGGTCGACGGGGTGATTCACGGAGGAGAAATGACTGGTGGATGGCTTATGAAATAAATGAGTCCATTTACCTGCTCTTGCTTCACTTGAATAGAGGATAAATGAGTGGTGATGCTATCTTCATCAGCAGCACTGGACCGGGGTGTTCATTTGCTCTTGCTTCACTGTACCGAATGAATGATTTCGATAGGGGAGCCGATCGATACCAAATATATCTACGTTGCGGGTCACTCGTTTCTTCCTCTGTCACCCGAGAGAATGTTAAGGTCAAAAATGATTCCATTTCAAGCGATTCCTCTTCCTAAAATGGAGACGGGGGGTTCATATCGAAGAAAGAATTGAAAGCTCTCTACCGGGTGGTGCTTTTGCTCCTTTCACGTCACGCGATTAAATTAAACCTATACCTCTGTCCCTCCGCAACTGATAGATCTTTAGTTCAACCGCTGGGGAGTGCTATTTATACTGGACCTGGCTCTGCTTCTGGCGGATCATTTGCTAGTCTTAGGTAAGCGAGGTCCTATGCGACTGATGCTATTATTGGTTCAACAAGATCAAATGCTATTGCAGGGTGATCAACTTGCCCCGGTCCAATTACTAAGTAAAATGGATCCACTGCGGGTGGAACTATTTCTTTCGCTGCGGATGCTGCCTTTGATTCCACCTCACCAGGAACTGTATATGGAACAGACTATGTATCTGATAAAAAAGGTTCTGGCTTTCAATTTGCATATGCACCGGTATCTGTACAATTAAGCAGATTAAGTAAATCCGCGACCTCTGCTTCCTGGTCAATCCTCTAGGCAAGATGGTGGTATAGAAGCTGGGACTGCTCTCAAACTCCCTCTCCTCCAGCTGTCTCCGCTCCCTCCGCTTGAGCTATTGGTAGGTTTTATTCACTGGCTCCGGATCAATTGCAAATGGATTTGGATCTGTTACTGATGGATCAACTGATGAAATCAGATCAACTTAAACTGCGCCTATGTCTTTTATGCTAGTGCTGCAATTGGGCAACTGGGGGCGATATGGAATCGAGCAAAGGCCGAGACTAGGCGGGCAAGGGTGGAAAGATGGTGGTGGGGCAGCGCAGTCTTTAACAATCCTTAAGTAATCGGCGAAATATATAAGTATAATTGGAAGACCTTAAATTGGCTATCGAACTGCCTATGCTACTTATGCTGGTTCTGCTTCCGCCCGCTTTTGCTACTGTATATGGATGGAATTTCTAGCGAGGGTGCTTCAAATACTTATCGTTCAAGTATTACTTAATAAAACTCAATCTTGAACTCCATTTGATGAGTTTCCATCTGCGTCTGAAACCGGCCACATATCACGGGACAATTTATCATAAGACAACGAAGCGCGCTGACCCAGACACTTCCACCCGAAGTTGTTTCAGTTTAAGCCCAGTAAAAGCAGTACCAATTGAAATAGCATCACCACCTCGCGTTGTTACAAATCTAGTTCCAGTTGCCCGAGATGATAAGCTTGACCCACTTATCCAATTCCGCAGATCCGCAGATCAATCAGAAGTGGAGACAGTTGACTAAGTGAAGGCATCACTCACAGTGGGCGTGGGAGCGAAGGCACCAGAGAAGGGAGAATACGAAGGCAGCAAAGAAAGCATTGGTTAGGCAAAGTCAGAGACAGTTCTAGTTGCGTTCAAATCCTGGCTGAATGAATTGGTTGGTAAGGGCATCACTCCATCAACTAGGGTAAAGGTAGTAAGTTAAAGCCCGGGTAAGGTTGGTTCATCCCATCCCGATAAGAGAAAGTATAGTGAGTAGCCCTACTAAGTTGGTATAGGTAAACGAAGTAGAGTTTTTGCTGGTGGCTATAAGGAGTGGCAGGCATGAAAAGAAAGGGGTTTATTCGTAGAATGCAGTGGATTTTCATTGATGAATAGTATTGGCTCCTCCTCTTAAATCCCAGAAATCATAGTGGGACTAAGAAGAATTAATAAAATAAGTAGGTATAAGGTGAATAGTCCTAGTGCCATTCCATGCCTCGTCTTCTTGGCTGAAGCAAGAGTTGTAGAGTAAGTAAGGTAAGGTCTTCCATAGGTGGATAGGTAGGTTGGTAGCGAGTCCTAAAATGAATAAGTAGGGCTGGCTATTCTTAGAATGCAGTTCATAATTGTCTTGGCAAGGCTCGGCCAAACCAAGAATCATAAGGTAGAGTAAAGACTAAATATCCTTCCTAGTGCTGTACCTACTCTTCCTGGCGAAAGCAATAGGTTGTTGGGTAAGGTATAAAATAAACACCTAACATCAACTCTTGGGTCACCTCTTGGGGCATCAATTGCATTTACACCTGGATTTACACCTGGATCGAGTATCGGCATCGAGTACCGGCATCGACTAGCGACTATAAGCAATGACCCTATGGCTATGAGACTTTCACTGATAAACTATTGGATGACCGGCTGGCAAAGACCTCCTGAGAATGATCCCCTTCGAGCACTGACTGGTGACCACTGAGTATTGGACCCTATGGAATGACCTCCTGAGAATGATAACCTCCTATTGAGTATGACTTCTTCTGTTGACCTCCAGACAATTACTGTTTTCAGCCGAGCCCGGTATCAAATCCAAGTATCCCAGCCAAGTAGCCGAGTAGCCAAGCCGATTACCAGTGGATTAGCCGAGGATAAGGAGAGAGAGGGTTTACCTTTAGCCGATATCGTTTAACTGCTGGATGGCTTAGAAACAGCCAGAACTGATGAGAGAGACATGGCTAGATGGATGGAGTGGGTGGAATAGAGGGATAGTTTATTCGCTGATGAGTGTTTACTTACCTTTTGCCCATGCCCGATCAATATGGCCGGAAACATACATACCTGTTCGAACCCCCACAATATAGGGTCTTTTATATCTAAAATTGCATTTGTGCTAACGTTTTCGGAATTGACCGGAACAACCACCATAGCTTTTATATCCTTGCGCTTTAGGGGCGGAGCCTTACTGGGAGTTTTATTCTTGCTGGATCAGGGTTGGACGAGGGTCGATGGCTTCAATGAAACCAGTTGTGGAATCGTCGGATCGGAACTGCCTTAATTAGGAACTACAGCTAGATTATCTTGGAATAAAGGCGCCCCTACCTTAAATGCTTTTATTCGGCTAAAGCCCTAAAGCAAAATAGGGATTTTTTTACCCCGGTGGAACCCTACCTGTTGGAACCCGGATCAACGATCGGATCGACTGGAATAGGCTTAGTACCCGGATGATTGGCTTATCAACTCCCCTAATTAACTTGGCTACTCTACACTGGGTCCGCTAGGCTAATTCACTGGACTTCGCTAATATGCTCTAATATGCTCTAATGCGCTCTAATACGCTAATCAAATCGGATGGGCTACCTGGATGATCCCATTGCACGATACAATACGCTGGGCCTAACCCACAGAGAAGCAGACTAGTCACACAGAAAGATACACGGAGTTAATTTTAATAATTCATATATAATACGAGCTAAAGAGTGCTTGCAGAGCAACTTAATCTTCATGCTCACCTGATTCACGGTTGATTGCTTTATGTACGTGCATACCGGATAAATAGTGCATCGGGGTTGGACAATGGCTCTGATGAGGTTTCTGAACTGATTAGGTGCGCCATCAATGCCGAGAGGAGTTCTCTTTAATACAGTTCCAGAGCACAATTACTACCCCATCCCTAGTATAGACCCTTCTCATAGACTTCACATAGCACGCACGAATATCGATCGATCGGGAAGGACATTGCCTTTCGTTGATACCGAGACAGCTATAGAACAATTGAATTTCCCATATAAAATGAATGAACAAAAAGTCCACCATAGCAGAACAGGCACCACCGCTACAATGTGCATTGCCTCCATATGGAACAAGTCACTCGAGCTGGCGTATGGATTACCTATGAGCAGGTGCCCGAATTTCTATCATAGGCATAATAGTAAGTAGGAAGCGCCACTCAACCTATAATCTTTATATTTGCATTAGGTAGTCTTTCCGGTCTGATATTTATATTGCATTGTTATCTTCAGTAGTCGCTAGGCTAATGGAAATAAACTCAATGGAACATTCTTCTGAACTAAAGACGGAAGCAAGCGCCTAAGAAAGCAAGTCACGGGGGAAGCCATCACTTAGAATAGGTATATTTGAAAAACCAAAATCTCATTGCCTCGATCCTTTGGTTAGCCTGCCAAAGCAATCACTGGCAACTATTCCATAGCCTCCTCTGGCAACAGGTTCCTCTTCTCCTCTATGTAAGTAACTATACCCTCTCGTACCTGGTCTGCCTCTCGCCCATGGTCCCCAGAACGCTCCAAGTCGAGAAAGGGTGGATCGCTCCGTCCTTGCTTGCGTCTCTGTCTCGTACTCTCTCGTTTTGCGCGTTTCCGGTGACTAAACCCCCCTTAGGTTAGGGTTAGGCTATGATTCAATTATTAAGCCATAGTCATAGCCCAAAAGGAATACATTTCTTTAGATTGTTTCACTCTTTGTAGCCCGTTGAATTCGTGCTTAAGAATCCCTTCGCCTCGACATGATTGATCTCGTACCTTCGCCCCTGTCAGCTAAAGGACACTGGAAACGAGATAGGTTAGAATTGCCTCTCAAGCCAAGCCTGCATTCGGAAGAGGTGGAAAAGCCGTCAATCAAAGGTACGAAGTCGCTTGTCCGCATCGGGCAAGGAAAATCCCCGCGAAACCTTGTGGAGCACGGGTTCGGGTTACTTCCTTACTGACAAAAAGCAAAAAGCACAATAGGTTGCTTGCCCGACAAAGGAGGGGAAGGGGAAAATCAACTTTTAGTAAGGTGCCGAGGAGTGCAAGCAAGCTATCTGATCCACGAAAACCACTGCGTCATAGATAATGAAAGGTTTGGATTAGCACTCATACTGCCTAGCTTTGAATAAGGCCCAGTATCTGGTTATTATCTCGGTCAAAAGGGTCTGGGTCAGGCACATAGTACGTTGGTTGGGACAGGCCGCCAAAGGGAAAGGGAATTTATAAACGAACATATATTTCGTAGGTCCAGAGGTGAGGAGCATTAGCGTGGGTGATCCCTCCTTTTCCTATCCTTTCCTTCCCATTTGTAGAGCTCTAGTTCGTCGTACCACGCCTAGCCGAAAGTCTTTCTCTTTAACACCTTGTCTTTGTAACTGGAAAGGAAATCTCGTAAGCTCGAGTTCTATTGCTTGCCTGGCTGGCTTACTTTCAGATCCTACTATGCTCTCTATTCCGGTTGGGTGAGAATAGATCATATAAGTGCAGGCCCCTCAAATACTTTAGGTTAAGACCCAGTCAGGACCGTCTGCCCCCTATAGCCCGTAGTTTATATAAGTTATGTTCCGACATAGCCGATGTTCCAGTTCTATATACCCTTTATGAAATCCCGTGCCAGCAGGGGTGTAGGCAGTTTACTTCATTGACTTATAAGTTTTATAGCAATACCCAGTTGAAACACCATAAGCATAGAAAGTTGAAGAAGCATAGAAAGTTGAAGAAGCATAGAAAGTTGAAGAAGCATAGAAAGTTGAAGTTGACCCAGCAGCTTCTTTCCTAGCATCACTTCCCGTTCCGACTTTTATACCACCTTGTTAAAGCACACGTTGAAGAAGCACCGGTTTAACTAGCACGCTCACTAGCGGCACCATCTATTGAACCAGCATCAGTACCAGCAGCAGGAGAAGCAAAGAGAAAGCCAGGTTCATAGAGATAAATTTCCCACATATGCCCTAGTCTCCAACCGTTACCTAGGTTCATGCAGGGGAATTGACCATAACCCATAAGGCCAGATTCACGCAGGATAAGTTACCATATGTTAAGGCTCGGTCGGTTCATGCAAGGGTTGTATCTCCCACCCACCCTATGAGCTAGGTTTAGAGATAAACACACATTTATGCGGTTTTAAAATAAGAAAAGCTTTAGTAAATGCATCTTTAGGGTATAAGTATTTATTAACGATAGAATATCATGAAAATAGAACAGGAAATATATCTAGTAGAAAGTAAATCTCCCCGCTATTCCCGCTTCTATTCCAACCCAACACCTTGAGCTCCTAAACATGGATGCGAGCATATATAATGTGGCCTCTGGAACATGGGCTTGACCCAAACACTGTTGCCTGCTGAACATGGGTAGTTGCTCGCTCAACCAATAGCTACTGGAAGAACCACTGCCCGCTTAACACTGGGTTGCAAAGCTGAACCAATCAATAGTCACGCGAAGATGAAGAACCATAGCTAACTGAATCTTTACCGGCAAATAAAAGAAAGTAGAAAACAAAACAAACGCCAGGGCCTTTAGGGTCCGAAGGAGCCAACAGAGATATCATTCATTATAAATGTAATTACGTGACGCTACACAGATATCGAAGTGTCCCGGATTGCAACAGCAGCTCCCAGATAGGTATTCATTTATTGCACATAGCATATCCCTAAGATATTCCGACTCTTATACCGCTGCCCTCTATTAACTCAGGTATCCCCCCCTGCTCTTCTAGTTTATACCCATATATTCTCTTCGGCTTATAGCTGGCTGGCCCCCCTCTTCTCTTCTTTTTCTTTTATTCTATTCCGCCTCCAGCTGACACCCACCCTTACCTCTTCATTCTTCGCTCCATCACTAGTCTTCATTGATATCGCTCGTCTGTTCTTCTTCATTTATCTTGCCCGTTGTTTCTTCTCTCTTACATACCAGTGCCAGTTCGAGCAGCATATCTCGTTGCGGCACACGTTTAGGAGGCAAATATAGCCCCGGATTAATATGGAGTTATATATTTAAGAGCAAGCAGCAAAGGCACTCGCGGTTTTATTAGTAGTTTACCCCAAATACCTTCCAGTTCTAGAGCCAGAGCTTCCAGCTTCTCTTTGCTAAGGGATGCCAGAACGGGTGGGTTCAGTGGGGGCGGATTTGATGCGCTCTTAAATGGGCGTCTCAGCATTACGGTGTGGTGCAGGCCTATTGGTGAGGAGGGGATAAGACCCCTGAGGCCGAAGCGACCTTGAGCGTCTTTTAAACACTTTCGACCCGTAATGTCCACTCGACCAATAAACCCAACCCTACCTTATATATATTGTTAGCCGATTCGCTGCACACGAAGCGTTAGTTAATCAAGCAGCAGTAAATTACTTTAGACTCGCTAACCAGCAAAACTAACATATGAAATAAGTCTATCCATATGGTGATAGAAGAGGATACTCTTTGCATACAGGCTTGGTGCATGCATGATGTTTGATCTACCCATGTATCTCTTCTCTTCCTACTAGCTACTAAGGAGGCTTTACTGTGATTTACATTCAAGTAGATATATTATCTACCTCTTCAAGTAGTTCTTTCCTTCTTAATATTTATATCTTTCTCTACACCTATTGCCAAATAATAGATTCTATCTCTAGACACCAGATTGCCATTTTATTTATATAATTGTCTGGATGATTAGTGGAGTGGAATGGATGATACTCTCATATCTTGGATTTGATTTTATTTGATCTGAATTTCTTTATATTTCTTTTCTTTATTTCTTGGTTTCCAGAATTATGATTATGGTGATGGGGTCACCTTTCTCATTTCTATAGAAGCATGTCTGCCCCTCCAACGGGGAGCTCGGCATTGCGAAACTAGTGGATTTTATTTTTTTAAATAGTAGTGTGGAAAGGGGTAAATTCACTACTGAAAGGTGGCGTATCAGGTTGGGTGGGAATAGAGAAGAAAAGTAAAACCTAGTTTTACACCCCATTATCGTGGTAAGGTGGCGTATCAAGGGAACAACAACCCAGTAACCCACTCTATCCTTCCTCTCGTGTAGTGGGCTTCACACCCCGGAACCAGACTTACAGACCACACCCACCGGGGTTAGCCACGAGCACACTCACTAAGCGAACACAGAAAACCCGGCATTACGAAGAATATGGTTACCCTCCCTTACTGCGAGATTCCCCCGTTAGAAAGTAAAAAGTAAGGGAAAGCCTGGTAAGATTGAAAGTCAGGAATCATGGAGAGAGGCAGTTCCTTTCAGTATGATAACTTGTAGTCTGAATCCTTCATTCGAGTAAAGCTACCCCTATTGTATAAAAGTATGAAACGGCACTTGAAACAGCGCTTGACTGGATGGAACAGACAGGACGAACAGTCGGTCTAGTGTAAAAAGGCGAGTGTCTGGGGTAAGGGCAACCTTCCTTATTTTAAGGCATTGGTCAGGTGCTACGCTCTTTCCCGACAAAGGAGGGTCAGGAATTTGGATAGTGAAACCGGAAGGTAATAGAATTGATAATCGGGGGTGAGGATGGGCGCATGGGAAGAGATACACCCCCGCCACCGAGAATGTGCCATCCTTTACCGGTGGGAGAACCGAGGAGCTTCTCTCTATTTGAGACTCTCTCTCGCCCTACCTTCTTT
>Ga0233342_1000068_pt1 | contig 31404 bp, 25 predicted proteins | sample GEONDECOMP273_FD_180706 | JGI IMG/M metagenome (GOLD analysis project Ga0233342, IMG submission 180706) | Leaf litter microbial communities from Shasta-Trinity National Forest, California, United States - GEON-DECOMP-273 | ecosystem: Environmental > Terrestrial > Plant litter > Unclassified...
AATAACACTAGTGATCGAATGGTGATTTCCATATAATATTTATATATGTCATTATGCTAGTGGATTTTGATCTCGAAATGATCACTTCACTAGCGACGGCGATAACCATTCTTTATATATGTAATTACGCTTTAGCATCATTCCCCAACGAGTAAGGCGGTAGGACCTGAGCGTTAGCGTAACATATTCCCTATATTTCTCCTCTGTATAAGGAAGGAGTAGAAGGAAGGGGAAGGGAGAGGCAAGAAAATAATTTAGCTTGATCGAGGAAGAAGATAGATTGTTCCACTTGGTCATCCTCTCTTTCTTACCCCCTCCCTGTATGGGCTAAGATGGGAGGCAAGCCAGCCAGTTACCTTTTTATTTCCTGGACCATACAAGTTAGTGCTTCTGAAAACCAGTAACCAGTAGTGATCGAACCCTCAAACACTCGCTGTCCAACTAGCGATCGAACCCTCTCGCTCCCTCCCTCCAACAGAGCAGTTGTATCGGGTTGAGAGGTACGGTAATTGAAATAGTTAAAAACACCAATACAGGATATATTCCTGCGCTTACTGGATAATATAAGTGTGCCTCGGGCGAGTCACGACTCCGTCCCTCCCCGTTTTAACTCCGATGAAGGGGATTCTACTGTGCCATAAGGTCACTTCATTTTCCTATCCACTGGGATGATCGTAGCTATAAGGTAGGTGCCGTGGGAAGCAAGGAGCAAGTGGTGGGATGGTGATTAACTAAGGGAGATAATTCGGGAAAGAAAGGAAGGAGGCAGAGATGAAAGATCACAGATGCATTACTTGATCAAGATTTAGGTTTCAGCATTAGCCAAGCGAACCAAACAGAGCGAGGTGCGCAGCAGTGGAGTTGATAAGCCCTTGAAGAATAGATAAAATAGACAGGTTAAGCTTATCCAACCAATGGAAAGGATAAGGATCAGATGAAGCTAAAGACTGGTAATTATACTCAGAATGAAACGGACTTGGTAACTACCTGAGCGAGCTAACTAGAAGAAGTTACCTGACTTCGAGAGCTGGTTGGTGGGCTGATAAGTGGTGAACCTGAACTATAAATAGCTGAAGGTCGTGGGCTGGAAAGCATCCCGACCTCGTATAGTTGGGCTGGATAAGCCGATTGGATAGTCGTTACAGTAAAATAACTGTTTTCTACCCGAAGGAAGGGGTTTAACAGTAGTTCTGGTAAGAAGTTCGACCAAACAAAGGTATCATACTTGTAAGAAGGGTATAATACTTGTTGTTATCCAACCAAAGGGAGGTATAACAGGGTTACTAAACGAAAAATACGAAAGGGATACTGGGTGTTATCCGAACAAAGGGAAGGATCCATAGTAGTTCTTGGAATAATAAATAGTTCTTTTTCCTCGCCCTTTTTGGGTCGAGTCCCTCCCTTAACGTACCTCGTGTCCTCGTACCCCGTCTCGATCATGGGGAATAAGAAAATAGCCCTGAAAAACAAGGGCAAAGGATGCGCAAAAAGTTCTTTCCCTTTCTATAGGCGCCACCTTTCATTATTATTGCATTTATCACTCTCCTCTATTTTTTTAGGTCCCCGTTTTGGGTGGGAAAAATATATAAAGCAAATAGAGCAAGTTCGATGAGGTTAGCTTATATAAATATTCGAAATGAGAGAGCCTACCATATTAATGTGAAGGCTTCGCCTTGCTGATAGTTGTTAGCTAAAGCTAGCTGCTATAGGGTGAGCTCAGGCTGAACTACAAAGAATAGATATTTATTATCAGAGTAGGTAGTCCTCCTAGCCAGGAGTGCTTGCTGATCTAACAAGGTTTTTCCTTATATAAAAGTACTATATGGAATTATTAATGGGATAATGTGGTGGCTCGTCTCCCTTATTGATCGATCTATTAGTAATAGAGACTTAGTATTTAGTCTATGCTCTATGGTTTGCTTTACATCCTAGAATGAGAGCTTAAGTCTTTATTTATTGCCCTAGGCTATAGGCTGTTAGTAGTTTCCAAGTAGGTACTACTAGCCTTAACTACACAATTATTAGATTTTTTTTATAGTTTTGACTAAGTAAGGCAAAACATCAAATGAAAAGTTTTGTCAATTCTATTCCAACTCAACTTATTCTTGCCTGGGCCCAGGGATTCTAGATTGAAAAAGAGTACAGACCCTTAGTCCTTAGAATACGTTCCATGGAGTTCAAGCAGCAGTAAGGGTTTTCCATAAAGCCATTGAGTAGCTTTCAAAGTTCAATTCATCCAGTTGGCATAAGCAGGTCCTACCTAAAAGCATGAAGTGATGTATGTGTTTAAGTAGTTGTATTCTGGAAGCACTGAACCTTGGTTGCTGGGATTGTGGAAAAGAGTGGTTATAGTAAAGAAAGCGAATAATAATATTAATAAAAAAGATAGGCTTAATTCAATTAAAAGGTGAATCATAAAGAAGCATCCCTCCCCGTGCCGCCGTATATAGAACAAAGCCTTTCTCGCCATCAGCATCAAAGGCATAGACAGCTAGGGCAGAGCCCATGCCATGATTCTAGTTCCATGTTCAGTTTTTGGAAGCATACGAACCCCACAGTAGGGAGGGATCAACCAAAGCTCCTTGCCATGATGCACTTCTGGATGGCACGGCACAGCTGGTCGTCTTACTTCTTGCTTGATCGGACGAGGGAGGGTCAACTTCCATTCCGAGGGCAAGGCAAGCCATTTGGACGAGGGAAGGAGGGTCAATCATTTTGAATTAACCATTTGGGAGTGGGGACCTTACCCATATTTATTGATGTGGGTGGGTGCTGCCAAGATGGACAAGCGATTGAGCGAAGGAGAAGTAGATGGGTACCCAGTCGGATAGGGAGAGTGGGAAATAATTTAGCTAAGGATAATAACCCTGGCTTGCTGGGAAGACTGGATGGTACGGCTCTTCCTCTCTTGCTTGTTCGCGTGGGGTGGGTGGTCCGGTGCCTTTGAGGTTAGAGGTGACAGGTGAAGTGCGCAGCGCAGCGATGTGAAATTGTGTAGTGAAAGGGTGGAGTATGAATGGAATGATTAATTAATCGTTCAGTCCTATCTAAATTGGGTGGGTGGTTTAAAGGCCAAAAAAACCTAATCAATCGCGCAAGACTCATTTTTATCCTGTAGGGGGGGGATATCCCACATGTGATTGGATTAAAAAAGGTTTTACAGGGTATCCATCTAGATTGATCCAACTTGATGGAGGAGGTGGAGGGAGCTGGATTAGTAAAGATAACTGAGCCAGTCTTCTTGGAGGGGATAACCGGGAACCAGAAGCCGGAAGCCTTAGCCTTTATACAAGTCCACAAGCCTGAAGCCTCTCATATTTTGCCTGGAAACCTTTTGCCAGAACAGAAACCTTTTTACAGTCACCGTAGGAACTTACCCTCTTGCCAAGCCCACTGATGAGGAGTGATTTATTTTATTATTGATGGCCAGTTGAGAGGAGGAGATAGAGTCAGGGAGAAAGGCTCCAGTAGTCACAGCTTATTTTGATCCTCTACAAATAGTCAAAGTTCCATCTTTGCCGAGCTTTTGACTAGTTGGGCAGAGAAGAGGAGTCATCATCCCTCATCTGCAACAGGTGACAGTAAGGAGGCAGGCAGAGAGTCTTCATCAATCATTCATACTCCTGGAACAAAGGTTAAAAAAAATGCCCCATCCCAACCAAACCTGGATTAAACAGGTTTTTTTATTTAGGAAATGGTCGGCGCTAAGTAAGGAGCGAGGATACGAGCCGCTTGCCCGACCAAAGGGAGGTGATCCTCACCTCTTTAAATTAAAAGTTAAACGTAATATAGTTAAAAACATGTGCAATGTCCTAATGAAGGCATCCTGGCTTATAGAAAGTTTGAATATATTCTATCTCATTTGTGGAAAATATGGACTGTAATAATTACATCTATTTAATTGAACTGATTCATTTCAGTCTGTATTGACTGGGTTATAATTGTGAATGTCTTTCATGGATTTCGCATAACGTATAGAGCTTGGTGAGAGAGCTCTATATAGTGTGAAGCTCCAACATATTTGGTTAGTGATAAAGGTTCTTACTTTGCAAGTATGAGGTCCTATTATTGGTTGGGTGAGGTACGAAGGTTCCTTCCATTGGTTTACATCTATCATTCATTCTTGTCAGTCAGTTGGCACCTTGTCATGCATGGATAAGTTGTTAGTCTAATTGGTGCGCCTCAAACTAGAGACTGCTGCTCCACGGCAAGAAGGAAGCCTTTAGAAACAAGATTAGTCTTTTGGCAAAGTTAGACGTGGATATGGCTGTCCTGTCTAATACAGACAGGTGCTTATGGCTTAGCTCAGTAGAAACTGTGTTTAGTTATCAATATGGTTCAGTGCTTTTCCCGCCGATAGGTTACTTCCTGCGTAGTATCATATCTCTATCTCTTGTGGGTATTTATTATAAATACTGGCTGGCTGGAAATTTCCCTTCCTGTGAATAGTCCCATTGAGCAGCTCCATGTGTCTTCACTAACTCATTGTGTAACCTTACCTGAATGTTATATGCTTGTAAGTAAACAACATGGTTTAAACCAAGCTCCAAATAATGTCTTCTGGTTAAAACAATGGGGTAGTAACCTCTTTTCTTCTCTTTCCTCTTGGCTTCAGATTGCATATTCATATATTACAATTTATTAAAATGGCAAAGTTACATGTAGAGAGATGCGAGCTTGGTCGAGCCTCATCCGACGACATCCCTCCCCTATGGAACTATATATAGCTGCCAATACACTTACTAATCAGAGAAAAAAGACGCCGGTGGAGATGGATTTGACACTTAGACCTCACTAAGCTCAGTGGTGTACATAGGGCCCGGAGCATAGCATTCGCTTCGATAATAGTGTCCCATATGAAGCCTCGAACCAACCCCATTCTTATCCGTTCATTCGACGATCCTTTCCTTTGAACCTGCTTACTTGATGTCCCTTGCAAGAGGAGATCAGGTGCTTGAAGTATATAGATGAGTGCCCTTCAGTATCGACCAACCCGAGAAGGAGGTGGTCGAACGGAACTCTAAACACCAATGTAGCTTAAAGCCCTTCATTTAACAACCATTCGGTCGTAGTAAGATGCCGAAGATCCCTAATTGGATAATGAGCCCTTTATTATTACACGTTACTAACTACGAGATAAAGGCCTAGAGACGACCAACCATATAAGCGGCTATTGTCACAAACTAAAGCATATATTTTTTCTTTTTTTTTATGCGTGCGTAAGGTATGCACCCCAACCCTTTCAGTTATTAGATTGGGGACCTGAAGAAAGATAATATGATAGGGTGCTAGTTTCCACACATTCCAAAGGGTGGGCAGCACCTCTGCCCGCTATTAATCAATCAATCTCGAACCAGCGATTTCAGGTTCCAGTTGTACTTGTATACAGGCAACACCGGAAAACTCAAAACGACTCAGAGTACGGCCATGCCTCAGATCAAATCAGAAGGCCTGTCATTTCACATTTATAAGGATCCAATAACGAAAAGCCCAACAGAGGCACCACATTCTGCAAAGTGTATTAGGTTATGCTAAGAGAGCCCCGCCTTAGAAGATGATCAGGTTGGCGCAGGAATACAAGCAGCATAATAAACGGATCCATCTGCAGCTTCGTTATTTGTAAGGTTGTGATTCCGAACTGCCCGCTCTACATTATAACCTTTAGTGATTTGATGCCCGTATGATTGGCAAAGGAAATTCAAGTTGTAAAGTGACGCACGCTACGCTCCTACTATAATATATCTCTCGACTATTACTTTCTTTGCGCCTGAGTGACTTAGTGTGCCAATTTGAGTCCTTAGCTGGGAACTACGTAGAGCCAGAACGACCTATCGCCAACTTAAACGAAAACAGTACCAAGCAGAGCTTAGCGAAGACCTGTGCTTATTCAATTCCAGAAGCAGATGCAAAGCGAGTAGTTACGGTAGATGAACCAATTGATCTGGAACCAGTCCCCGGCTTATCTGATGTCAAACGGTATAACCTTACCTTATGAGGTCTGTAATTACTATGTATGTAATTTATTTTTGTGAAGTCCATGGCTTGAGTCCCTATCTGTTAAGTCCAGTAAAGGGAAGCATTGGCCTTGCTCTCTTTCATGGGCTAACTACCTGTATTTTCCCCCCCTCTATAGGCGCTTGCGTAGGGGAAGTCCAAAAAGAAGATAGAGTACAAATAAGATTCAAGTAAGGAGGGCGGGGTCACAAACAATCTAAGCTTGGACCAGGTTCATTATCTAACTATCTAGAATAAGGAAGGTCTGGGTCAGGAATAAATAAAAGGTAAGGTGATCCCTTACCTGAGCTAGTAGGGGGGAACCTCCCTTCTAACTAGCTCTGCTTTGTCAGACCTTGCAGATCCTTCCGAACTCTAGCTAGGTAAACCCTTTGATAATATAAATAAAGGTTATCACTTAAGAAAGAAATATAGTAGAATCGGTTACTTCGAGAGTGAAATGATCCAGTGTTATTACATATATAAATAAATGGTTATCAACTAAGGAAGAAATGATATGAAGGTGATAATCTCGAGATTAAGACACACTTGCATAATTACATATTCAATATAGTGATTCTCGCTTAAAGGAAGATGTCAAGCATGGAAGTGAGAAGCACTGGTCTTATCTTAAGTGAATTAATCCGTGCATGGATAGTGAACGGGAAATGTCCCGTTGTCGTACCAGAACGGGTGCGAAGAGAGAGGCTTTCTGAGAAAAGCGATAGAATGAATGGTAGCACATAAGATGTGTTACTTAAATGGAGCGGCTGGTCCCCATTCAGCAGTAGAGACATAGAGGAGTGTAGTTTGCCTGATGTAGGGCGAGGTACGCAAGTTGATTGATGAGATGACACAGTGATATGTTGCAAGGCGGTGTGTGTGGGTGAGATGGTACGAAAAGGTTCTGATCTTATTTTATTTCTTAGTATTTGGTGTTTAAAGGAAAAAGCGTAATGACATATATAATGAATTCCTGGAATACCACTCACATCGCTAGTGTGATTCCCTCTCCCTTATGGTCGAGCGGCTCCGCCCCTTCGGATACTAGGTCGATCATATTCAACTTATATAAGGCAGAGCTGCGCCTTCCCCCATCTGTTGCTGGATCGTATCCCATTTAAGGTGGGTTGGAGAAACAATCTTACGACGCGCAAAGAGAGAGTAAGTGTGTACTAAATAAGTATTCTGAGTAAGTAAATAGGTAGGTAAAATCCTAAAGTAGTAGTCTTATACCACCAGCAGTCAAAGAAAAGCATAGCCAATCATAGTTTAGCATAGTCCTATATAGTTGATCATTACGCAACATTAGCTATAGCTACTCACATAGAGCACCTCACATAGCCGCCTTAAACATAGACTTAATCGCCCTTAGATGGATTTCAGACGTATCACAGCCAGTAAATACCAGGAGGTCCTTGTCACAAGGTCAGTCGATAGCTCATCATTGCCAGTTCTCATTGCTGATAGAGTCAGTGCCGGCTGGGAGAACACATAGTCCGATCCTTATAAGAAGCCGGTCGCTGGGCTAAACTAATATGCATGGATCCCCGGATACTCAGCTACTCAGTTTGGATCATGGGCTTTGAACGAGGCTACTCTATTTGGATGGCTGCTTGGACTGCGCTAATTGACTGATCGGTTTGAATACTTGGCTTGGGGTACTCAGGGACCGGTTAGGCTCAGATACTTGGGCTGGGCTACCTGGCTCGGAGCAGGCTATAAAATTGCTTGGAACTTAATTAGCAAAACTCATATACACAGGAGTTAATGCCAGGAATCTTTGACAATAAGAAAATCCAGGTAGGGTTCGATGCCAGGGCTCAATACCCCACTGTCTATGCATGTATGCCGAGAAAACCTCAGTCACAGGAGGTCCCGATTCCCGGTTGACGATACCTTATAAAATATAATTACCCTACCACCGGACCAGGAGGTTACCACAGGGAAAGGCCTTTTAACAGGGGGGGCTATTCAATGGTAATACTCAATGGGAGGGGAATAATCAATGGACTCAATGGATGGGCCCAATGGGAAGAATAAAAAAGGGAATAAGCCAGCGGGAATCATCAATAGCCTATACTCTTATAATCCAACAATAATCCATGAGGCTTACAGACAGAGAAAGGGGTTGATTCCCTACAGAGGCACATTGAGGTACGCGTAGAGCTTACACGATGATGTTGATGACATGATACGATGAGGTTGGTTACACGATGAAGGTTACACATTGAATACTCATTCAGAGACATTAAGTGAAACTAATTTATTTTACAACTGATGAGTCTTCTGATAAGAGCGGTGCCCACGGACACAGATGAATGAAACTACCCGCATCATCACTGGCCCAGAGAAAGAAGTAACCTCTATTGAGCCAACATAACCGATAGATAAAAGAACCACAGAGCGAATTAATTCTTTTTGTAGTGAGTGAATGTCATGCAGCGAGTGAACGATTTCTTTTAATGGTATCTTTGAACGGCTTTGTGCAGGCAGTGACGCGGATGGCTTCTTTCATGACATCGCTTCTGTGAACGGCTTCGTGCATGCAGTTCATTTAGAGCTTATGTGCTGGCAGTAACATGGATGGCTTCTGGTCAGTTTGTGAACCGCCGATGGATTGATTCTTTTAATGGCTTCTATTCTTGCTGTAATCCTCCTTAGTGCCCCAGGTTCACAATTTCCACTCATTTCCGGTGGTCACGATAGCCAGTGATCATTGATAGGAAGTTGTCACTGAACAATATCTCCCTTACTATACCTCGGACTCACTTACGAATACGGAACACGATGGCGTTCCTACTTTAACTGGATGCCATTACGATCTGTTACTTACAATGCACCTAGTTGAGGATGGATGCCAGACACATTATTAGGTTTTAAGGTTGTGACAGTCAGGGAAGGGAGGTTGCTTATTTGATAGTGATTGATTTACAGCCACATCTTTTTAGAGAAGTGTCCCACGGACGGTACAGACGGTAGTACGGTACGGGGCCAAGTAATTGAGGCACTGCTGCCATAGGGTATTGAATATACAGTAGTAAATCCCAGGAGTCAATGATACTTGGCTTGGATACCGGTTCTATATAACATACTCATTCGCATTTCTTGTCTAATAAATATCCTTTTAGGTCCGGATAAAAAATGACATTGGGATAGGAAAGTGGATTTTATTCTCACTTCAATATATTCTTTCACGAAGTTTATCTATAATATAGTCAGAATGCCCTCATTCTCAGTTTAGCATTTCCAGGAGAAACAGGGAGGGGGTCACAAGCGTCTGTATCGTCAAATTTCTTTTCGACGTAATAAGGACCCGGAGGGACTTTCCCGAGGCACGAGGGGAAGGGGTAGTAACCCTTAACATTTATTGTACTGCAGAGAGAGCTTTACCCACTTGCTTACCCTATAAAGGAAATGCTCTATGAAAGGAAAGCTTTACTAGTTAACGTTAATAGGCATCAGCGGGATAATCTGGTGATAGAGCCTACCGCCCTTTTACTATTCAGGCCGGAGGCCCCTTCCCCCTTCTTATCTCCTTTGTCCATTGCCGTTTAAGCCACAAGGAAGCATAAGGGATAGGCATAATAAAGAAAGGGCATTCAATGGAGGTAGTTTTCAGGGGCTTAGAATCACTTAACATGAGTTGTTCTGCGGAGTTGTCCCCACAAGAAAGAAAAATAATTGAGGAAGAACCAAGGCCCAGGCCAAGCTACAGTCCCCCCATCTTGGTCATCCAATAGAAGGAGAAGGGTGGAGGACAGATATAGATATAGAGCAAGAAGCCATGCATGAAGTGTCCTCCGGAGGCCGGGCTCGTTTAATGCTAGGAACTATTACTGCTAGGAAGGGTCAGAAGATCATACTGGCAGACATGAATAGAGTTTAGCTTAAGTACAACTTTTACCATTCATAGTATGAGAGGACAGATCTCTCTCTTACGTTAATACTCCTGAAGAAAGTGAGGTGACGCTCCTTCTCCCATAAGCAAGCGTTACCAAGCTCTTAACTAACGCTATTGTTTTTATAACTTTGAAGAGTTCATGTTTCACTTTTGGGTATTTCACTTTATATAGTTCAGTGGAAATAGTTAAGCTTCTCTATGGGGTAATACTGCTTATATCCTCCGTTAATCGTGTTCTTTTTTCAATGGGAAGGAAATAGTGGTAAAGTGGTCCCTCCGAAAACTTACTAAGAGATTAGAATACATATTGTGCACTATAAATACTCTTAGCAATAGTTACTACTAAGCTCTGCAGTACGTAACAGGGCAAGGCAGGGATAGTTCAGATATATAAAATGGCCAGCAACTGCTGATATAGTGCGGAACTAGTCAATTAGGAGGTATATTGTTACAGTTTAGACTCTTAGCAATGGCTATACTAAGTTTGGGTTGTTTATATATATACATTGACCCATAAATTGAAGCGTTCGTTACTTAGAGATTAGGAGTAATATTGTCGACAGTTCAGACTATAACTAATAGCCACTACTAAGCTAACAGTAACGTTACCGGTTAGTGGTCATGCTTACTATAGCCAAGATTAATTACAGTTTCAACAGTAAGACAGTGGAACAGACACACACTGATACACTTGTACTTACCCCTGAACTTCCACTGAAATTGACTATTCCCCCTTAACTTACTTACTCTTCACACTGAACTTAACAGTACTAGGAAGTTAGGAGGCATATTGTTCTTGGTTCACACTATCCACAATACGGACTTCTAAGCTTAGGAGTACTGCGCTGCTGTAATAATTAATAACTAGAGTATCCCGTTTACCCGGTCCGACAAGATCAATAGTGAACCTCCCTCCCCTAAAGATTCCTGAAGCAAGTGGTTAGTAAGGGCAGGCAGCACTAAACTAAGTAGGGTAAGGCAGTAAGGTAAAGTGTGATTAACAGAACAGGAGCATGCACGTAAGTAAAGGCAAGGTAGGCATATCCTCTCGTAGCAATGATGTTTAAATTAATCAATTGTATCTGGCTGGCCAGGTTCAGCTCGTCCCTACAAGAGGCACGATAGTGCTGGTCCTTCCTTCCTTCATTCATTCCTTCTTTCCTATCCCAGATTCCTACCTGAAGCACTAGGTTGTTGGGTATGAGGTAAGGTAAATGAGTAACTAGAGGTTGTTGGTAACAAGTAATGCGAGTAGGTAGGGTAAGGGTAGAATGCTGTGCTTGCATAACCCATCTCCACTTTTGGATTATCCCGAACCCCTTGGATCATATTCTTGAGAAAACCACCGAACCTTGCCCGATGCGGACAAGCGACTTCGTACCTTCTTTTTGAGATTCTTTAGTAATCTAATGCCACCCACAACCCAAGAAGCTCTTCCAAGATTGTCAGGCTGTATTGACTAAATCCAAGAGGGCAGTTCCAACGATCTTAGCCAGGACTGGTGATTCCTATGCCGCCATTCCACTTCCTGCAATTAAACAACTAGTGCTTACTTGCTGTCTTTAGGTCCAACTGGCAGTCATCCATCCCATCCATCATCAAGTAGGCTTCTTAAAGGTAAGACCACTGCACTGCGTAATAGATAATAGAGAAAAGAAGTCTTGCATTCCTCAAAAGTGAAGTTAAGTTATGACGATCCAACTGCTTGCTACTGGTTGCTCATGTTACACTCCCACCTACTCAACTTCCATTCATAAAGTAGGCAGCATATAAAGGTAATATTCAAGGTTCTAAGTGCGACCCTTCTAAGTGCGACCCCCACCTCATAATCTGATCTGATATCATCAGTTCTGGCAGTAACGAATAGGGCAGTTCCGATCCGACGATCCCAGCACAACAGGTTGTTCCTTTCTTCCATGTATTGGATATCTTTCCTGAAGTCTGGCTGGCATGTAATGACTAAAAGAGGTAAGTTCCCACGATCCCTCATAGTAGCTGTCTGTAAAACTTCCTTCCCATTAATCGAGTAGGGTGGGTCCTCCCTAAAAAGTGGGATATGGCGAAGGTTATGTGCTTCTTTCTGGAAGAGCTGGGAGCACACACGGTAAATCGTGGTGTGGAGTGGTTAGAAAACGATAACAACATGGCTCGAAAGCGTCTTATGGTGGTAAAGATGGGGGAAACTTCTCTTTGATCTCGGCCAGTGGTTAGGCTGTCCTCCCCATCCAACAACGCCTATATCGTGTGGCTTCCGTCCGTTGCCCCACCGGTGCCCCCAGGGGAATTAGAGTCTATCCCAAAGGCCAGTTCCCGTTCCGGTTCACCCAGTTAGCTAAATTCATCACCTGTCGTTTTCATTACGGGACACGGACAAACCAGCAAGTAAGATTCCAGCCCGCTAATACTAATATGAGAGTCGAAACCTGACACCTCCCTGGGATCGACTAGCAGCCATCAGCAATGCCCTTCTTCTTTCCGTCTGTCTATGCTGGCTATGCTTGGCTGTAAGGGTGGTGCTATGTCGGCCCTTTCGCTGTGTACCGAACCGATACCGTACTTCCTTATTCCCGCCTTGTGCGGTCCTGTGCCGTCCCGTGTTAGGTGAATGTGGGACGTTGTAATGGTGCCCTCTCTCTTGGGTATCGTGTTATGGATAACCTCCTACCTGGGTATGTGAAGTTTGGGAGGCAAGTAGCCGACCAGCAAGCAATAACTGGCGGTTTCATTATGGGTGCCAGCCACAGCCCCGGTTAATCAACTAGCGAGCAAGCAAGAAGCACGTAAGTAATCCTAATCTGCGCTGGTTCCTTCATTTATTATCCCAGCCTGTTATTTCTTCTTTCCTCCAGCCGTGATTTGACTAGCGAGCAGCAAGCAGCTGTCCGTATTCTTAAAGTCAAAGAGCCCTTGGTTAATCAACCAGCTAGTGAGAAGAAGCAAACCCCGGTGGTTCTTATCCCAGCTCACCATCCCTCCAATTAGAGATAAACGTATTCTTACGAAAGAAGAGATAACTTCGAGTACCCCAATTAGTATTTCGTTGGACCCCCAGAAACAAGTTTTGAATAAGGCAAAAACTCTCCCCTATTTTAGGCTCCGCCCCTCTCTTCACTTCTATCTTATCTCTTAACCTCTCCTATAATCTCCTATCTCTCCTTGTTTATATTTGGGTCATCTTCGGGAATTACTGCCTAGAGAGAGCTGATCATTGCTTTATCTAAAAGGTAAGGTCGCTTGAGGAGTCTAGGGGGGGCTTTTGCTGGTGGGTGGGGAATAAGGGGACTTCTCCTTTCTAATCGAGCAATGGAGAATAACCGGCGGGGTTGAGTGCTTAAACTAATAGCAAAGTTAGTGGAGTGCCCTGTAGCAAGCGTAGCAAGCATTCTGCAACTCACTCTAGATTTAAATGATTAAAGAGTTACCTCGCTTTCGGGAAGTCCTCAGTGCCATGCGGTATAAGGCAGTTCCTACGGCTCCTTAGGTTGAGCCTAATTCCCCTCAACCAACTCTCACGGATACACCTACATCTGTCACAATGAACTTTTTGTCTACTTCAAATAGTGTCATTTTGCCACCACCATCATTGGATGGCACCCTCAACTCCACTACTATTTACCATGTGTCGACATCTTTGGATCAATTACCTACGACAACCAGTCGTCGTCTTCAGGCACCGATATCCACATGCCTCATTACGGCATATCACAGACCCAGTCAAGGTCACACTCCCTCTGTACTGTCTCTACATCGGTAGGATCTTCCCAGACGAGCCAGTCATAAGACTCATTTCGGGTAGGTAGTAGTAAACACATATGCACTCCCTTCAGTGTATCGGTTGGTTCAAAAACCTAATCCCTGCCCCTGACGCTTTCGAAGAAGGCTAAATGTAACAAATTTCCCCCCTCTATAAACATGGACATCTCTTTTCAACCCGATGTCACCGAAAACATCACCCTTGGAGCTTCCTATTCTCCTGAATAGGTTGTGGCCTAAAAAGCCTTATTCCAATAATTTCACAACATGTTTGCTTGGTAATACTCATAAATGCCTGGGATGGATCCCACCATCTTCGAACATCACATCGATACATGGCTCGATGCTTCCCCCGTACGGCAGAAACAACGCCCCATACATACTTATAAAGCTCTACCTATCAAATCCGAGATCGATGAGCTCCGCAAGGCAGAATTCATCTATCCAATCGCATACACTTCTTGGGTGTATAACACTGTCCCAGTGAACAAAAAATAGGGGATCATAAGGAGCGGAGCTGCTTGTCCTTCCGAGGGCAAGGGGCGAGGTACGAGCCGCTCGACCGTAAGGGAGAGGGTTTGCACGGATTATCATGATTGATCTCAATCAAGCTTGTCCCAAAGAAAACTATACTACTCCATTCATCGAACAAGTTATCGATGCATGTGCCGGCCACGAGGTTCTATCCCTTATGGACAACTTATCCGGTTATAACCAAATATTGATTCGCCACGCCGATCAGTATAAAACTACTTTCACCACACCATGGGGGACTTTTTAATACCGTGTCATGCCGGCTCAAAAAAAGGAGCGGAGCTGCTTGTCCTTCCGAGGGCAAGGCACAAAAATCCATAAAGATGTAAGTTATAGCAGACCAATTAGCCAACTCTATCTTTTTACCTTAGGACAATTAATATAGAAGTAGTAGCAACAAAGATGTTCCCAGTGATTATAGTTCCCCTCAAAAGAGTCCTAACCTTGAATGTCATGAACCTATTTACCTAATTTGGACCTTGTTCTTTATTTGATGGTACAAAAAACAAGTCAGGGGTCGAGGCAGGTGTTTACATTGTTAATAGGCCAGATGAAATGGGCTCCATGCTCTTCACCTTAAAATTGGACTTCGAGGCTTCCAACAATATGGTAGAATAGAAAGCTTTAGTTCTTGGAATCTCCACTACTTGCTTGTAACCTTGAGGCTTGTGAGTTGCGTATTTACGACGATTCTCAGTTGGTCATAAATAAAGTTGATGGCTCTGTAGCTGTAAACCATCACCTTATTACTATTACAAGCATGCAATGCGTCTATTGAGCCATTTCTCCTTGCCCTCAGAAGCGCAAGCACCGTAGGACCTTTCTCTTCTACTCAAAAAGATTAGGGGGAAATCTGATCAGACCCATTATAAGAACTAGCGCGTTATGTGTAATGCTATTAGTGATGGTATAGTATAGTCTTCTCATCCGTTTATAGTTTTATCATAGGCTCCTTCTGCTACTATTTATTAGGTAGCTACTACACTTGCTCAGAGTGGTCCCCCTATTCCTACTGCACTTGCTCCTACTATCTAGATCACCCAGCATCCATCTGCATAGAGCAAAGCACTGACAAAAGTTAATCCTTCATGATAAATCCCTATCCAACCTATCATGTTATACAATAGAGACCTTGTGCGGCACCAACCTGTAGAAAGCATTCCTAGCGGAAACCATGGCTTCTGTCAAGGGATAATAATCATTTTTTTAATGATCACCAAACATACCTTGAATCTTATAGGGATCTTCCTCAAGTGAACCATCTCCTAAATGAACTAAAACTTAGCACAAACCCTAGCTCCTCTCGCAATATTTTATTCATCCCTACGGACCACCAACTCCAACAATGCTACATCCTCATGAAGGACAATGTTATGTAGGTCCCCCTAAAGGAGGATACAAACCTCCTCCAACTACCTCCTAGACTATCAAAGCTCTCATCTACACTTGCAAGTAATCATACAACCGCAACCATGCATGAATTTTGAGAGTCCTCCAAATGATGCCTCCCACCATAGCATCCAACCCCTATCCCCAATAGGATGAGGAGCAAGGTTTAAAACACTATGGCCAAAGCATAGAAATCAGGGGAATAAAAATGAGAAAAATGAAGGTGCGTAGCTCTTTCCCGACAAAGGAGGGGAAGGCAAATAAATCCATCAAGTTTGGTCAATTCATTCTCCATCTAACAAAAAATCTACCTACATAATAGGTGAGTGCAACCAGGTCCCTTACCTGACACTCACGAATGCTCACCTTGAATGAAAGAAGAAAGGACTTAAGTGAATATTGAAAACCGTTTCGATGGTCCTTTGAGCGCGTTATATCGCCATTTCCACTCGACCTTCAACTCGTCCATCATATGCCACTCTTACTCTGGCTTATCAAATAAATAATAACAATGTCAATTTTATTTCAGTCCCCACCCGAGCCTACCTCATCTGAGTCTGTCTTGACCAGCCTAACTTCTCACACCCTCCTCTTCGGCTTCAAGCTTCCTCTTTAGAATGCCTACTCTGGGGATGCGCAATAAGAAAGTACGGCGGCTTGTTACGATGGTTATTTACCCCAACCAATTTATCTGACCCGAAGCTATCTTCTTCTCACGAACCTGTATCCCAAAGCTATCTTAATCCAGCGGCTTTATTACAATCACAAAGGAAGCTGTTCTCTTATCCCGATGTACGAACAACTACAAAAAGAGATATGTGCAGTAACAATACTCATCTAACAATGTCTTCTTATATAGCAGCGACTGACCAGTTAACCAAAAGCCATTTATAGGTTACAGCGGGTCTTTCTCTTACGTACGCTTATTAAGAGAAAGCAGAGAGGGTGGGAAAGCACAATAGATCCTAGATCTTTACCCCCTAGCTTATGAAGGAAGATAGATGGGTGCAATTGGTTCCGTTCTTCAACCAGCCTACCATTTAGGATCAACACCCTTCCTTAACCAGCTTGCCATTGGAGGGTAAACACGGAGTCCTTCTCTTACGCTCTTACGCTTATGAAGAGCAGGGTAAGCGAAATAGGTGTATTAACTTACCCAAGTATGCGTCCTAGGGTCCTGTCTCACCTGTCTCATCTGAGTATGGCTTTGGGTTCTGCCTGTAAGTCCAGGCTTACAGCTATAAGTTTTCTATTGAAATGATCAAGGGACAAGTCTATTAATTAGGAAGCTCCTCCTTATAAAGGATGTTACAATAAGTTATACGTGTCATTCATATTGGTTTGACTTAAGGTTAGTGGGCACAATCACTATTTCAAATAGATTTTGTATAAGTACGTAATACATTATAATATAATAATCTGTAAGGAAGGACAAAAACATCAATCAATTAAGTTTTGTCGGGACACAATTATCACATCAAGCTTTGTCAAGTCTCTTCTCACCACCTGGCGTATTAACAAACCTTTAGAGATCGGATCCATAAGTAATACGAATGAATGTTTTAAGTGCTTAGCTTACCTCCACTCCGTGCCTCAAGCAAGTGTTGTTGAACGTCCGCCCGTAGGTAAACCCATAAGGTGAAGGCAAGTAAGCCGCATCTAAAGTTCCTGCAATGGAGTCTCATTCATACCTGTATCTATTTGGAAGCCCGTCCCGATAAGTATATAGCAGTACCCACCTCACTCGATTCATTCATGAAGTGTACAAGGCTACAGGTTTAGGTCATAAGGTGTGTAGGTTGTTTACAACGGGAAGGGGGTTGAATAGCATGCCTCCCCTACATAGCATTCCTGGTTGAAGCAATGGGTTGGAAAGCAGTCCCTCCATCGTTCTAGGGTGAAGGGCATTAAGGGAAGGGTAATATAAAAGCCCCAATAATAGAAGGCATAAGGGCTTCATGAAAGTGCTGGGTCTAGGTATGCACCTAGGGATGCTGCTAGTGCTGGATCGACTGCTTATTGAGTGATACGTGGAACCGAACGAAGGAAAGTAGCTATTGATGGATTTGCGCAAAAAATGTAATTCCAACACTACTAGGTGCTAATCCTGGAACACATAATCTAGGAACACGTTCCAATGCTGGAACATCACACGCGCAAATGGTAAACTTTACTACTTGGAACAATGGTATATTTCGGAACAGGGAGACTTACCGGAGAAGGAGCTATGATAGAAAGGGGTGCTGCACGCTATGGAACCGGATAAACAGCTGCTCGATCTCAATCAATTGGCTCTGCCTTTGTCCCTTAATGTCTAGGCACCACCTCCTCGCCTAGATTCAGATCCAAGTCCAAATATGGATGGTCGAGAGCCAGTAGCTTATTCCGCTGATCCAATCGAAGAAGCGCTAGTTTAACTCGTTTATGAATAACCAGCGCCAAGCCCCCTATATTAGGTCTCTTAATCTTTTCCTTAACGGATCGCCTCCATGACACTCATTCAGTCCATTGCATGAGTTTGTGATTTTTCAAGATGTCATACGGCGGTGGGTATGTCCAAATATCTACTATTTTATGTCCCGTGTCAAAAATGAAAATATAGCCATGCTAAATGTGCATGCGATCGCCACAGGTGTTACGAAGGTGGGTCGAACCCTCCCTGCATAATGGTATATAAGGAAGCATCCAAGATTGAACCCCGGTAGATGCCTGGTATAAGCCCTGTCCCGCGAGATGGAGTATGCACATAAGGTTATGCCTGGCTCCGATGTGATGTCTCGCTTAGGTGTCTATCCGTACTGTATGAAAGAATAGCGGAATGTGAAGGTTGCAGTAAAGTCATAAAAAGAGCCCCTACGCCATGGAGGTTGGGACCAGAAAGAGCTTTGTATATACAAAGGTAACTAAACACCGGGGAATAAAAGAGAGCTTTCGATGTTCCTGGTTTACAAAAATACCTAGTAGGATATCCATATGAAGATACGGGTGCGGGGCCAATTGATGGGGTGGAAGTACCAATTTACCGAATGAAAGTAGCATAGTCAGTCCTACCATAAGCATAGGCGGTTGAAGCAGCAAAGTCAGAGCTAGGAGCAGAGCCTAGGATAGTCGTAGTAAAGCAAGCAGCAGAGCAAGCCACAGAGCCAGTAGCAGAGACAGATGCAGAGACAGAACGAGATCATTGTTAAATATATTCTGTTGATGAAGCAGCACCAAAGCTGCCGCTATTCCATTCGTTTACCTATCCGCTCCAGCACCAAATACATAGACAGTCCCAGGTTAAGTGGAATAATAACCATCATAGGGAGCACCAGGAGGAAAGACAGGGGCAAGGGTAGCTGAGCCAGTTCCAGCATTCGTTTCAGTCCTAGTTTATCTTGATTCAATTTAATACCTACAATTAATAGGGACCGATAAAAAAAAGCATGGTTCTTATTGAGCACCGACCCCAGCTGTGACCGCAGCATACTGCCCGCTTCACGCCCCTAACAATAAATAACAAGCACCAGTTGACCCATACGCTAACAACACCCTGGTTTATTAGGATCAATTGGGTTTATACCAAAACATAAAAACTTTACTTACTTACTACCGAAGCTACTAAATAATTACCCCGGTAGATAGAGGATCACCCACAAAACTAATAAAGAGATATACAAGATTGTATTTACGGTAAGCTCTTATATATTTTTGCTGGTCACAGGGATTATACAGTCAGGTTACTCAGGACCAGCGAGATAGGGCATTGCCTGCTTTTGTCACTTTAACTTTAGGGGACCAAACACAGAAAGAATAGAGAGCTCAGCAATCTTTGTGCAAAGTTCAAACTAGGAATCTGGGGATTACACCTATAATATATAGAATTAATTTGGGTACCCCTTGAAAGAAAGGTTACATTTTTATTTCAAATCGGGGGTCAACATAAAAGGTTAGTTAGGCCGATAGCCAGTCAGACTTTTATCCATATACTTACGGGGCGGAGAATAATACAACGCGTAGTAATAAAGTAATATTATGGTGGGCTTTATACTTAATCGTTATACTTAAGGGGTTATTCTAATAAATGGATGGGGGTTATATACCGAATGGGTTCTACTAAAGGGGTTATTCTAAATGGTTATACAAAATAAATGGGTTCTACTTCGTTACCAAAAACACAAGAAGAGAGCTGATCAGAACACGCCGGCAGACCGAGGACTGTGTCAGGACTTAATGAGCAGAGCAGGCAGTAACAGGAATCTATACAGCTATAAGCCAAAGGAGTTAGTGTTGAGCATAGAAAGGTGGGGTGGTTTTTTGGTGGTGGGTGTTTCTAAACGGAATGAGCATTGCCCGCAGAGCACCAACAAAGAGCGAACAAACACAGCTGCGGGATGTGTCTAGTTGAAGTGAATTTGAAATAAAGAGCTGAATCGTGTGCAAAAAAGAGAGATCGTAGCAGGCAGATGAATCTCAGCTAGATAAAGGAGTGAGTATAGAGCAGAGCAAGGGATTGAATCTATAGAGCGTAGCAGGCAAGATCATGAAACACAGATAGAACGGGGAGACTACTACTTATGCTCCAGTAAATAAAGCCCGGGATTGAGCCCTAATTGTGACCTCTCTCCATAAATACCAGGATATATCATGCTTTATTTGGGTTGATCCTTACTAATAACCTTAGCTTCTAGTTCATAAATAAATCTCCCAATCAAACGAATGAAACTAACCTCCAACATACATAAGGTGATCCAATTATGACATATAAATTAAATATATATAAAATTCCATCCGTAGAATCTCTTTGTATTCATGGACTAAGGTTCAAGGCAATCTGTTGGACCTGGTTAGGCGTTGAACTTGGTGATGAAGGCATAAGTTTACAGGTTATAGACATCATCTGTTGTCCTTGGTGATTCTTCTGGCGATGAGGGCTTGCTTGCGAACCGACTATACCCGCCCAAAGAAGAGGGAGGTTTATAGAGCTACTCAGGTCAGGAAGGTAGAAACCTTTGCCCGAAAGAGGAAATAGACCCATGGTTTCAATACTGACCCGATGCTGGAAGTGTAGAAACAATATCCCTTTCCACGTACTAAAAGCAGCAAGTAACCGGTGCATATCCCTCCATCCCACAGCCTCATTATGCAAGTAACAAAAGGCATTTAGTGACATGGACTAGGCAACTAAATAAGAGGGAGAGGGCTTACTCAGCAGAAGCTAAGAGTTGTCTTTACGGGGTTATAGAACAAAACTACAGCGGACCATAGCCAAGACCAAGGAAATAAAGAGAGACCAGGGACTAAGACCAGGGAAAGGGGGCCTACCTTCATACAGCCTTTATGTAAGGCTAATGTGTGTGCATGGGCTTGACTCTACTCTAGCAGCAGATAGGTCCCAATTGCAGCAGATAGTTATAGGCTTTTTCGTAAATAGCATAATTTCTATGAGCAGAGTAGATAAAAGGAGGCTACTCCATAGCAAGTTGAGAGGGTTCTTCTCTCATCTGTCGGTAAGTAAAGGGGCTTTGGTTGGCAGGTTCCTTACGTTTACTGCACATAGAAGAAGCTATGCACTTTCAATTTGGAGTTGTAAGTAGGAGGTATGGCTGCAATGAGGTATCCACAAGATGTTCGTAAGTGACAAACACGTCTCTCAATGTCTTTGTCTATGCCCTCTCTACCGGGATCAATGCGCTAAATGGAAATTGGATCCCACCTCAATTCTGGGTCTCAAACCTTTACATTTCCAGACCGACCATTGGGTAATAAGAAAGAGCCTTTTAGCTTAGCCTTAGTTCAACGGAAACAACTAGTAGTTCCGCCCAGCTAATGTAATAGAGGTTTACAAGCTTCATCTTCTGCTTATAGTTTGAGGCTCCTAATTATAAATAAGATTGAACTACTCATTACAAAGGTATAATGTTGTACTTGCTTGCCATGGAAAGGTTAAACTCGATGCGCGGGTCTCCTCACGTAGATATGGTAAGTTATTATGTTACAACTAAACTTTAGTAGGGCCAACATGGAACTTACGGCTAGAACTAAGCATGTATTTTTAGGCTATAGGCCGGCCTAAGACTCAGGCAAGTGTACATAGGGCTGTACAGACTATAGACTAGGGACTATGCTGGCCGAGGAGGGACTATCATAAACCTGGCTACGATGGGGACTATGACTATCACTACTATGACTCTACTTTATGGTTGCTATGGTGCTGCAGGTTATATTTCCAGCTATCCTTTGAGTCTCCCTGTTGCAACTTATCCCTCCTGATCTGGAACCCTAGAATGATAAGGTTTTTCTTATATAATGTCTGATAGTGCCAAAACCTCCTATGCAATTGTGGAATCTCATGGTGCTATCTCGGTAATGTAACACACATTCTAATCGTGCCTCGGTCGTGGAACCTCCTCATGATGCCATCTCGGTTCACATCTGTTCTCGGCCATAGTGCAGCAGCTCACACAAAGTATATTTGGTGTCTCGTCTATGCGGTAAAATCCATCACCTAGGGGGAAAGGGCCCCATATTCTCTTCTATTGCAGCACAGGTTAAAGGGGAAAGCAATAGCGATCAGGAGCAAGCAGTTGACTAGGGGCTTATATTTCTCCTTTACTCTATTAAATTCCTATCAGCTTCAGTTTCTATTGACTTTAGAACACAAGAGCAAGAACATAGCCAAAGTGGTATTTGCTATTCAAGTGGTTGGTGTACTTGGGTAATGGTGCTAGATCACTTAAAACATACAAGGTAAACAAACGTCTCGATGCGATCTTGTATATTTGTAATTTCCTTTGTTAATTCCCCAATGGTGCTAGGGCATATTATATCAGAATCCTAGATATAAACGTCCTGAAATGGCATGCTCCAGTAGTAATGAAAAACTTCATTTCTGTGCCCGGATGAATGTGGACTCGAACCCACCTAAATGAGGTTGTAACTATGGCAAAAAGCCAAAGGATAAGGACCCGTAGGGGATTAGGTACGAACAACCCGATCGGCCGAGGTACGAGGTCGAGGGAGAGAGACGAAACCGATGATAGGAGGGGGAGGACCAGAGGGCGCTCTAAATAGGATACGAGGGGGAGGTTTTACAAAGGCAAAACACAAAATGAGAATGTTTTATAACAGATGTCTCAACAAAACAAACAAACGTTGTGGATTCAATTCAAGTTGTGTACTACTTTGGGAGGATGATACAATTACTCTTGGCTGGCTAATGCTTCCATATGAAAATTGGTTGTTGTTCTTGTAGGAGCCTGCCCTTAAGTAAGAATGGGTAACTTCATAAGAAAAAACAGTTGATACTAGTAAGTTGTTGTGCATAAAAAAGAGATAGCAGCTTAAACAACAACGGGGACAACAATAAATGGAAATGAGTGTTCCACAGCTCCAGAGCTATTGCCAGAAGGGAAGGGTCTCTATGGCCTTAGGGGGAAGTTCATAAGACAAAGGCTTTAACTCTAGTGCAAGCAAGTGTGTCTCCATAGAACTAAAGCTAAGGGAACTAAAGCAGTTAAGACTAGAGCTAGTCTAAATAAAGGGCTAAGCTAAAGCTTGAGGCACTTACTTATTGGATACGTATAGTTTTTTAGTATTAAACGAGAAGGACCCGGAGGGACTCAAAATAGGGTCAGGAGGGGAAGTTTTTCTGAATCTGTTCCAAGCGGCCTAATTTCCTTTTCCTTTATAAGTAGCCTGGCCGAGTAACCAAGCCGAGCAGCCCAACAGTGCAGTCCAGTCCAGCAATGACCGGCTTACTTAAAATGATTGGCTATGGCTTGGATGACCCTGTGTCTGTTATTTCCTCACTCGGCTCCCCTACCGTGTTGGATGTGGCATGTGTTGAAGGCGAAAGGGTATATGGGTGTTTGAACAACATGGGCCTTATCTGCGGTAAGAACTTTCCTTTTCTCATCATCTGGTTGGGAACATGGGGCACGTGGCATAACAGCAACGTATAGGCAATTAACGGCATCCATGGGTTCACAAACTGACTGCATGCAAAGGCACCAATCCATTTGCTAACAAGCATCCAAGAAGACATCGCCACCTGGGATCGACTCTTGGCTCTCCTCTCGGATGGTTGGCAGTGACCATGTGAGGAATTAAGGCTATAAGTTTACAGGACGATGAGAATAATCTATCTATTGGTTCACAGACAGACAAACAAGAATAATCCATCTACACCTGGCATCAAGTAGCGGGATCGAGTGGATCGGCACCTGGATCGACTACCGGCATCAAGTGAATCAAAACCTGTCATCGAGTGATTGAAACCTGGCATCAAATCTTGGCTCTCCTATAGGCATCCATTCAATTCGCCTCCCTGTGTAAACCTCCTGGTCGGGTGGGTAACGAGGATCATTCTTTCAGGTATTGGCAACCGGGAATCGGGACCTCCTCCCTGGGGCTGATGTACTATTGGCGGACTGGCATTTCTATTAAGGCAAGTAGATGAATGATAGCCTTTCAGGTTCTTCCTTCTCCATCCATCTATCCATCCATCCCAACGAGACTCTCTGATGGACCCTAATCTCCTTTCCATCTGAAAGTTCCACGCCACGATCTCTCTCTGTTAAAGGTAACCTACCCTACCCAAAACTTCCCTTCTTTCTTGGCTACTCGATACCATCCATCCCATAATATCCTAGGGAATAAGTCCATCCATCCAAGAGGCTCTCTTCTCTGATGGACTATAATAAGTCATCTGGCAGTTGTTCAACAATATAAGCTGAAGTTCTGTACAATATCTGTCTAAAGGCTGGCGCCTTCCTCTCGAAACTTTCTCTCTCAACTAGGGTGACGGGATAAAGAGAAGGTGTAAGGTTGGCTGGTCTAATCCCGACCCGCTATAGTGAGTAGCCATGAAGCTCTATTCCATCAAGCTAAGTAAGGGCAGGCAACACTCCTCCCTCCATCGTCTTAGGGTGAAGGGCATAAGTTCAGGGGTAAGGCAAATGCCCCACCCAATAATAGAAGGATATGGCAGATTCATTCAAGTGCCGGGTCTAGGCATAAGGTAAGGGCTCATCAACCCATCCTATCTGGTGCTGCTTCTAATATAAAGTCATGGGTGGGCATCATCCCATCGTTTTAGAGTGAAGGCAATAAGAAGGTAAGGTGGGCCGGCCTAATCCCGACCCGAAAGGTCCAGTGCAGTAGCTATGAAGCGATTCCATCATAAAGTCTAGGGCTATTAGGTGTCGTTCTTCAGGTGGGTGGGTTGGAAACAAGAAGGGAAGGTAGAGTAAAGGTGAATATATACTAGTGCTGACTCTACTGATCTGATTCCAGACTTAAGGCAACAGGTTGGGGAGCACTCCCTCGTCCTAGGGTGACGGGATAAAGGTAAGAGTAAGGTGATCCGGTCCTGCTAATAGTTTGTGACTAGCTGGCTGTTGTCTCCATGAAGTGATTCCATAAAGTCTAGGGCTGGCTATGAGGTCTAGTTCTTGCAGGTGGGTTGGTGGTAATGTTAAATATAAGTGGGGTTACACAGTAAAGATTCTGTCAAAGTGCACCCATAAAGCATTCATGAAAGTAGTCTGGGGAGAAGCAGGTTTCTAGGTCTTAAGATGTTTAAATTGAAGGCTCGTAGAGGCACAAAAAGGTAAAGGCTCTTGGTCTCAAGCATAATTCTGTATCCGGGGCAAGGCTCGGCCGAGACAATAGTTAATACGTTTCCTTGCTTGGTTGGGAGTTGTATCGATAAAAAGCTAAAAAGAAGTGTCATATTATATACATAATAAGAGTGATTTCTAAATAATATTGAAAAGAAGGTGCGTAGCGCTTGTCCTTCCGAGGGCAAGGACTTTAACCCGACCCGATTTGATCCGATCCAATTCAACCCAAGCGCATAAGTCTAAGTGAGTAAGTAAGTTTCTATATGTTAAAGAACAAAGGTGTGGGGGGTTGGTAGAGTAGGTCAAAGTAAAAGTAAAGGCAAGCATAGTAAAGGTCAAGAGAAGTAAATAACTGTATCTACTAAGCATGAATTCCTTAAGTGATATAGGTATAAGGCTGGTCTAGTCTTAAGGTGGACAGGTAATTAGGACATAAGTAAGGTAGGTATAAGGGTAAGGTTGTATCATGCATGCCATCCCTCCCATGCCGGGTCTATAGTTGTACCTTCCTCTAAGATTAATTCATCAAGTGGGGCTAACATGTCTAGGTCTTTCGGTGGATAGGTTGTATGGTAGACTAAAGATAAGGGTATAGGGTTAATAGTCAGAGTGCTGTACCTCCTAAGATTAATAAAGCAAGTATTATAAAAGCATCTATCTCCTGACAGTGTTGGCTGTCTTAATAAATCAATCATATCTGAGGGGGGAGGGTAAATCCTACAGAAGTGCTTATAATGCCTGGTTGAAGCAATAGGTTAAGCACTCCATGGACTAGGATAAGTCTGAACCCGCCCGTCCTTAGAACTGCTTATGCTTCTTTCGCTTCAACCCTATCAACTTGCTTTACCATCGCCTCTTCTATGCCTCCTAGGCCTGCCTACCTTTCGGGTGATCTCGATACACCGCGAACGAACATCGTCATGGGTTTCTATTTGATTCTGCCCTATGTTGGTACCCTCCCGTATATAGTTTATACAGACAGCTACCATCTTGTTGGAAACAGCTACCATCTTGTTGGAAACAGCTACCATCTTGAGGGTAGACTAGAGGGAGGTAGGCCGAGCCCATTGACCTACTGGGGGACCACTTGACTGTCTTGGTAGGCACCTGACTGTTCTAGCCCGGTGGCTTCTTACCCTTCAACTTCTTACTTGGGCCCCTCCACTTCTGACTGTACTTACTTGCCTTCTTACTGTACTGAGTAGGTTGTAATATTTGGGATTCAGTATGAGGGCGCACCACTGGTTTAGACTGCGATTTATCTTCACGCATTTTAGCAAGTTCAGACTCCAGACTAGCAATACGAGCCTCTTTATTTTCCAATTCTGACTTAAGACTAGCAAACTGCTCCTGAAGCATCTTCAATTCCAATTTGATAATAGAGATTTATTTCTCTTTCTTGGCAAGACTCAGAGCTGATTCTTTCTCTATCTTGTCAATCTGCTCCTGAAGCTTGTTAAACTGCTCCTTGGGAATACTCTGAGCATATTCTTTCTCTTTATTGTATAACTGCTCCTGAAGCATCTTCAATTCCAATTTGATAATAGTGAGTTCTTGACCACCGAAGTCTATTACTTCCTTAGGTTGTGTGTCTACCCACACATTGTTATTATCATAGACAGGTTCCCTTTTGGTACCCACTTGGGTTCCTAGGGTTACTTGGAATTCTTTTTTTGCGATGTTTAGGGTGTGCCAATCAATTCTAAAGTGAGATTCCACGGTGATCTGCTTAGTTCGAGACAGATCAGCTAATTGTGATTCAAACCATTCAACATTGACAAAGTCTTTTGCTGGACCCTTATGCTTAATTATATCACCACCATCTTTAGTAAATAAGGTATAACTCTTAGGTGCTAAGAAGATCCCTTTCTTTACAAAGTGCTCAATCTTTAACTTACCCAACTCAAAGGAAGAGATTTCATCTTCTGGAAGAGGACTGCCAAGAATTGCAGAGTCAGTATCAGTGTAGTAACAGTCAGGTCTGGAAATATATTTATACATATGTATACGAGAACAAGCTGTAATAGCAGCGGCCAATTGAACAGCCGATATCCTGGGAGGATTCCACTCAGAGTCGTCAACATCTCCAGTATTGCTATGGTAACTTACGATATAGTAATGCTCGCTAAGCTTATCCCCAAAGATAAAATTGTTCCTCTGTGTCAAAATGTCATATCTTGACCTATCGCATACCTCTGTGGTAGTACTTTTTGGATTTATACCAAATCTACCGTACAGCGTGTTCATTAGTATCTTGTAGACATATGCCATTGCATCATCACCTGTTTTCTTAGCTTCTCGTCTTTGGGAGTAGAGGTTAGACACAAAGCTGTCGAAAGGACTAGGCTTATCCTCAAACAAGTAGCCCCTTAGTGGTATAATCATGTAACCCAAGTCCTGCGCATATTAAAATTCTTCGCTATAATAAACACCTACAAATTTACCTGTTGGGAATAGTAAAGTATTCTTATGATCCCTATAGGGTAAGAAAGGTCGAGTAATGGTCCGAGGACACACTACATAAGCTTCAATAAAACCAAACAAGTGGGACAATTCCTGGCCTTCCAAATTACCATGCCAGACAGGTACACCACCCGGCATATGAAATGATTTCATGATAAATGGATATAAGGAGTTAACGTCGTAGTAATACAAATTCTCACCATATGGCTTATACGTATCAGCATGGCCTCCATAGTACCCACGGCGAATGAATGTATCTTCGTTTCTACTTGGTATATGGATGGGCCAACTATTGTCATCGTAATACCTCATACGATATATTCTCATAGCTAGCGCTGACAAGGTCAAGCAATCCACGATATCCACTTGGAACTGACTCCAATAAATAGATTGAGCTTTCACCATAACACCACCTAAGAGACGAATATCCTGAATCATATATGTCAACAATGGTTCACGATTATTATTCAGATTCTCCACTCGCACTTCGTCATGTTGGATGGAGCCTTTAGATCCTAATTGCAGACATAAAGTTTTTGCCAATGTAGCCAGACTACTAGGGAGCAGAGTGTATGAATCTCTTAGACGTAACACCACTTTATCTCCCCGAAACACTCTTAACTCGTAAAGCCTAAGGTTCCTCATCAGAGGTTTGATGGAGTACTTATCCCCATGAGATGCATAATATTTCAGTAATAGAATACCATTGAATCGTGAGAAGTTATGGAAGTACACAGTTCGAATCTTAGTTTTCTCTGCCACCGCTGCTAAACGCTCCAGAAAGCCAAACAACATTCGATTACTCCTATCTTTCAATTCTGGTAGAAATACTAAATCATCTTCACTGAAATATGTTTCAATAGAATAATCAGACATTACACCAACATCTTCACCCGGCTTAACCACTAAGAACCCCGCAGCGTAAGGAACATGCACATTATTTAGTAGAACAGTCTCTGTATCTGCTACAATTAAAGGCTTACATGTCTTACTCTTAGGTTTTAGTGCAGTTACATGATCGGGATAACCAGGCTGACTGACCATAGGTTTAACTTCTTGTGGTGAACCACCAACTATGCCGGAATTCCTTAATTGGGAAATTATGGTATCAATTTCATCGTAGCTAAGAGGGAACTCTTTTTCCTGCATACCTAAACCATATACAATCGAATGAATAAACCTGATAGCACTTCTTCATCGTACTCCTCTGCCTTTTGAGCAACTATATTCAAAATATGAGAATATACATCTTTGTTAGGAACTGCATTACCGCTAGAATCCTTTAAAGAAATAGCAGTACCTACTGTAAAGGATACATCTCTAGTAGGTATTTTCATTCTATAACTTATAGTAAACTTACCTTTGTAAAACACAGTATTGTAAGCGTACATCATTAACAGTCGCATTACAGCCAATGCTATAACTTCATAGTCTGCACAGCGAAGGTAAGGCTTTTTCAATTCTACTTCAGCAATTCTCAATCCCACATATGGATCCTGGCATTTTTCCCAAGCGATTAACTGCTTTAAAAGGTTCAAATAACCATTGAACTTGCGAAGATCCAAACTTGGAGAACTAGATAAATCTACGAAATTATATAAGAATTTGTTCATTTTATTTTTATCCATTTTTAATAGTGTACGCTGTAGTTTAACCCGAGAGAATCCCAGCTATCGAGATGTGCATAAAATGAATCTCACTTATCCTCATAATTACGCATACCACACACAGTATTTACATATAACTCGTAACATATCACTGTATCTTCTATCTTTTTATACCATTTTATCTTATCATTTTGACTCAAATTATTAGGCACCAGAGACCTTAAATGTGTTCTAAGCTCATCACCAGGAAACAGATTACCTATCTAAAAAGAATCCTTACATAAAGTTTATCGCATCGGTATAGCTAGCTTCTTATAAGTAACCCTTTTCTGTGGACCCACTGGTTGGTCCCTGACTGCCGCTAGAAACATGACCATGGATACAAGGATCACCCAACTAGAAACCCAACAATTCACAATCTCCCAACAGGGTACAATCCATCCTTAACTCAAATGGGCATCTTCAGAACAACGTGTCTACATTTTGCATGAACATAATAAACCAATTGTCTTTTTGGAATGATAGGTTGGGGTAGATGGAAAGTGGTGAATCTTCAACAGGCGGCGATCGTCGCATTAGGATACCCTTGAAATACAATCAAACCAATATGATGCACAGATTGTCTAAGGTAGATTTGAAGAAGTTCGATGGAGCCTATCCAACTAGATGGGTTGTTGGTCAGATAGAACAATACTTTTTCCCTCTAGGGTGGGTATTGGTGATGATGAAGAATTGAAACTCCGAGTGGGTGTGTTATATTTGGATAGGGGGCGTTGGTAGTGGTGGCAATGGCATAAAAAGGCATATAAGTGGTCTAATCATTGGAACCAGTTTATGAAGGCCCTCTACGCTAATTTTTAAACTTATACTAATTTTGTGGGGATGCTTACCAAGTTGCACCAAACCAGCACAGTGAAATAATTTAGGGTTGATCAGGTAGAACCTGGGCTTGCTTTTTTTACTAGCCGGGTTGATCAGGACCTTACCTGAGCTATGCTCTTTGAGGGGCCCCGTGAGGCTCCGTGAGGAATAAGTATATAAGTTCCGAATCTATAAGTTATGAATAAAAAGAGAACCTTTCAGTACAAAGGAATCAGAGGAAAGGAGTAGCAACAGCGAGGGTGGAGGACAGATGGCACAGCAAAGAAAAGAAAGGTAGACAAGGCAAAGGATTTCGCTAAAAAAGACATTGAGGAAATATTCTAATTCCATACGAATCTGAGAAGCATCCAGCAATAGCACCGAAGATTGAATGCGGAGTCCCTATGTGTAAGCTGTGTATATGGATGGATCATTTTCACTTTTAGGGCTACTTAGACCCACCCATCCTCTCACAGCATGGTACGTACACAGCCCCTCGTACTTGGTCACTCTTAGAGAGCAACCAAGCACTGCGGGAACGGAACTTTTCAGAGACGAACTACGGGATAAAAAGGGAAAGCAAGGATGGACCAGCCAAGGAAGAAAGAAAGTAAGGCAAGGGAAAGAGAAAGAAACTCCGAGAAGTAAAGGAATCTTAACCTCAGGAATTATAGGAGGTCTTAACTCCGATGGCTGGCTGGTACAACGAATGGGATGAATAGACCGTACGGCTGGTCCAGCTTAGTAAGCGATTGGTAAATTAACTAGTTAAAACCTGGCCCCCTTAGATCGAGTAGCTGGTAATTGAAATAGCATTATTCATCATCTTGATATAAACTATTCGGGGCCCTGCCTAGTTTATTGAGAATTAAATCCATGCCACCTTTATGTACTGAATTTACCATCCTAGAGAAGCTTTTTCAAATAATTTTCTTAATTAAAAATTGAATTTCACCATAATTCCCTCTCCCTTATGGTCGAGCGGCTCCGCCCCTGTGGTTTACATTTTTCAATTTATGTTCCAACCAGGTCTATGGTCCAGACCTAATTAAAGTTGCATGCATGCCTCCTCTAGTGTCAATAAACTCTGGGTTCCATACCTCCCCAGTCAGCGTCCAGAGGCCCATATATAGTCAATATCTCTATCGGATGTTCCAGGTTTATTAAGGCCCATATTGTGGCTTGGTAACACGTCCAACATGAGAGTCCTGGGGTGGGATGGATTCATATTATACCCCATTACCGTAGTTGTGTTATAGTCGACGGCAGCTAGCAGCTCAACAGGCCTTCAAAA
>Ga0233342_1000069_pt1 | contig 31070 bp, 12 predicted proteins | sample GEONDECOMP273_FD_180706 | JGI IMG/M metagenome (GOLD analysis project Ga0233342, IMG submission 180706) | Leaf litter microbial communities from Shasta-Trinity National Forest, California, United States - GEON-DECOMP-273 | ecosystem: Environmental > Terrestrial > Plant litter > Unclassified...
GGGAGAAAGGGGGAACTTTGTGCAGTGAACCGCGACTATGTGTGCTGTAATGGATTCTGTGAATGACTTCTATCGCAGTGAGTGGTGAATAGATTCTCTTTGCTTTTATTTGGATGGCTTTCAACGAGTGCTTGTGTTTGCTGTGATGTGAACGGCACGTTAGTTTCCCAAGTTTTCCAACTGATGAGATATAGCCAAGTTTTGGCAACAGAAGGCCTCGAACCAGCCCCGGCATCGCACACGGCAGCACTAGGAGCCACACTGTTAATAATAACTACCCGCCTGCTGATCGAACACTTGCCACTTGCCGAAGAAGGTAGGTCTCTTGCTTACTTACGATATAAAAAACCTATGGATGCGAAAACTGATAGGACACAGGAGCGATATTGCTGCTGCTTGCCCATTGAGATAGATATTACTTACGCTAAACAGACCTAGGCAGGTTATATAACCTCAAGGCCACAGTCCCGCCTACCTGAGATATTTGATCTTGTCAGCGAACCGAAAGAAAGCAGCGAACCAACAGCCCTGGGACTTGCGAGCTTACTCACTTGCCTGGAGACCAACTAACTCCACTAACAACTACTTACTCCACTAACTCCAATCATAAATAATTACTCCAATAACTACTTCGGCTCTTTACCAAACGAATCCAATTGCTTATTTCTGGCTTGCTGGTTAGCTTGCTGGATGGTTAGCTTGCGGGCTGCTCGGTTGGGCTGCTCGGCTTGCCTGGGCTGGACTTATAGGCGCTTGGCTAGTTGGCTTGGATACTTGGCTTGGCTCCCGGGCTGCTTGGCGGGGCTCCCCGGCGGCTGGGCTTGGATACTCGACTGGGCTATTTGGTCGGCTTGGCTACTAAACTGCTTGGCTTGGAGGATACACTACTCGACTGTGGATGCTTCGCTATTTGAATGTAGCTTGGATACCCGACTGGGCTGGAAACAGTCATTGCATAGAAGCGCTTGTCACTGCTAGAATTCTTGTCACTGCAGCAGCTACTCAGTGCAGCTACTCATCAGTGCTACAACTCTTATCAGTCAGCGCTAGAACTCTTATCAGTGCCAGAAAGAACTCTATTCATCGAAGCTCTACTAGTGCATGAAGCTCTACTGGTATGTGCCAAGTAGTATGTGCAACCAGCCATAGCCTTAAGGGCATTCCCATAGCAGCCATAGCCATCGAACTAAAATTATACCCTCGAATCTCTAACTCGACCTCGAACTCTACGGAGGAAATAAACATAGCCAACTCTACCCCCCCTCTATCTCCTCGAACCTAGAACCTCTACCTCGAACTGCTACCAAACACATGGGTTTACCTCACTTACGTACATACAGCACAGGGTTACTACAGCATCTCACATAGCCGAGCATTGTAAGCCGGTCAGCCGATAGGTCATTGTTGATAGCCCCAATAATTGGCAGTATCAGAGCCAGGAGGTCTCATTGCCAGTCATATAGACAAACAGTCAGTGACAGAAGGTCGCCGATAGAGGAGGTGGGTGGTTCATGCAGACACGTTTTGTTAAAGACATTCAACCTCGATCTCTACTCTATACCCTCCATCCTCATACCTCCTTTGGAAACATCAACCTTATTCTCTTTGAACCATGCACTCAGCCTTCCTTGGTACCTACAGCCTTGGGAACTCAGCCTTACACTCTTACCTACAGACTTAATCTATCCCCTCAGCCCTCATACCTCAGTATTTTTCACTCAGAATTATACCTCTGCCTTGGGACCGCCTCATCAACCTACTAGGGAAACTCCTGAAACTCCATGCAGCCTATGAACGAACCTCTCTGGACCCTTTCTGCCTGACGCAACAGCACTGTACGCGGGTACCCCGTAAAACCCACTTTCCTAGACCAATCCCAGGATGCTGAACATAACACATCCAGGCTTGAAGTGTTAACGAAGGAGTGGTGGTGGCCAAAAAACATGGAGGCAGAGCAAACCAGAAAGAGCTGAAGCAGATGTGAAGTGGCAGAAGTTAGTTAAATGGCCAGTGCATTAGTGTTAGGTGGGTGGTGCTTAACTTATCGTGTTTGTATATGCACATATATAATGCAATAAGGAAGGAAGTAGTTTGAGTGAGGTGCTACAACCTTACAAATTATTGCATTACCTGGTGCAACTAACCACTGGAAAACAGATGTGAACCAATGGCAGGATAGGAAAGAGTTAAAGCAGACACGTTAGCTATACTCTCATCCCTCCATCCTCTAACCTCAGCGGAAACTCATCAACTTTATTCTTGGAAACATCCTGACACTCCACACTGCCTAAGCCCTATGACCTCTGACCCCAACGTGACATCCTACACCTTACCCTAGGAACGACCCTTCCTACCCTTACCCTTCGACCTCACCTTTCAATCCCTTTCAATCCTACCCCTTCGATCCGCATTCAGTACGCATTCTGCCATCCGCAATAACCAGCCCTGTACATGGGTATCCCCAGTACAGAAAGACGTTCAGTTCAGTCCAGATATGGCAAGTCTATATACGTTAAATTAATAACCCACAGGTCATACCCGAGAGTGTGAGTGAGTGAGTGAGGTGCGCGGATACTGAATGGAGTCTTATACTGATAGCGGCCAGAGGAAACGGAAGTGAAGTAGTTTGAGGTTGGGCACCTATTAAACTAAGAACTTATACCACCCATGCATGACGTGTTACCACCGGACGGACTGGATACACAGCCCTCGATATCTACCCTCGACCTTTACCTCTTCTTACCTATAGTTTGACCTCTACTCCATACGTTCAGTTCATTCAGTTAAATACAGTCACGACAGACGTTCAGTGAAAGAAGTACAGATACGGGAATAATTCTATTGACATTAAAAGCCAGAACCCATACCGCAGAGTGCTTGTGTGAGGTGCACCAATGAAAGGGGATTGATTGGATTTATTAGATCGGAAGACAGATACTAGCCAAGATCGGCTATACAGGGAGGGGACATAAGAAGTTAAGGAGGAAGAACTAGTTTTAGGTGGTGCTTAGCTTATTGTGTTTGGGATATTAACGTATATAACAAAATCATTGGGACTCTTTGAAACCTCATCCCTAGACCCTCCAGCCTATGCCCTCCGCTTTGGGAACTTAACCTACACCTTGGGAACAGCCTTTCAAAACTATGCCTCATACCTCATTGGGACCTTCCTTACCCTCAACCATGCTGCCTCTGAACTAACCTTGCCTTACGCTTTCTGTTCGCCAGAGGAAGTCAGTTCGCAGCCATCCCCGCCACCTCATAGATCCTGGACTAGTATCAGGATGCTTCACATGAAACATCCATGCTTTAAGTGTTACCGAAGGTGTTGTGGCCGAATGAAAGAAAGAAAGATTGATTCTGATTGATTGAATGAAAAAAGAGGGAGGATGCTGAGCGAACCAGACCGGAAGCCCAGGCGTTTGAGTGAGGTGGTAACCAATGGATGAGGAGTAGTAATTGATGAGATTGAGGGAAAATATATTTCCCTATTCGCCCGCATCCCGCCCGCATCCATGCCATCCACGCTTTCTGTTCATTACACAACTGCCAACATCTTATACAAGATACAAGAGAGGCGTTCCCACCAAAAAAACCATCCCCATCTTACGGGAGAGGCTTTGATTGATCGGTTTTTCTCAACTGATAAGGATTCCGAGTTGGCTGGCCGGTAAGAGCGGCAGGGGACACATCTTCTGGGGGAGGTAACCTTTTGAAGAGGTAACCCTTTCACTTATACCGAGAGAATAAAAAAGGAATTACCGTCAGAGGATATATGGTGGACCACTTTGGATTATATCATATATAATGAAAGTTACCGCACCTATACCTTAACGGGCCTTATTCCAGTAGATCCATTTATTGCTACCGTCTGAAGCAACGCCGTTTGGGGCAGGCACATAGTTTTGGTGGACCAGATTCAAAGCAAAACAAAAACAATCAATCTCATTTGTTTTCATTTAGCAGCACCTCTTTATTGGGTCCATAGCATTATATACCTCTCATCGCGGAGACTCAAAATGATCTTCTATTTAGTAGGAATTTTGCCTTTTCCGCACGTTTCTTTCTGATGGAACGGATATTCATTGGCTGGGCGAGAATAATCGGTTTAGCTACTGGGTTGCTTGGCTTGGCTACTGGGCCGCGCTTCGCTGCTCAGCTTTGATATCGGGCTTGGGTACTAAGCCCTTGAGACTCGTATTTGATACTCGACTGCGCTATTCACACTTATTGGCTTTGATACTCAGACTAGGATACTCTCCTTGGCCGGAAACAGACATTGCTGGAAGAAGGTCATTGATAGCCACCGATTAGTGCCAGAAATAAATAGAGGCGGTCAAAATAAGGAATGAGGTTGTCATTGACAGATATAATGCAAGCTTCAAAGCTGACCCATCTTACAGGAGAGGCATTGATTCGATTCTATAAACTCAGGATTATTCCGGAGAGGCAAGTTCCCACAAAACAACAACTGCCCCATCTTCTGGGAGAGGTGAGTTGATTCTATTTGATTCTATAAACTAGATAAAGCGTTCCCCTGATTCCCCAGTCCCGCATTCTCATATTCTCACATTCCCGCATGACCCATTCAGTTCGCTTTCTGCCAGCAAATGAAGGATTGGAAGTGAACTTGTGTGTGTGTGAGGCGATAGAAGAAAGATTAAGATGAAGTCAGTGTGAAGTGCAACAAACCTTTACACTTCTCCATGCCTGGTGGGTGCAACCAACAACAGTAAAAATGTTTTCCCATGGCAGGAGAGGCAGTTGTTCAAGCATACCCGTTATGTTAAAGCCAGTACACCTCTATATCTACCCTCCATCCTCATACATCCAGCCTTGGAAAAATATCCTTTGGAACTCTACCCTCGATCCTTCAACTCAGACTCAGCCATACAGCCTTTGGAACCTATATACACCTCTTACCTCTAGTATAGATATAACTCTCTATAGATGTGAAAGCCATACTCCAGCCCGAGTGTGTGAGGTCGCCGATTAGGAGGAGTAAGTTCTTTTATTTATTAGATTGATGGAAATCATCTACCAGAATGGGGGGGATCACCAGACAACTGCCATATATAGGTGGGGTGGTAGGTACAACGGCGGATCGAAACAGAAACAAGAGTTTTAGTTATGTCACCCAGACAGATTGGATTCTTGGTCATACCACCCCCCTAAAAAAGAGGTTTCATTGCTCAACAACCTAAAATGATACGAAGTTGGCATATTGTCCAAGTTGTATTAGCAGCAGAGTAATAATAGCCTATGGGATTTATATGAAAGAGTTCCATGGAGTAAGGCCTTAGAAAGAAGACTGCGCCTTATTAATTAGTGGCCCTATCACATTATTCTCGGCCAGTGGTGAGGCCGTCCTCCATCCAACGCCTATCTATCTTGTGTGGCTTCCCACTGGAGACACGTACCTACCCTGGCTCCTCCTTACTCCCGGGGTTAAAGTGCAAGAAAGAAGCAATCCATCCTATTGCCAATTGTTGGAAACTTGGGGGATCTCCTCCTTCCTATTGGGTAGGGTAAGAAAGAGAGAGCAGCCTTAGTCTTCCTTCTTAGCCTTACTTAGTTCCAAAGTAGGGGGGTGGAGATAAAATATCTGCTTAGACCTCTTGTTGGCTGCATGAACCTGTCTGGCTTGGTAATTATCCCTGTGTGAGTGTGGCATTATAGTTGGTAAGTTCTCTAGCTGGTTGATTCTACTTAAAGAACCTAGCATACTTGTAATTTATACCTAGTGAACATGTCATTGTAGCTGGTGATTTTACCTCAAAATAATTTCAGATTTTCTGCAAGCATGGGGGTATACACAGGCAGTATACAACTCCGTACACTCCAGAACCTCTTAAAATATGGATAGGTGGTGGGAAGGATAAACAGGACAATCATAGAGATGGCAAGATGCATGGTGCATAGCCGAAATGTGCCGTATTGTTACTGGGCAGAAGCAGTGAGGCAGTCTACATTCTCAACAGATGTCCATTAAAGTTTGGCAGAATCCCCGCTTGGTTTGGAAGGAAACCATAAGTTAGTTGTTTTCGTGTGGTATAAAACCTCTGCATGAAAAAAACCCAAGAGTAATAGAAGTGAATTAGATGCAAAGAGCAAGGAGTACATGTTCGTTGGCTAAAGTGAACAATCTAAAGCATACGGGTTACTTGATGTCTTTACTAACAAGATTATCATTAGCAGAGATGTTATAGTACATGAGAAGACACCTTTCTTATCAGATGATGGTAAACCCATTTACATTTCTGTATGGTTTAAAACTACTTATAGTGCTGCTAAAAATAGAGAGGGGAAAAAGTATTAAAGTAAAATTGGAATCATAAACATCATAAACTGATGACGAACCTTTTCAAATATAGAGGGGATGAAGGCTCAACCACATTGGTGTATTTAAAACCCACTTTGGGATGACCCTGAAGAACAAAGCATGACAGAGGTCCCTCCGAGCACGCCAGCGACAACAAAGTAATACGGAGATCCATTCACGTAAAACACGCCGACGACCTAACATGGTATGAACAGACTATGAAAGATGTAAAAGAGGATTCAAAAAGCAGTGGCTGGACGATCCAGGCGAGCTGCAAAATAGCCTGTGCATAATTTTTGAAAAAGCTATAAAATAGAGCTTTATTTTTTGTTAGGCCAGATAGAAAGATAGGAGTGATACACCTAGTACCCGCTCTATCAACCCCACCCACATCAATCTCTTCCCCGCTCTACAATCTTCCCCTTACTTGAACTGCTTTCTACAGAAATGACATATATAAAGAATTTGCAGCCCCCAACGCACTTCTATTTAGCTCCTTCTTCTCTATTCCCACCCAACCGGAAGAAGGTGATAGCCCTGTATATAGTCGCTTCATGGTTCGATTATGTAAGTCAAAGCCGCATAAGTAGCGACCTGCAAACGACTGCTTCTAGGAATTGACCATTTTAGCTCAATCACAGTCCCTTCCCCTGCCCCTTAAATATATACCCTAAAAGAGCTACGCACCTTTTTAATGCTTTCAAATGAGGTCCGGAGGGGATGAATTCGAGAAGTGAAAGGACCTTTTCAAAACAGGCAGTTAGTAAGACTATAACATCGACTACGAGAGTCTTCCCACCTAACGAAATAGGCAACTGAGGAAGAATCCCAAGGGTTAACTAGGTCTTATATCCAAGGCCAGCAGCTGACCCGGTTGATTCATAAACAATGGGAGTCCCTCCAATAATTTCATATCCGATTCCAATGCCCGTTAAAGGTCCAGTACCATTTCCAGTTAATGATGTGAGTGACCCGGTTTAACCCGTTGAAGCGATACCAAAAAAGGCGGAGGATACAAGAAAGACAGGAGCAGAGGCAGATGCAGTTGAAGCGGTTGATCCTTAACCAATTTATTTGATTGACTGCCCAGTGAAGGTAGCAGCGCCATTCATAGGTACAGATAGTAGTTTCATCGGTTGACCTCGCAGCGAAGGCAAAGGGAGATTCACTACCATCATCATTAGCAGCATCCGAGCCAGTTTTAAAGCTAGTTTACCTATAATCAGTAGCAAGGGCGGTGGACTTAGTTTATTCATTGGCAGGGTAAGCATAGGTGGCAGAAGTTTCGCCCGCATCGAAACCAGCGGCTAAGGTAACCACAAGAGATAAATATAAGGCAGAAGCCCCTAGGTAGAGACCGGAGCAAAGAAGGCAAAGGCAGGGGTTTTACCTGCGGGGGGTAAAGGTAAAGGCATCCGAGTCACCAGCGGCAGTGGATAAAGCAGCGGTTTAAGTTCCAGCTTACATGCCAATGCCAGGATAAGATACCGTGCCATTAATTGCACCCAGCATATGAGGTTCATTGATTTAGGGCTATTGCTTATCGTAATGTAAGCCAACCCCGCCCGAAGCGCCCTACTAAGAGCACCTACTAATAGCATGTGTTACGATCCATCGAGAATCAAGGTCCAGCATACATATTGTGATCTTTGGACTCGTGTTTTCCATCCATTTATTTCTGTAGCTGGAATTGGATCTGCTACTAGCACTGAAAGCTCTAGGTCAATCGCATCTATAATTCGTCCGGTCGGAGCAAGGAGGGGAGGATAAAATACACATTGGGCAGGCAGAAGGAGACACAGCAATAGGCAGGAGGAAACACACAGTGGCAGGGCAAAGACACATGGCGGAAGACACAACATTGGCAAGAGAAGACATAGGGGAAAATACATCTTAAGCAACAACACGAAGCACATCACCCTTGTATTGGCTCCGCTGCTGAAACCTAGTCAAATGGAACTGGAACAGGCTGTGCCTCCCCTGCCTGTGCCTCTCCCGCTAGTGGGATCGCTTGCTTCGTTGCTGCTTACTTTGTGGCTTTATCTGCTCCTGCCTCCTATGTCTTTGCTCCTATGGCTTTTTACTCTGCTGCCGGGTATTTATCTGAAAGGGATGTTGGCTCTCTTACTCGAAGGAGTACTCGAAGGAGGGGTGGGCTTGTTTCCGTTCTAGCTGCCTTTGCTCCTGTAGGTGAAACTGCTTCCCGTGCTACCGGCTATGTATCTGTTATTGATGGATCAAATAGAACTTGGTAAACTGCCTTTCCCGCTGCGGGTGAGACTAAAGCAATTGGTTAAGGATCTGCCCCCATGTGAGGTGCTTATGAGTACTGATGCTGCGAGGCCAACAAAGTAAACTAGGTATCGAACTGCTAGAACCATAGGTGGTTATGGGTCATCAACTGTATTTGATACTCAATCTGGAAAGGACTATGCCGAGCGAAGGGGTGCTAGTAGGCTACCTTAATCTCATACTCTACCTAACATTATTATCTCTCAACTCTATGACTCTTTGGCTAAGACTTCTATATAATGATTAGATCATCCCATGCTCAGTCTTCCTACTCTCTCAGCCGTATAAATCTGATCTCTATCTCAAGCCATCTAGATGCATCAGTCCTATATCTTGGACTGTAATACCTTAATTTATCTGGTAATGGTCCTCAAGGTATATAACCTCACAATAATGGCACCCATCTCACTAAGTGATACTCTTAAATATTCATACCTACCATAACTAGATTTATACTTTGTGCAATGTTATCCCTTAGTATATAAATCTCATAGAGCCCTAGGACCTTACCCCTCCATATAATACTTTGCTTAGTGCGACCTATGAATCCTTGACCACATAGTGGGTGGTTGCTATCTCGCATACATAGTGATCTTAGGCTACCTTAACTAAGGTGCCCTTATATTCGATGGCCTCAGGTTCGGTCGGGGCAGGCACAAAGTTTGGGGTGTCGATCCACTAGATGCCGGTACTACATGCCAAGTTTCAATGCCAGGTTTCAGTAACAGTCATACCCATAGGCAACAGTCGAGTAGCCTTTCAGATAGAGCTCTTCTCTTTGATGCTAGAACTCTTCTCAGTGATTTTAAAAACCTATACTACCGTACATTAACTATACTACGTGCATTAAACTATAATACGTGCCCAGGAAGTTGTTAGTGCCCACCAGTTGCAATACCCCCCAGTTCGACGTGCGTGACAGTTGGACGTTACCTATTGTGCGTGCCCGGGAGGTTGTTAGTCCCCACCAGTTTACATACCCCCATGCATGCCCAGTTCTTCGTGACCAGTCAGAGATCCCCCATACACAAAAGGAGGTGTGCGTTAACAGTTCAGTACGTTACCAGGAAAGGAGGAGTAGTTTTTAGTGCCCACCTGTTTCATTCCCACGTGAAAACAGGAATGAGGTGGTGCTTCATTTTAGGTCTTATCATAGCGGTTAGTGCAGTTAATGCTGCCTCCCTCATCGTAACCATTACGTGGAAATGTCTTGTCTTTCTTGAGCTGGCTGCTGGTTACCTGACTTGCTCGAAGCTGCCATGTATCAGTCTGTAGCAACCGACCCAGTGTGCCAGTGTGAGTGTGCATCCTAGAAACCAAGGCCTAATACGGCTGTACTAATTAATATCTCTATTGGACTTGCTCGCTGGGATGGCAGGTACTTAGCACTTGGTTGTACGCCAATTAGCTGGTAGACCTCACACCTAAGCAGGCAGATTGGATCACACCTAAGCGGGCGGATTGGACCTCGGGGAAGGGATGGGATTACGTTGAGCCTAGCTGCCCCTTCACCTCGAGCCCTGCGGAAGAGAGCCAGATAGAACAAACTTAGCTGGTAAAAATGGAAGTAAGCATGAGGTTAGATGTGATGAGGATTATATGTAAGTTCTGTACGTCCCCATTGTTATATATATAGAAGGTAAGCATAAAGTGAGTTCCTTCCCTACCACGCATATGTGCACAACAGAGAAGTTACTGTTTCCTTTAGCATAAAAATGAAAAGTGAAAAGTTTGAAAAGACATGAGCACACAACAGATGAGTTCCCTGTCTGTTCCCGTATGCACATGAAACACAACAGAGAAGTTCCTTGTTGCCTTTGCTACATGAATGGTTACCCAAATGGTTGCATATGCAGCACATGAAGTGACACAACATAGAAGTTCCCAGCTGTTCCGTATGCCAGGAAAGCGTATTCTAACTATTATAAGTATTTCCCTGTTGCGTTTACTGCACGTGAATAGAAAGGCTACCTTTCTTTCCTGAATTTACCATATTATAAGGGCGGGGTTTTAGAGGAGCGAAGCCATTGACAGGCCACCCTTATAGAGGAGAATTTACCACATCGAAAGGTCACCTTTGCACTCTTCAATTTACCATATATTGCCACGTTCTCTCTATCATCTCGATACGCCACCTTTCGTTAGGGAATTTCCCATCAACAAAAAGACCAGGTTAACGTAGGATAGAGAACTCGATAGGCCACGTCCGCATTCTCTCTATCATCCCGCAACGCCATCTTTCACTCTTTAATTTCCCATATCTTGGGCCACCACCTTTCATAGAGGGAGTGAGGCAGGGCAGTGAGAGCAGCTTAGGCAGGTTCAGAGAGAAGCTTAGGAAGGTAAGCTCTATCAATCCTGGGCACCCACCGTCTGCTCATGGTAAAGGCTTTTTGGTAAGTTCTTCTACCCGGATACATGACTTGGTTGTAGCAGTAAGGTCCTCAACCCGCAGTACCCAGTTGTAGTGGTAAGGTCTGAATCCCGCCCGAAACAGATAAAGCAGCGTTCACCCCACAACCGGGAGGGAGCAGCGAGAGGCCTGTCTATTTGTTTAAAGCAAGCCAGAGAGAAATATATTTGGCTCTCTCTTTAAATTAAAGGAGGCATCAATGAACTTAAAATATGGGGGGTCTATCTAGTAATAACTCGCTCTCCCTATCCACTTGAATTAAGAGGGAGAAGGCTTCATAGGTTAAGCCACTGAGGCTATGAAGCTAACCCCGAAGGGCACAGGACAGCCATATAAATCAGGTGGGATGAAGAGGAAAGTAAGGTTTAAAGAGATAAGAAACGGATGGTATGGCGTTATTACGTATATAACGAACCCCCCGAAGGGAACAGCCATTGTATTAAGCCTTACTAGCCCTGGTATTAAGCATAGTCATCCTAGCACCTTACTATCCCTGCTTTCACCTTACTATCTCTGCTAGCATTTTACTATCCCTGGAAAGTAAAGTTGAGATAAGAAACAGACATACTTTCTATCGAGAGGCTATGTGTTCCCCAGCAATTGTCAACGAATTCTCAGTAAAACATAATGACATGCGGATGTACGTTTGAATGCACGCAACTCTGGCTACTCACTTTCCTACTCTGTCTATAGCTCCCACCCACCATAAATACATATTCCAAGTCAGCAATTGAAAAGTTAGGAACTTATGATTGGGATAAAAAGATTCTCTAGACTGAGCGAAATAGCGAGAGCAGGGGATTGTGGTTACTCATTCGGGGACGGGATGAAGCAAACGAAGAAGAATGGCCCGAGCATCTATGGCGAGTTAGGTCCTACCCTGCCTAGCCCCGCCCAACACATCTTACCCTTGTTCCAGCCAGCATTTCTCTTAGTTCTCGGTGACCAACGAAGAATAGTTTTGGGATGGATAGAGACAACAAATGAGTGGGACTTTAATTGGAACAATAAAATCATTGGCTGGGAGCGGATCTCCTTCGAATTGGTAACCCAGTAAAATATCCGGTTGATAAAGTAAAATAAGTAGTTCCAGGCGTAGATACAATTGCAATGATGATATTAAGTTGCAAAAGCATAAGAAGTGTTTGACCCGGTTCCAGCAAAAGATTAAGTAGCCCCAGTTCCCGCTTTTAACCCTGTTGATTGAGGATAAACAGACCTTGCTAAAGAAACAGTAGTTATTTAAGCAGAAATTATTATTCTTTTTCCGGTTGAAACACCTGTTGAAGAAGCAGCTGACCCAGTCACGATAAGATATTCATGCCAGAGAGAATTGCGAGCACTATGCCTACTGGACCGTCATGCATAGATCAGGATTGAATAACAGGCAAATGGCAAGAATGTACACTTTTCCGGAACAAAAACCCGCCCAGAATTTAGTAAACAAGTAGGTCTGTAGCCATTAGTCATAGAGCATTAAGCTAGGCTTTCAATAAGCTTGTTCAGCCAAGTAATATATTATGAAGCCTAGTAGTTAGGATGTTCCTTAACATTGAAGAAGCTATGGTTTTGGCTATATATTTATCAGTTTTTCCCCGCGCCTAGCAAGTAAGTAAGCTTTGTGGATTAGGGTATTTGGTAGCTTTGAAGTAGCATTTGATCCTTTCCTTGTGCCTATAGAAAGACAGGTGTGTTGTTTGTTGGTAAGGAAGAGGGTATAAAGTTGTAGAAAGCGTGGTGAAACAAGAGAGAGGCAGAAGTGAGACGGAAGCTCACTCTATATATAAGGTCCCAGAAGGTCGTGGATGATAGTATATAGTTTAACGAAAAAACTAACTTCTAGGAAAGAAGGTGAGAATACATAGTTCTCCAACGAGGGGCTATGGATCAAATGGTTTTTGTGCTGATTCTACTTGAATTGGTTCGGATACTGCGGGTGACCTGTTATACATGAGCGCCTTCTTTCTTTGGAAGATAGAATTGAAGCACCTTTTAGTCCATCATCCAAGGAGATAAGTACAAAACCTCAGGTTCAACCACCGACGTGGGCATAGGCAAATAAATTGAACCGTGTGAAAGCATCTGAGCCAATTTCAATTCGAGATCTACCGGCATCCTCATTTTGAAAGGCAGTAGCTTTACCAGTTGTTTTATCTATTGATCCAATTGATGATCCTAATGATCCCGTTTTTAACCAGCAGTATAAAAAGCAAAGATAGTTGTTTCACAAACCATATATTTGCTCTTTATTTATTCCAAATAAGGGAGCTAGGCTTCAGCATCAAAGCCAGATACGGAGGTTCAAATTATTACAATTGCAGCTTTATAACAAGATCGATAGCCAGCAAAGGAAGAAGCCTAATTAGCATCCTTCAAACACTTTAAGTGTTGGGTGGCAGCATCTCGCCGGGCATACCCCCATTTGAGCCTGCATCTTCTCCAGTCCTAGCACCACCAGCAGATTTAGAAGCATATATACTAGCAGCAGGACCGGTGAAGTTTTACTAATTGATTCATCAGTTGCGGTTGACCTGGTTCCAGCACCAATTCAAATAGCATCATTAGCAGCAGAGAAAGCATCTAAGCCATCAGTAGCAGAGGAAATGCAACAATTATGTATATAGTTATGGGCAATAGAGTGCTTTACCTTCGTACGGATCCAGTCCCCCATAGCTCATTGTTCTATTTGACCCAGCGACAGATCGAATTGGAGATTGAGATAAGGTGGTTATTCGAAACGATGGAGGACAGGTGCTTGCTATAATGCATCAGAGTATAGTAATTTGCATGCAAACCACCCCTCCTGGTTAAGAGAGCAGCGTAAATGAACAGGTGTTTATCGAATAATACCTCCTCATTTTAGGTATCTGGAAAGCCCAGGTGTTAGCAAACGGGGAAAGCTACCGGATCAATCTATTAAGTTAGTTCCTGTAGCGAATGATGCTTGCTAGTTGTACTGAACTTTCTTATTTATGATAGGGATAATGACGTAATGATGGACTGACCAAAGAAATGACTGAGCTCATGCAAGCAACTAGGTTGGTGGATTCCTAAACAATAAATGAACTAACATTTTCATTCCTTTTGAACTCTCCGGGGCAAGAGCAAACTTCGAAGAATAGGGGAGCTACTATCTATGCACGAATAACTGGTTGGAATGAGTAACTGAAATCATTATTAGCTCACTCTCGTCCAATTACAACTATATTGCTCAGGGCTGCGAATTATTTATATATGTAATTATGCTAGATTTTGTGTGAGTCGAAGGTTGAAAGCTCCGTTGCCAAGTAGCTGGTGGGGACTAATCCTTTTAATCGGGGCACTCTCTTGATGGGAACTAACTAACCCATTCATCTCGTCGGGGTACTTTCTTTATAGATTAGACTGCCTTTACTCGATTGGTGATGTTAGCTTTGTTATAAAGAGTGCGAAAAGTAGGAGCTTTACTCTTGGACAGTTTGGGGCGACAAGCCCCCATGAATCCCACAAAATCCACTCAGGCTCCTCGCTTCATAGTGTAGATTCCCTGTTATAATAAATAGATTGGACTGCCTTTCTGAAATACTTTATGTAGCTAGCTTTAGAGTAGAGTCTCGCCTTGTTAAATTGATTGCCTTCATATCGAAATCTATCCATATGCATTTGACATTAATGAATTGGCTTTACCAAGCAAAAGCTCTTACTCTTAACTACTCACTATACCATGGCTCCTATAAATAAGAGTTATGGGACAGCCCGATGAGAGCTGATGGACTCGGTAAGCTCTATGTGACTGCTATTATTTTCTTTATTGCCTGGACAAGATTTGATGTCAATCCGAGTGTGTACCTACAATATAATGAGAGGAGGAAAGAAGATGAAAAGAGCCTTTACAAAGAGGAAATGAGTTGTATAGATAGTCAAAGGAATTACCTAAGGGCATAATTGAACATTAGATTAGCTGTTGGAAAGATAGACTTGTACTATAAAAGCCATACTCCGAGTTTTCACCGCAAATCGTTTTAGTACAGCTTGTACATAGGTATTTTACTAAAAGCATTCTCTCTATTCTGCGGTCCACAACTTACAGTCACAGTACGGCTTTCAAACCCGAAGTTTTATTGTAACCAAAAGATCAGGAAGGTTTAAGGATGGTTTTACCAAGTATACCCCCCAATTTAGCGACCCAAAATGAGGCATCTTAACCATCTTTGGACCAAATAAGGAGCTCCAAGCCCCCGATAGAACCCAAATAGCTGGTGAGTGTCTCAATTGAGTGCCCCAAAGGGGTTAACATCGCCAAATTGGTGACCAAAGTCCTAGAGTGGTAGGAGGAAGGCGGTAAGACACCCTACCTAAGCACTATACATACCCAAGAGATCACATATATATATAAGCTAAGGTAGAGTAACTTAATCCATGCCTTTCAATGTGGGTTGAACCCTGCGCTACCAGTAAAGCTTGTAAGTCGTTCTTGCCTAGCTGGTCAAGCTTTTATTCGGGCTGATAAGTTGTGGTACCTTCTTTGGTTTAAAGTGGCGATACAGCGCATTCAAATTCCAATTTAAGCGGTATTGTTCTGGTGTGGGTTGAGTCTGTAGGTCTTGTTCCGGTGGTTCGCCTGGTTCATTCCCTCAATTCTAAGTAACAGGTATCAGATTGATGGTGCGGGACGGGAAGGACACTTTCTCTCTCCAACCCAAGCACGCACAGGAAGGACACTTTCGAACGAATGAAACTCTATCTCTCTCCAACGGTAAGCCATCTATTCCCCATAAACCATGGAACCCTCCAGCCAAGCAATCCCTGAAATGAATAAGGAATTAACTGATCCCATTCCCGGGCGGTCATCTTTCTGCCCCCTAGCTAATCGGCTCTGTTTCCCCTTTATACTTGGTCACATTCATGAACTAATTGATTTGAACCCACTCGCGGGAGCTGAAGTTGCTAATTCTAGGTATTTACCTAGAGTGGGGAAAGAAAGTAGTAGCATATTGGGACATCTATATAACTTCTTTTTAATATATTTTGGCCTATCTATTTCTCTCAGGCATGCTGAGCTAGTTACCTTCAGCCAGAGGGAAGGAAGGCATGAGGAAGGCATGGCCGTAGTGCCCCCATATACCCACGTAGCCTGGTAGGTTATTTCAGGTAGGCAGCCTATGCCCGAAGGAGGTAAGTAGGTGAGTTCAGGTAGGCATGAATGAGTGAGTGCCCCAAGTCCCAGCCAGAGGGAGCAAGGGTAAGCATAGACAGTAGCTACCGAGTAGCGGTTTATCCAGCAGCAGTTGAAGCAGTTGACCCGGTTGATCCAGTAAAAGAAGCAGAAGCAGATCGAGCATATCCAGAGCGATACCTAGTCCTTTCTATAGATCCAATACATAGATCCAATACCAGTATATCTTCCAGCAGTACTACTAGTTTAATATCCAGTTCCATATTCTACAATAGCGGATCCTTTAACAGTACCAGCAACAGAAGAAGCAAAAGCTAGAACTAAGTAGAGACAGCTATAAAGGTCCCTTTAAATGGTTCTGTTGGTTCTGTTTATTAAGCATAAGTTGTTGTTTCACCCGCGGCATACCTTACAGTTTCAGATAAATAGCCAGCATCAGTAGCTAAGACGTAAGAAGCACCTGCAGCACCTATAGATCGATATAAAGACGCAGAGCTATCAGTTCCTTTTAGAGATCGAGGGGTAGATTCATTTCCATCCAGGCACAGTTACAGATGCAGATGTTGCAGTTTCAGGTCCCACTAATGACCGTGTGAAAGCATCAGTAGCATCCTAGCTAGGACCAGTAAAAAAGGCATAGGCACTATAATTAGGCCAGAGCAACTATAAAAGCAGGAGCAGTTCCAGGTGGTCCAGATTAAGCAGTACGAGCACGAGCAGTTACAGGTCTAGATTCAGTTTTTTATCCATAAGCAAGGGCAGCAGAAGCAAAGGTGGCTAGTACAAAGGTAGTAGTAGAGGCACCTTTATGGGCAGTAGATTATGCTTTTTATTCTGTTTAGTCTGAGCTTTCAGATCTCAATCTAAGCCCAAATGTAGCATTTTACCCGGAGCCAGCATAGGTAGAGATAGGCAAAGACAATAGTAGAGGTACACACGGTAGATAGATAAACAGGAGCGAAGGTAGCATCCTCGCCGATTGAACCAATTTCAGTAGAAACAGGGTAGGCTTAGAATGTTCCAAATATAAAAAATCCAAGCGCCGCAGAGACAGATTTAGAGCCAGCAGCATCAGCAAGGGTAGCAGCATGAAAGCCAGGTTATTTTCCAGTGCCAACCAAAGGAAAAACCAGCCAGTCGTAAACCTTAAACACCCGTCGTAGAAGAACCAAAGGTAGCACCCTCACTAGCAGCTGTTCGAGATCGAGATATAAGGGCCCCTATTTTGGTTCAAATTCCAGCAGATCTATGAATAAAAGCATTTTTAAGCAAGTGAAAAAGGACCTGATTGTATTATAACCAAAATGGTAATTTTTAGTTGATATGCTAGTTAGTGATGGGAAAAATAGTGAATATTACCCTATTTTGTTACAAAAGGGCTTTATTTGGTTTATTCATTCTGCATGAAGAGCATAAACCAGCATCTCGCCGGAACTTAATATTCCTTGCTTCCCTTCGCCTAGAGATATTTTCATATTGGACCTGGGCAATAAGGGTGGAATAAATAATTAGGCACCCTGACTATGAATGAAGAGAAGTCATTCGTCCCTTGTCCCTGTTTGATGAATTCCAAGCTACCTTTGCTGACTGAGATTTATTCCTCTCCTCTAGCTCATTGGCTTATGAGATTGAGTCAATCCCTAATATGCAATTGATCGAGACATATCTATCTATAATATAATCAGTGGCAGCTGCCGCCCACCTTTACGACAGCTCTCGGCTGCAATTGACTTATTACTTAACCTAAAGACGCAACCCTATTTATATGTGAAAATTGGTCTCATAGTTACCAAAACAAAGCGTTGGTTTACGCCGTTCTTGTTATATTACCTTAGAGCGCTAAGACAAGTGATTTAATAAGTCATATTCGTGAGTAAGCCCGCTACTTCCGAAGGCACTATAATTAGGTCTTGTCCGTTAGGGCAAGGCTAAAACATAGGGTCTTTTATTCCTATTATTCCCACCCTTTTCATTTGTTTCAAATAGGGCGCAATAAATTAATTTGAATGGGCTATGTCTTATGCTTTCCACAATATGACTGATTAAAATAAGGCATTATTTGGACAATCTCATTGCTCGATCCAAACAACAGGCATGATATCAGAGCCATTGGAATATTAACATAAGTATTACCATAACAATGGGCTTACCACATGTAACTTACACTAATTGAATACGTGTGATTAGTGTGGTTATGTTTATACTAGTCATTGTGTTTCCCTATACTTGTTCGAGCTCAATACAATGGGTTTACTAAGCTATCAATATGGATTACATGGATCACATGAACTGTTCCTGGTTATGAGTTCTAGTATTCACCAATTAACTAATACGTATTAACTATAGTTTAACAAAGCTCATTATAATAAGTGTATCTCTGACCAATGAAACTCTTTTTAATTAGACTTGTTGCCAAGATTGGGTACCAAGCAACGAAGACCTTTCTTTCATTGTCTCATTATGGGTGCCAGCCTATATGAAATATGATGAACTAACAGTGTGACTTAAAGCAAGTAATGATGATAGCTTTCACTAAATGGTTCTTAGACTGGTTGAATGTTTCGTGCTTACCAATCCAATTAGATGATCTCAGTATTACGTCTAGTTTAAGCATTAAGGCCAATAGTTACGTATTATACATAATAAGCTCTATGTTCTAAGATAGTATTGATCTTCTCTATTCCCCATGATGTGTCTGAGTAAGAGTATCGTTTAACTGCCGGATTTATTCACTAAAGTCAGAACTATGATAAGACACGGCTGCTGGATTATTGATTCGAAAAGGAGGACGACCTTTTGTAGCTTCCATTGCTACCCATGCTTTCCCAATTGTTGGATAACATGGCTGGATGGAATGGGGAATGGATGGGCTTATTGGTTCACAGGCAAACAACAAGACGGCATTGGTTCCCAAACAGAGAAGAAGCCATGGGTTCATTGATCTTATTCTCTCCCATCTGTTGAGAACATGGGGGACATATATCTATTTTTGGTATGTATGAACGAAGGGTGTAACTTCTTTCTCTCCCGGGAGGGATAACTTCTCCTCTCGTTATACGTCTTTCATTCGTCCGCGGTAACCCATCTCTAAGGATGTGTGCAATAAACAAAAAAGACCTTCTTTCTTCCGGAGCATTAGCTACTTCCCTTACTGTCATACCTACTTACCTGAATGGACTTCCGGTACTATACTTTATACACTTGCTTAATCCCATGTACTAATGGCAGCAAATGGTGAATAACCACCAGTAAATCCTAAATAAAATTTCCAAAAGGGGTATAGTTTATGAAAAATAAAATACATTTATGTGCCCCGAATGTGGATTCATCGAACCCATCAAAATGAGGTTGTGACAAAGGCAAAAAGCCAAATGAAAAGGTATTGAAATCCTGTCCTCCCCCCAATCAAACAAATATGGATTCAACTGAACCCCGAAACCGAGCAGAGCGCATTTTTTCTTATATAGTTAGGGGTCCTTTTCACCCCAGTATTGTTAGTCAATTTCCTACCTTCCAATAGTCCAGTTAAAACCTTTCTATCTAATGGATACGCCCAGTCTGGTTAGTCAATTTACCAGCTTCGTTGGGCCAGGTGAACAAACATAGGAAGGAGAACTAACTATATCTATCTAGAATCTCTTTATCATATCGATATGCCCACTTCTCTTTCTGAAATCCCCACCACTACCACTATTCTATAATATCAAGTAGATCGCTGACGCTTGCCACTAACGGCAATGGGAACTCCATCTGCCCAGTCTTAGCTCACCCTATTTGATGGATGGATGGAGAATCAGTTGCGGAGCTGCAGGAGTCTTTAGCATTGGAACATTTTATCAACCACTCCAGTGATTATGAATCCAGTATCAGATTGTTTAGCTTGACAGCCAGCAAGAAGGGTAAGGAAAACAACTCCATCCGTCCATAGGTTTATACTTATTGGGAGGTTATTAGGTCGTTCGCATTGAGGGCACCTGAAAATAGGATTACATATGGCTAGGATTACATAAGGCATTGCAAAGTATCCGGTTATACCTTACCTGAGTAGAGCTCTTTTGGCTGGATGAACTAAAAGTCACTCACTCCAGAGAAAGCTCTCTGGGTGGTAGAGCCCCAGTAAAGCTGCTCCCTCGGTTAGACTATTGGGGGAACTCTTTATTTCGGGGGGCGATACTGGATAAATACAGTTGGTTGGTTGCAGCACCTCACACTGAAGATTCATCTATCTATATCCCATTGAGTAGTTGCAATGAATTGTGTTGGAGCCTCTCGCATTTGATGATGTGCATGGGCTTTACTCTATAGCAGCAGCGACTGGAACGCCTGCTCCACTAGCGGATTAAACGGGCGGATTCACAGGTTGTTGTTGACCAAGTTGAACCAATTGAAGCTAAACCCCTTCATTTATTTCTCAATTAAACGGGGCAAAACCAAAGGCAGGATCAGATGCAGCTATGAAGCCCCCAGTTGAACCTATTAGCCAGTCAACCAAGTAAAAAGAAAAAAGAAAGAAGAGAACTTCGTATTTTGGTAATTCTCTAGGAGTCATGTTTAACCTTGAATGCTATTAATGGATTCTACAGCAATAGTCCCTCGGACTCGGAAAGTAATAACGAAAATGGCTAACCCAATAGCAGATTCCGCAGCTGCCACCGTTGGAACCAATGAAGCAAATGATTGACCCATCATATCATCCGAAGAAACGGAAAATACCAAAAAGTTCGAATTCACAGCTAATAACATTGATTCAATTGGCATTGACATAATAGGAATATTTCGTCTATTAAGGAGGATTCCCCAAATACCTAAAATAGAGATGATCATAGAAAATGTGAAATATTTGATAGAATCCGTTTCGGGAACGTAGAATGTAAGAGAAATTCAAATGTTATAACTCCAGTACGATAACGAAAAAGGGCCAAAATATAGAACGGGACAGGCCAAAGTGAACAAGCTTTATGGGCTGCTGTAGGCTGGCCTAACTGGTAAGGATAGGACGTTCGGAACCCTCCCTGAACTGGGAGATGATCACAAGATATGTAAGTGATTCCACGTAAGCAATGGGAAACATTTTAGTGCTTTTCTACCCCAATTGAAGGGGCCTTTTTCTAGAAGGGAGGTTCACTCTTTTTGGTTGCCCCCAAGAAGCAGATGGGCGTCTTTGCCTGCCAACAGGAACTTCTGCGATTGACATTATTTTGGCGACGAGGGCCCTAAACCAACCCTTATAATAAGCACATCTCATCCAGAAGACGAAGCACGAAAGTACACAGCCTTCCTTTTCTTATAAAGAGTACCATGATGATAGGTGGGGCCACAAAGATAACATGATTATATAAGCAGGCGTATTAGTATAATTTATAATTGATGCGATACAGGCTAATAGCGAATGAGAGCAGCCGCCAACTAGGGTGTGCTTAAATTCCTATTGTCCCCTTTTTTTTTATTTGATCCCGCGGTATGTCACGACCCATCTTTCTCTTCCCTTCACGTAATTCCTCATTCTGAAGCAAAAAAGGCTTCTGGAGAGAGGGGCACCCGTGGGCAGACAACCGGTCCTATAAAAAGTATAAGGAGGGGGGTTAACACATATGGCTGGTTCCCTTTGTAAATCTGTCAACTTCAATAGGAAAATCCATGGCATAGTGAGTAGATCCACATCCAGAGTAGTGATCAAACAATTATCACAATCGAGATTAGCAGGTAGGAATGGATAGCTGTGTTTGCAACCAATTAGAACTAGAGAGCGTGAAGGAAACCAACCCTATTGCATATTGCAATGTTATTTTGCGCCTCACTTGACGCTAGACGATCTATCAATATAGCCAGAAAGATGCCTATCAGGATCCAGGGCTAGATCTAGAGGAAGGCACTCGAGGTAGCAATTGTGGAGAATAGAGCCAAACTGCTAGTAAACAAGGGATTAATTAAGGGCAAGTTGATAGCATTCCTCGCGAAACGGAAGGAAAACAGCTAAAGATGTGCATACCCCTCTTTAAGTCATTTTTGGCACCTTTCAAATCCCTTTCTCAAATGCTAGAGGTGGTATTCTACATTTCTATAAGAAATAGTAAGGTCGTCAATATAAATGACAATGAAAATATCCTTAATGTTAGCAAAGGCAAAGTTCATAGCTATTTGGTATATACCCCTAGCATTCACCAGTCCAAAAGGCATCCTTACATCGGTAAAGGTGCCCCATAGAGTGGTAAATGTGATCTTAAAGACATCTTCTGGATCCATTATTACCTGATTATAACCTGATAAACCCTCTAGCATGGGCATTCTTTCTGATCCAACCACCTTCTGCAACATTTGATCCATCTTATGCCGGGGGTAGTTGTCTTTTAATGAGGCTCTTTTTAAGTTTATGAAATCTACGCATGGCCTTGTTTCTCAATTATTCTTTATGACTAGTACCAAGTTAGCCACCCAATCTGAATACCTAACAGGAATGATTATCTTGGCATTACATAATTTATTGACTTCTTTTTGTACCAGGGGGGAAGCATGGTATTCTGTTGTCTTTGTTTTTGTATGAAGGTTTTCATGTCCTCCTTCAGGGGTATTTGATGCTGGAAAATGGTAGGGTCATAGGTCTTGAGATCTTCATATTTCCAGGCAAATGCATCTTCAAATTTTATGAACAGCATAATTTATTCTTACTCATCTTTTTGGGACAGAGTTTTGGACATTCTGACCATTTTTGGGTCTTCCTCTGTACCCAGATTGTAGTCTTCTCTTTCAGATAACTCAGACTTAATAGATGGCTTCAATGGAACATCATTTGAGTCAAACAACCTTTAAAGAGGCATCAACCCTCTTGGGATGTACTTGGTCTTTAATTGGATGACCCTATGTCCCAATCATTTTAGGAGAAGCAACCTCTGAGGGCTTACCTGTGTCTGGTTATTCTTCCTCCTCATAATTATCAGAATCAATGTTCATGTTAGTATGTTCATCCATTAAGGTTAAGAAAATAACTTCTTAATTTGTTTATCTTCCTCAAACACTTGTAACTGCTTGATATTGTAAGGGATAGCTCTATGCATATAACCTTAATGGAGTAAAAGAGGTGATCCTGGTTGGGGGGGGGAATGAAATTCATAGAATATTTGGCTAGGTTATCAGCCCTATGGTTCAGCTCCCTGGGTAAAACAAAAATAGTAATAGCATTCAATAAGTTGTCAAGCAGATCCCATATAGCATGTTTATATTGTCTTCACTCGGTATGTCTGGTTTGACACTTCTCCCTCACTTTACTCACCACCAGGGCAGAGTCCCCAAAGAGTTTGATCTATCTTACACCCATTTTTATTGCTGTCTCCACTAGTAAAGTCACTTTGTTCTTAGATATAAAGGAGAACACAGGTAGGCGGCATAGCTGTATTTCTGGGTCGATCTGGTGAATCTATTACTTACCCTTTTTATACAGCTTTACATGATACTCCCCTAACTAAACCCCGCCCTTATTATGATCGTAGGGGAGTTTTAAGAGAAATACCGAAGTAGCGGGAATCAGCTCCGGTCCAGTTGGGTTCTCCATACATTCTGTGGGTCTCCCAAAAAAAGATGTCTCCCAATGTCTAGACAACAGCATACCGTAGGTGGGAGGGACATAAACAATGACTACATCCATCATCACAAATTTTCTGGAAATCTGCACCATTCCTACCAAAAGGTATTTAATTATACCCAAACATTTAACCCTTTTAGAATTAAATTAATAAAGGTCTTTGTATAGGCTGCTGCTGCTCGATCTAAAAAATGTCTGCCTATGCTACCTTCGCTTACTTTGTTTCCACTCCTTGCAACTTCTTTCACAACCCTGCGTTCTATTTCATAATAGTGCAACACTAGCAACTATTTAATAACCCGACGTCTGGCTGGCTTACAACTATGATAGGCCCACTAGCTCTAATGCTTACATATGGTGGTAGATTTCATTGCGGAGCGTATTTTATAAAGATAGTGCTATTTGTTTCAGATATAGTGACAGCCTTCTGACGCAGTCTTGAACGATTATTATAAGGTAAGCGCTTTTCCAACCAATCAAGTAGCAGCACAATTATTGACAAGGATGGGGAGTTCGGCCGGTCATTTACAGGGGTATAGTACAATGCATTCCGTTCCACTCGACAGCCTTCGAGCAGATCTGGTTCCAGGGCTAGCGACAGCAGATTCATATTCCCCAGTTACAGGTCCATATGCATATTATAGTGCATATTATATACGCGGTAATAATAAGAATAGCAAAGGTACAAGCAAAAGATACAAAGGCGGGAGGTCGAGAGCCAGAAGCATCCCTTTGTTCGGATCCAAATCTATAGTTCGGATACAGGAGCAAGCAGCTAGAGCACAGATACTGAGGTTCGGCAATTGAATGCAATGAAATAAAGGCGAAGTTCTTATTTATTTATTATTGAAAAAGCCCTCTGCCACCCTTGCTTTTGCTGGGTCAACCAGCCGCTTTATTTATTAGTTTAATGAAGAGGTTAGCCGGTTCTTCAACTAGCTTTCGATCTAGCTTTAGAGCTGTTGCTTACTCTACTGATGTTCGGGGTCTAGGTAAGCCCCTTCCTTTATAGTGGTTTTATTTACCGCTGCAGCTGCCACTGCTTTCGCTTCTGACTTTGATGCTGCTACCGCTCGAAATTGGCTCCTACTCCCGACTGACTTCTTGCTCCTCAACTATAATTTTCGTCTGGACTAGTTCAGAGATGCCATTGTTGGTATGGGTGCCGCTTATGGATAAAAAGTTTTCTTAGTAAACCAAGAGAAAAGGCTCCGGACCCACAGATTCAGTTGCATTTGCTCCATATGACCGAAATAATGATCAAAGTTCACCGAGCAAAAGCAGCACCCATAGCAAAGTAAGGTGGTTATGCTAGGGAAATTATCACAAAGGAAAGAGAAAGAATAAGGTGATGCTGGCATGACATTGGCAAAGGGGGGTTAGGCAACATAAGCCAGCTAAGATAAAACATGATAACATGGGGTTAATCTTGGGCTATCATGAGCATGAAGGTTACATATGGTAATTTGTAGCTAGCGTGAGCACGGGAAGCAACATATGTGGATCCGTAATTATCACAATCATGGAGGCATCATACACTAGCCAAGGACATAGTTTGAGTCTCATGCATCATACGGAAATCCAGGGAGCACAAGCGTAAGAGCCAACATAAACTAACCCAAGTAATCATGCGCAAGAAGGTGACGTATTACAATCCAGAGTTAGTGCAAGTGCAAAAGACAACGTACATCAACGGGGAGTTGATCGAGTGTGGGAGGTGAAATACACTGAGGGGGAGTTGATGTGAGTGTTAGAGGTGAAATACATCAGCCTAGGCTCAATGTGGTCAAAAAATAAGACCAGTGCCCACAGTATTAGTATATTAGCACAAGAAAGGAAGTGAGAGGAGAAGATGACACCACTACAGAAGAGGCTCCGTAGCTATAGGCTATGGAACATGAACAACTAAGGAAAAATCTAGGGAGAGATACCAAAGAAACAATAGTTGATCCTGGCTAGGGTGAAGTTATTTCAAGTAGGGTCGAGTCGTACTTGAAATAACGACGACCTATAGGGGACCTGCCTATTGATAATGCGACGAAAGCTACGGGGGAGAGAGAGGTGATGGCAAAGGGAGAAGCTTAACCTTGATCTTGATCGGTAACAGCATAAAGAAGGTTTGTAAAAAAGATCCCAATATGAAAAGGCATCAGGTTGGGGGCAGGCACCCTGGTTGGGTTGGTCCAGTCGATCAAAAAGCACCATCACTGGCCAAGAGAAAGGAAATTCCCCTTTCGCTGTTCCATCTTTCCTTTTGTACCTAAGTGATACCTATATATTCCTTTTTTTACTTCCTCCTTAGTTCTTATGGGGCGGGGGATATGCATAGTCTTTCATATGCCTCCAAATAGGTAAAAGTACCTCATGTAACCCAAACGTGCATCAAAATGTGTAGGAGAGCCACACGTGTGGGTCATATCAACTAATCTTCATACCAGGAGGTAAGCGCTCTGGCAGTCATGGAGCTCTGGAGGTAGGTAATCATGTCTGGATCAATGGAAGATGGAGCGCCCTGATGATAGAGGTTGCCTCGGGAACTGTGACCTGGGCTGGAACTGCCTCGAGAACTTTGAAACCTGTAATCACAACACCAAAGCACACATGCAAGGTAGATACAAATATTATGTAGATAATGCTAAGCTTCAAGAATGTGTACAGCCTCGGTAAATGCAACAAGGAACATTAGCGTAGATATACACGGGTGATTGTTGAATGGGCCAATGGAGAGATATCGGCGAGCGGGCAGTCTGGCAATGGAACGTTACACAGTCAGAGGTGAATCAGATGCTCATGGTGCAAGGTCTCGCATGCATACATGATTGTCAGTCGTTAACAAAGGGAATACTAAGCATATGCATGCATTAGGGTTCTGATAACATGCACAAGCAAATTAGGTTTGGTATTAGAAAGCTATGTGGGGTGACAAAGCCAATTTGAGGATACACTCAGCATATATAAGGTTGAGCTATTGGATAGTTGGCAGTATGAAACCACATGCAACACACTCTCAGGTATGATGGCAAAGAGGAATTGGACAGATAATTCATGGAGCGTTAAGCTGCCGCAAAGCTAATCCAACTACTGTCATAGCTCCGCATTTTTCGAGTGGTGACAACCAAATAATATAATTCCCTCTACACATGGCCTCGGGTGCTTCTTCCTTTACAAACGATGACCATCATGGTCTCGCTACACTCGGCTCTAATTTCCAGAAGAGGCTGCCTCTCAAGGATCACCAGAAACTATTTAAACACTTAAAGGATGAGGTGCTTGGTGAACTGCCCAACAAGGAATCCATGATTAGCGCGGGAAGAAATCCAGGAGGTGCCACAAATAAGATTAACAATGCGCAGTTTTTTTCAATTATTTATTTCCATGAAATGGATATTAGTAGCAAGCGCACCCTTAAAAATGTGAAACGGGTAGGGACTTTCCCTCTCCTGCTCGTTCAAGAGTTCCTTTTATAAGTTCAATAATATTGTTCAAGACAAGACCACAATACAAAATAGTAACAAAAGGATACGCACTATACCGGAAGCTATTTTACATAATCAAATGATAGTAGTGGCCAAATTAAAATAAAATATGGAGGTCAAGTTTAGTTGAACTTAAGATTAGAAGGGATGGTTGTCAATTGTGATCTTTATTGGGGAATATTTAGGTTAAGATAGTATTGGCCAGCACGTGCACTCTCCAAATGGAGGATTATACGTTTAAGCCGTTGGTATGGTCGATCCTTATAAGAGCATTTCTCTTATATTTCCATGTTTACTATGGACTTGATGAAGATAAGGATCCAGACCAAGATGAATAAAAGTGCCTACATAGGCGACCATAGGTTCAAAATATGGGTCCACAATCTGAGTTTTTACTTGCAGATGCTATAAAAAAGAAAAACTTCAACCATTTGGATTGGGATTCAGGTGTGCATATTGGATTCATGAGCTAAAAACAAAAAACGGAAGGCTTCGGCATGGGTTAATGATTTTCTTATTTTGTTTTAATGTAGCCAAAGGTTTAAGCTGACTTCTTTGAGTTTAAATGGTAGAAGGTAATCTAAAGGGTATTAATGTGTCCAAATAGAAATACATAACACTTGTAGATGATAAATTACTCTTTGGAAATGGATCTTCATGGAAAGCTAGGGCTCTAGATAAGGCATTCCTATGTTTTTGTTCAGCTATAAGGCATGAAAATAAATTGAAACTTAAATCTACCCTCACCCTCGTTTTCCATACATTGAAAGAGCCACATGTTCGTTCAAAAAATTAAGTCTATATTGAGTAGGGCCTAACTCAAAAGGATGGAATCCTTAAAGGACTCAATTGCCATGCTGCTACCACAAATGTTAAGTACAGTTGTTGCATCCTATATAATTATAGCTTTAAGATCGCCTTCCTAATTACACCCATCATATCTTTTGCTTCTTCTCCTCTCTTACCCTTGCTAGGTAAAGCCTATCATCTCCTTATCTCTCCTATTTCCCTTGTTAGGACCAGTTTAGCATCCCTACCTCTCCCCTCTTGCCTTTGCTAAGTCCCCCTTAGCGTTATAGCCTCCCTCATTTTACCCTCACTAGGTCTGCCCTAGCATCACCACTTCTCTTCATCAATGTCGATCCTTTGGCCTTTCCTTGAAAGTTGGTGACGACCACCCCTTCCCCACTTGTGGCAATATGATAACCTCTATGATTTAGGTATTTGGATCATCTCAACATATGTCCACATTGCCAGATCTCACCTATATAAAAAATGTAGATATCAGTCTCTTACCCTTACTCTTGCTAATGATTTTCTAGTTCATACACTATTATTGTCGTTAGACTTACTCATGCTCTATTACATGTTCTAGTTACTATTTAACTAACACTTTGTTTTTATGACATTGTAGTGAAAAGCTTTATTTTTATCCTATCTTCACATTCTTGCTCGTCATGAATCTCTTGCTTGTTTATATTTTCTATTTTTCTTTTTTATTTAGCTTGCTTGATATCATACTAATCCCATGGGGCACTTTTGTGTCTTCACCTTTCACTAATTGTTGAGGCTTGCGGGCCTCCACCCGTATTATGCAATAGATAGGTGGAGGATTACCTCACGACATTGAGGCATTGGTTTAAACTAAAAAAAAAATACACTGGATTACTCCCATGTACTTGCTTTCTTATCTCCTTCCTCGCAACTCGCTACTATCCCCATCTCATGGATAAAAACTCCTGTAAGGTGGGAGGGGAAATGTAGCATATTAATTTTGCATTTGGATACTCACTCACATACACCTACCCACTAGGAAGTGCCTTGTGCAGTTAACCCTTGTGATGTATTCATGTGTGACCCATGCAATGGTGATAGGGGGTAAAAGGTACAGGTTCGTCTTATCCAACAACAATTCTTTCATTTTTTTCCTACGTCGAACAAGCAATTATTCCTCTGCCGCTGCCTTCCCTCTCATATCCTGGTATTTGCCATCCAAACCCAAACCTATAATGGGGGTGGCCCTTCTAGGATAGAAGCGTAGTACCCCGAAGAGCCCAAACGATCAGTAGGCCAAGAGTTCGTTGAAAACCCGTCTTTTCATTCACACCACTAAAGTTATAAAAGGTACTACCCAAAGGCCGGCACGAGGCGGATAGGGTCGCGGGCCGGCTCTCCCTCGATGAATAAGAGATTCTCTGGGGTTCATATGCTATCCAAGCCAGGACATAAATCGTGGCCTGCCTCACCAAGCTTCTTACGTCTATACTAGCGCGGAAAACCCCGCTTAAATTATACGTCGTCGGTCATACAAGCGATGAAAGGCAGTTGGAAAAAGCACTCCCCATGGATAAGCAAGCCTGCGGCGTGTCATATCGGGTGTGCTTGGGCCCGTGACGATCCTATTCTTTGACCTTGATGTGCGCGAGTGGCTTATTAACTATTTCTCAAAACTTAGAGTAAAAATCACACATTCGTAACTACTCTTCGGAGATCATCGGAGCAGTGACCTACCAATAAAGGAGTAGTTCCTCCTAAATAAATGATTCGTTTTCAGACTTAAAGCCGCCATCCAGTTGAGAAGCCATTTAGCCATTAAGCCCCTCAATAGCAGCCCATAAGCAGCCATTAAGCCCCTACCTAAAGAGCAGAAGCCATTGGAAAACAACTCCCTTCTTTGTTAGGTAAGCCTTACACCTCCTCCTTTATTGGTAAGGAAGTATTTCTAATTACTCTCTGGCTAACTACTCTAAGTAAGTCAGAAGTAAGTAATAACCAAGCTCTCGTAAGTAAGAGTAAGTAAGATACTTAAGTAAGATAAATATATACTAGATTAAGTAAGAGTAAGTGATAGATCTACTCCGGATGGAAAGTAAGAAGGCAAGCTATCCTTCCTTGCCCTCCTACCTAAGAGCAAGCAATAAACCTTGTCCATTAGGCAAGTCAGAGATACGCACCTATAGGCCAGCTTACGCGCCTATGAGTTTCTGCTAGGATAGCCCTTCTTTCCTAGAATAGGGAAGCGTGGTGAAAGTGACTATTCCCTCTAGTTCTCGCTATAATCCTGGCAATACCTTTATTCTTACCTTAACGGGAAGAGAACTAGTACGAGTAGGAGAGCCAGTAGCAAGCCATGCGTCTCCTTGAAAGAGAACCGGTTTAAGGGGAGCCGAGTTATAATAAAGCACCCTCCCCAAAGTGCTTTTGAGGTGTGGAGAGAGGTGAGGGGCTAGGTTAGGCGGGTAAGAGAGCTTTTAATGGGAAGCCAGCCTTTGGACCTGGTAATTTCACTACTGAAAGGGTGGCCTATCCAAATGGAAGGTTACCACTGCTTTAATAGGAACACACTGTGCTACGGGTCAGACCAGAATAAAGAAGAAACGTTACACCTATACCAGAACGCCCAGGCCCCACAGAAAGATCAATGTTCTTAAATCACACACCTGTTTACCATTCCGCAATGTTATTGAATCTCACAGCTCCCAAATAATATGATGTGCCGCTCAATTGAACGTCCCTAAAAGTGCTCCTCCATATCCCTTTGCCCCTATCACAATCGCCACGGTTTTAGAACAATTTTTTTAGGTAAGTAACCATATCCACTTCCACCGCCGCTATATATTATCTACCAATGCATATATAACACCTTGCAGCATATATAACCCAACCTAACCGGATAGTGACTTGTCTATTGCTCACCCACTCACTGTAACAACTCGTTCTCGACTTCAACAGGTTCGTGGTTAACTCGTTCTAAACTGTGCTATCGGCATCTCCCTCCCACGACAATTAACTCCGTCTATGCGGTAGATTCAATCTTGCGTTTCTATATTCTGGTT
>Ga0233342_1000070_pt1 | contig 30972 bp, 15 predicted proteins | sample GEONDECOMP273_FD_180706 | JGI IMG/M metagenome (GOLD analysis project Ga0233342, IMG submission 180706) | Leaf litter microbial communities from Shasta-Trinity National Forest, California, United States - GEON-DECOMP-273 | ecosystem: Environmental > Terrestrial > Plant litter > Unclassified...
CTGGATCGAATCCCCATATACATAAAAATAGAATAGTAAACCGAGTGTCAATGGTAGGGTAGGCGTGGAGAGCTTTTCGCGGGGAAACTCGCAAGTACAGTAAATACGCTCCAGCAACATTAGTTATCCCTTACCCTTCGCTCGCTATGCTCAAGTGCCGGATTATTTCCGAGAGGCTCTGATCGATCGCTAGTTACGAAGCTGCTATTCGAGGTCCACTGGTCTCGGGAGGGCTTATCACAGTCAGGTTCGGCCCCTACCCCTATATGAGACAATAATAGGATGGGTGGGGCGAGATGAACCGAGGTTTCGTTCGCCACGGCTCCCCCACTTGTCCGGTGAAGATAAAGATAGTGGGGCTAAAAAGCCAAAATACCTTCGTCATTAAGGTTGCCCCTTCCATCCACATAGCCTGCCACGCCCCTATCCCCTATTTTTATTAGGCTACACGTATTGAAAGCCAGTAAGTAGAGTCAGTCGCGTAAGTAAGCAAGCGGGTAGAATAACCTCTTCGTTTGAAATGAATAAATAGGAAAGAAATGAATGAATAGGAAATGGGAATGGATGAACAATTTCTGGCTGGAAAGATAAGGAAATAGATGGGCGACATAATAACAAAAGGGTTAGAAATGATGAAATAGCATAATCACATAATATACGAAAAGGTCCATTTTCGTAAAGAAAAAAAGCCCAAAAATAACGAAAAAACAGGGCTTTAAGCCTACCCCACCCCCATCGCTATCTCGTATAGCTTCCCTTTGCTCAGTTTCACTTGCCTCCTTATACTTTTTTGCATTATTGGTCCACGAGCTGGGAATTGTTTTACCCGTTGATTCAGCAATTTAAGTGAAACCTGGCAATTGAAGTTCGAGGATGGAGAACCCACAGAAGCAAAGGAAGCAGAGGCACGCGCAAAGATAGGGAGGGGGAAATAAAAATATAAGGGCATAAGCAAAGATCTGATCGAAAGTAGTATATAAGGTAAGCGCTGGTTGTCCAGCTCGTGCTCTTCGAGCTATTCTTGCGGCTGATCAGGCGGGCAGGGTGTGACCTTATTATTCAACAAAATAGGGTCTGCGGGGCTATTCCATTTGAAATATGAATGCACACAGACTATCAGTGCTCTGGCCTTTACTCCGTCCGAGCGCTTTATTGCTCTATAGTGTGACTGCATATATAGGGCTTTTGCCACTGTGAAGCCCTGGACGGCGGCCTAGTAGCGTATGTTATTACCAATAAAGTTTTATAATATTTGGCTGGCCCCCTATTTATATGAATTTATAAGCTGTAGACTTATTTTATCTTAGTTGAAACCACTTTTTACTTATGATGCTTTGGTTTGGAAGCATACAACCCAGTAGGGAGGGATGGATAAACCATAGCCCCTTGCTCCCCATCATGCCATGAACCCTTGAGTTTGGGTTTATAAAACTGGGTGCCTTTTTGACGTGGGGATCTTCTTAACTAACCCTTCTTTTTGATCTTCGAGCGAAGCCAGTTTAGATTAGGCCTTTTGATATACGTCATTTCGGGCGGGCTTGCCTTAAGCTTAGGCACTTTTACACCTTTATGATAAATCCCTTTATAAAACCTACTTGCTGTTACATACTATAAACCCCCTGCTAAGTTTGAGGACCGCCTTCATCCTTTTCTTTGGTTGAGCAACTCGTACCTCTGTTGATATGGTTAGGTACTCAAAAAATAAAAAGAAAAAAGAAAAAAGAAAGAGGCTGATTGAACAAGAATAGGGAGGAAGGAAATATATATTTATTTCCATCGGTCTTAGTCCCCCCAGAAGCAAAGGCAGCCAGCCGGTCGAGATCAATGAAGGCTAATAATGGGATGAATAATGGAAAGGTCATCTGGGATGATAGGAGTGATCAAATACCAGAGGGGAGGGATACCTGAGTTAGGGTAAGGCAGTTTACTTAGGTGGGTGCCAGAAACCGCAGGAAATTGGCACGAAAACGCATTTACGCAACACTTGAGACCCTTAGATGGCTTGGACCACATTGGATTCATTTCAATTTTAAGTTAAGGAAACTTACCCTTTCCATCGCAATACTTATGCTTCCCTCTCTGCGAGGTTAGGCAACATACCCCGGTCTACCGGGAGCATCTTGACTATAGAATGGAATCTCGTTAATAAACTTTCCCTAGTTACCGAAATAATAGATTAGTTTACGAGAAACACTTCGCCGTAAGCACTTGCCTCGATATATCTGTCTCACTATGTGGTAACCTTGCTAACTAACCCTAATGACTGACTGCTTTAGCTTCGCACGAAAATAGGATCAAATAAATAAAGAGAGGCCATATTCTGACTGGTATCTTCACAAAGTCAGGATTTTGGGGTACTTTGCTTCTTCCAGGCGAGACAAGTATCCCTATTTAGCACTTTGTTCTTAAGAGGCCATTGCCTTAGTGGGCCCACCTAAGCGTACTCAATGTTGGTTTCCATAGGTAGGTCTATTGGTTCCTATAAGTGACCATCTCCCCCCCTCATTTTCTTCCTTCAATCATCAAAGCATATCTGTCACTGGTAGGACCGGGTATTGGTTGGTAAGACCGCCCCTTCTCTTGGAAGACCGTCTTGACTAATGAAATCTCTTTGGACCATACCAACTTGTGAGACCAGGAAGGAAGGCTATCTCCGCTACCCTACTATTCAGCAAAGAAGGCGAGGATAATCAAGGAAGGCTTCAGCAAATCAGTTTATTCAACTATGCGCCTCACTCGGAGCAAAAGCAACCCCTTCCATAAGGCATATACTTTTGGTAGGGAGGAAAGGGCCAGGCTATAGCTTTAGCTCTCATAAAACCATTTGCTAACGCTTATAAGGGTTAGCAAGTCATAAGGTAATTCAATAAGGTGGTAACTATAGTTTGATTGTAGGTGGAGGCCGCCTCTATCTTGTCTGCCTCTGCTTGGGTGGCGCTGGCTCTCGCCTTCGCTCTGGCTCGCTGGCTAGGGATATAATAGTTAGGTCCGCTGTGGTATCGGAGCAGGGTGCACGGAAGGACCCCGACACGGAGTGAGTGGACGCTTCAAACACGGGATGCCGTGAAAGGATTTAGGCATCGATCTATATACGTGGCACCTGGTCTATGTGCTTTTTCTGATTGATTTATTTGATCCCACCCGATAAGGAAGTGTTAAATTGAACTCAAAGCCAATAGATTAACCCACCAAGAGATACAAAAACCTGTAACCTTTCACCTTCAGCCATGGGCCTTAAGCCATGAGCCTTTAAACTTAAGCTTACCATCAGTCTTGCCTTTAGCCTTTCGACAGAAGTCATTCAACTGTTAACAAATAAAGGAGCTGTTTGGAAACATGTTGTTCTACTACGCTACGCTATATGGGCAGTAAGGGAAGGGAGTTAGGGAAACTCCTATACTAGGGCATATGGTAAGTTACGTATCTAGATCTAAGGGTAAGGTATAACAACATCCCACCCATTCGGTGCTTGTAAGGGAAAAAAACATAGGACTCACTACGTGCATTCTAGGGCTACCTACACAGTATAAGTTCTTGCAGGTAAAGAGAAAGGGGAGTGTGTCATAGCATGCCCCTGGCTGGCTACGAGTGTTCCTGGCTTAGAGGTTGGGCTGCCTCCATGCTCCTAGGATTAAGGTATAAAGAGGGTAAGATAAAAGCTCAACTCTCAGGTATATGAAAGTTATAGTGATGGTTCTACTAGGTATAAGGGAAGGGCTAATAAATGATCCCAATCTCACTGGCCATTCCCATGTTGATTCCAATTTCCATCCCACGATCCTTGGTAATTACGTATATAAAAGCATAATATAATTAAAAGATTATAAAATCCTGGCTGGAAAGATAAGTCTCTCTCTAGCAGTCCCACGTGCTAAGGCAGCAATTAATGGAAGGCAAGTAGAGCTCTGAGGTCTAGGTCTGAAGGTGGTGAATTCATAGAGCCCTTTTGCCTGGTACTGCTACCCTTTCCTTGTCTAGGGCTTCTTCCCCGGCCACCATTTACTCCAATGACCCTCCTTAACCTTAGGAGGAACTCTGGACTTTGGTTGCTTTTGCGGCGTTTCCTTTATCCCCAGACCCCTTAGAATCCATGGTTGTAACCTATATCTCTGAGGAGCTTATATATATAATCAACCGGACCGGCTGGCTCCATTAACTTAACTTAGAAATTCACAAACTTGCTTGGGCAGAACATCGCTATTTACTTTATCAGCCTACACAATGAAAGAAAGTTGGTGGCACAGTAAAGGAGGAACAACCAGTAGGAGTTGGATCATACGTGGCTAATGCCCTGTTCAATTTTACACTGCTTTATTCCGATGTTACGTGCGTGCTTGAGTAAACACTTTACTTTATAGCGCTATTATCTTTACCCTATTTGCCCCACCCCAGAAGGTTTTAAACCAATGGAAATAATCATTCTACTAAAGATCGCCATTTCAGGATGTTTCCTAGAATAGGATGGCATCGATTGCTTTTGCCGCTTGCTGGGATAATAAAAAAACCCCGGCTGGTCGAAGAAACAACATGGACTAGGAGTAGGATAAAATGAAAACTGGCAAAATCTCTATTACTTACGCTATTACTGCTCGCCTGAGATAAAACTATCCTTATTTGACTCCCTTTTGGCCATAAGCTTTTAACCTTTAGCCTTTAGTAAAAAGCCTGTAACCAAGGGACTTAGCCTTTCACTGGGCGGGAAGGAGAGGGGCGAGGTACGAGGGCAAGGAGAAGGTGCGAAGCCGCTTTCCGAGGTAGGAGGGTTAGTGCATTTTACTTAGTTTCACACAGAACGGATGGAAGGGGGAGGGGTACGACTGGATGGTCCGACGATAACTTTTTGTAGCTTCCAACTTTTAATAGCTCTAGCATTTATTCTTTTAAATGGACCAAGAATTGGTGGGGCCCACTTTTTAGATTTAAAGTTTACTACAGCGCGCTCAAATGGTCTTGGTTTGTTTGTCCTAAAATGCCCTTTTTATTTGCAGGAACGTTACTTTTCCCCTTATAAGGGTTGTTGGTGAGCCAGCCCCATCCTTCCTTCAATGTAGCGGCGGGTTAATTCCCCCATTAGGGAGATAGCCTTCCTTCTAAGTGGATCAATTGACTGACGTCGCCAGGAGGTCATTGCCGATGATTGCCGGAAGTCATGGATGCCATGGCGATGCATTACTTATGATGCAACCGTTTAGGATAATACACCAGACACATAGTGATAGTCATATAGTGCTGGGAGGTGAGTGATGCTTGCCCAGATAGTGATTGATTGATAGCCCACATCCTTTGAAAGGGGTGGTGGATAACAACATAAAACATAGTCAATAGAGAAGGCCCCCATAGTAAAACTTACCGTTTAGGAATCATAGCCCTCGACCTCTACTGCTACGAAACACATGGGTATCACTTAACGCTACGGAAGCAGTAACGACCTGCCAAAACGATAAGCAGCGCAGTAATCATATAATCAGCCAGTAACAATCAGCAAGCAGCAATAAAATTATCCTAGCTGTGCCCCCTTCCCCCCATGAGTATGAAACGTCTTAAAACGCCATTCTTAAAAAAGAATAAAAAGGAACTTTGGATGTACTGAACCTCCCTCTATGGTTTCGAGTAAGCATAACCTTTCATCTCTCTCGTTCGGTGTCAACATGGGGGGACTAACTCTATCTCGATCCGTGCGATGGGATAAATGGGGTGTTATGGGTGCCATTCTCGTCGGGTTATAAATCGGGTTCGACCAGCAAGCGATAAAAAGCAGGCCCTTGGTTCATCAACCAGGGTGGATTAGCAAGCAGCAGGAGAGAAGCAGGTTAGCAAGATCTTCCTTCGATCTAATGCAAAAGCAGCAATCTCGCATAGGCCACTTTTGGTTACTGAATTTACCACTCTTGATAGGGAATGTTCACCTGGCCTATCAAGAGTGGTAAATTCAGTAAAGGATCATATCTATATCATTTGGTTGAGCCATCTAAAAGCATTTGCAAGGTGGGAAATTGCCTCTCTTTATCAGTCGAGCGTGCTTCCGCACCCTAACAAGACTGGGCGTTGCTTCTTTACCCCACAGCTTCATTCTTTAATAGTGTTTATTTAGTAAAAGTTCCGTATTCCCCGAGCTTTGTCCTATCTAAAAGAATGTGTATGACTGCGGCTGTCAGAGGGAAGGGGTAGTAAGGCAAGGTTAAGTCATAAGTATAATTAGGGCTTAGAATCGGTAGGTTTCCAAAGCTATTCCCGGCATAGGGTAGATTCCTAGCTTATAAGGAGGTGTCCAAGGCGTAGGTAAGAGGCATAGTTTGGCTATTAAGGCAGAGTGTGAGGAAGGTCCCAAGTAGTAAGTTTGATGAGGGTCCCAAGGCATTTCCCAAGGCGGAGTGCATAGGCAGAAGAAAACACCTCTCTATTATTGGTGCACCTTACACTACTACGTTGGCAGTTTTCCGTCCGTAGTTGCTGTATCCACCGTCGTTGGTGCTGTCGTTGTAGCTGCCGTAGCGGCCGTAGTTGTCATATCTGTAGTTGCCGTATTTGTTTGCCGTAGCCTGTCCCCATCCCCCAATAATAATAGCTATGGGTATTGTGTCCAGAAGGCTTAATGTATAATTGTTTCCATAAGGCTTAATGTGTTATGAACTTAAAGCATAATACATGTTTTAACTGTAGGTAGGATTGGTAAAGAAGGCCCACTGTGTAATGTTTATAGGGCTGGAGGAATTATAACTGAAACCAAAATGAGTATCGGTAACTGCCGAATGGGGGGGATTTTTTATTATCTATAAAGCGTATATGGTGTGTTTCTGGAAGGCGTAATGTGTATTGGGTACTGAGAGTTGAAAGGGTATGTGTTTTTGAAAGCGTAGGAGTATTGGGTCAAGAAGGCATAAAGGGTTACAGGCACCGTTCCATCATGGGTGCTCAAATGCTTTTTTTATTACCTAATTTTTCCTTTAAAGAAACTTTATATATGATACCCAGGATTGAGTCGATTGAGGGATAACTTTGGTTGAGGTTAGCCGGTACAACGGGCGGATTATGTAGCCGTGTAGGTGTAACGATTGAGAGAGAGATATAGGCTTGTTGCTGGCCGGTAGATGTCAACAGAAGTGGTGTCTGCGAAGAAGTGGGCTGCTGGCCGGGTGCTTGCCTCCTAGGTCTTATTCTGAGGTTCCCAAGGCTTCTTGTAAGGATGTTTCCAAGGCAGAGTCCCAAGGCAGTTACCAAGGCTGAGGTTCTTCGGCATATTCCCAAGTCTGATTTCCCAAGGATAGTCCCACCCAAGGAGGTACGAGGGGTACCAAGTAATAGTGTAAGGATGGTCCCAATGAGGTATGAGTATGTAAAGGGTCGTTCAGAGGCAGTATGGAGTTTCAGGAGGGTCCCAAAGAGATTAAGTCTGAGGGTACCAAGGCTGGAGGGATAGAGGTTAAGGATCAAGCGCTTGGAATGATCCTTTCAATTGGTGCTTATGGGGATGTTGTTCCTTCAACTTATTTAAAGGCTTCAGCTCCTTCAACTGATGTTAGTTCAACTAGTTCTGATAATGCTGTAAATTATGCTCCTTCAACTAGTGATCCTGGAAATGCTACAGCAAATGAGGCTTATGATACAAACGTTGGAACTGATCCTGAAACTGAGGCTAGGAATGAATGATCCGGTTCGACTGCTTCTTCTGGGAATCCTTGTGCTGTTGGGAATAATGCCGAGACTGGGACGAATGCTGCTTCTAATGATCCTGGAAATGCCGGTTCAACTGGTGCTGCTTCGCCAGGTTCTGGTGGTGAAACTGCTTATGGGTATTATCCTGGGAATGCTCTTGGAACTGATGATGGAACTGCTCCTGGGAACGCTGCTTATACTGCTGGTCGTGATGCAGCAGGGAATGCTCTTGGAAATAATGATGCTTGGAGGAATGCTGCTTCTTCAACTGCTTATGGAGCTGCTTGTGCTGCCTTTGCTTGGACTCCTTGTGCTGGAACTACTTTTGCTCAAATCATGCTTTGTCAGTACGGCACTATGGCTATGAACCCTTTACCCTTGTCTTACCTTTTCATTAGCATACAATCTATCCACCTTCAGAGCTAGACATTTTAGCCCTAGACCAATTACTTCAGAGAAGTAGGTAGAGTATGGCAGGCAGATATATAACCCTTTAGTTACGAGCATATGGTTAGATACTTTAATTTATGTTGAAAGACTAGGATATGAATAAGTTATGCCCAACCCATTCATGAAGCCAGGAAGGAATGCCCTGTAGGGGAGGCATGCTAGTCATTAACCCTTTACCCTTGCCTTATTAATTCTTCTTGCTACCACGCGTATTACCTTATGGTCTGGTCAAGCATTGCTGATAGATACGATTCAGTAATTTGAACCCACTGCTGATAGAGACCTACCTGCCTTTCAGTTAATGCCTGAACCTTAGAGTTTTTAATAACTAGACCTGTTAGATAAATCCCACTTATTTCATGAATCGCTTAGTATAAACTGCTGCTCTTATCTTCTCTTATCAGGACCACTGGATCAACCAACCTGACCCTTACTCTTTCAGATGAGGGGGCTCCGCTCCTCACTTTCGTGCCTCACCGCTTTAGATCTGGGACCTTTATATATGTTCTTTATATATGAACACCCTTGATATTTATATAAATAATATTAGACGGGCTTTAGAGACCTTCTTTGCTTATATTCTTTAGGAATCACCTTTATTTTGTATATACTTAATTTATGAAACTTCTTATTATGAGTTTTCGTTTTCCAACCCCTCCACGCCACGACTTACCGTCTTTGCATGACCCAACCAAGTAAGGTTCAGTGCTTACATAATCTACAAACTTAATTACTCCGCGTGCCTTATTGCTTGGAGGGAGGACTTGGGAAATAAAACTGGGAGACAGTCACTTCATTCAACAGTTACCACCAGTAAGTCGTGAGATCATGTAAACCTGATCTGCCTTCTTTTAGGAAGGAACTAACTACAGCCAGACTATCTTGGAAAGGCTTATTTAGTGGGTGGTCACTTTGAACAGTTGTTTTACCTTTTTAGGAGCCTACTTGCATTACTTCATGTCCCACAGCAGAGCAGCAACCAACTAACCACCTGACGTCTTCACCACTACCATTACCGAACAAACCTTCACTTTGATGTACGCGCAAACCACTACTTACTTTACCAAATGGTGGGTATGGCACTTTGAACAGAATGAGAAATCCCGCTACGCCCCAGCTTCCTCCCTTTCTTTTTCTTTTTCTTTTTTATTGCAGGCATCTGAGCCAGTTTGAAAGCCAACAGTTAAAGATCGGGTTTACAAAGTCCCAATTAAAGCTCCATTTCCTGTTTGATATATCCATATTAAGTAGATTGAGATCGAGTTGACCCGGTTCCAGCAATAAAGGCAAAGGTAGCTAGAGCATAGGCAGGTTCACGATTGAAGCACCTGTTTACTTAGAACCCATTGAAGCATAGAACGTTGCAGTTCGCCCAGCATCCTCACCAATCCCGACTTCCCTTCGCCTGGTTCCAGATCTAATTCCATAAGTACCTAAGGCAAAGACAAGGGCAGAGGCACTATCTGTGGTTGAAGATCCAATTTCATATCATCCAGTTAGTGGGTCCGCTCGACCCCTAATTAAATAAGTAAGTGGACTCACACAGGGTTTACTTATTATCCCTTGTACTGGGTGCCATTAAAACAAGCGAGTAGGTACTTCCCTAACACCCACAGTACAGGCATAAACACCCTAGTTCTCTTTTTAAGGGCTCAAGCCTTGCCTCATATTAGGAGGTCTTAACTGCTAACATGTTTTCCAAGTGGGAGACTCGGCTAGCATCGGGATAATCTGGTTCCATCCACTACAGGTTTGGCTTTTAAGCTCTTTACTCTCCCTCTAAAAGGGAAATATACCTTTAATCCACGTATTGGAGCTCGGAGCCAAGATCCATCTGGGCAGGAAAGATAAGGATAGATTCTTTATACAGGCTCCTGCTAGGCATTCGTACCAGCTGATGCATTCGATAAAAATGAAACGGGTACCCAACCTGGAATTTCATTAATGGTCTTCCTTACCACCCGATAACGAGGCCAGGGGGTTTTACCCTTTTTATTAGGAAGTACATTAAAAAACTTTCTATTCTTACCGTCAAACCCAAACCAGGGAGTCGCCCTCATATTTACCTCTTTACTTTATCTAACTAGCTATATCCAAAATAAAAAAAAAGTCACTCTCGCAGGAAAATAGAGGGGATTGGGGGGTTTTCTATGATATCCCTCATTTATTCCCGGGAATAAATATTAGTAAAATTAAGGTCCGGAGGTCTTGTCCGCATCGGGCAAGGGAAAAATAAAGTAATAACGGAAGTTAAACGCTCATCCTTCCGAGGGCGAGGAACCGGAGAGAGATCTTTTCAGGTAAATTAACCAGGTTTCCGGGAGGCTTTCCTTTTTTATTGGTTCATAAACAGGAAATACAGGCAGCCCCTTTTCTCATGAACAGAGTCCTTCCTTGCTCTCCTTATTTCAAGCCAGCCATCCTTCCTCATTAACATTATCTTGGACCAGGAACGTAATTGAGTGACCAGCCTCTTTTACAGCTGACCCGTCATTGAGTCTTTCCCTTCTGCTGACCCGTTGACCCGTAATTGAGTGACCCGCCTAATAAGGAAGCAATTGTGGGTGCCGGAAAAGCTTGTATCCGTATCCCCTTGAGTATGGGCTTGCTTATCTTATCGAGTTCAAGTCCTTGCTGATATTAAGGAAGAAGCCAGCATGGATGGTCACTAATAGTTACGAAATATTATGAATAACGGTGTGGTATTTAGCTTTCCATTAGTCCGATTTTATGTGAAATCCATTGTAACAAGAACAACTCAATGCATCGATATATGATATCGCATATCTACGTTTCACTTTGCCATTGTAAGTTAATTGTGAATCTGCTGAATATGCAATCTTAGGGCATACGGAAACATACTAATTGTGTAGTTAGGCGTAGTACTACTTGGAAGCTAATAGGTTCTCTATCTCTATGGCCTTAGGGCATGAAAGAAAGACATAGGATACTTCCCAGTCCTTTGATTCTGCTATCAGCTGTATCGGATAGGTCAGAGGGCACGGAGTATAGCAGTCCCCAGTGTGAGGTGGTGAACCGATGAGGAGTAGTTATTAGATTGGATGAGCAGGGCAAATCCCAACAGCACTATAAGCAGATACAGCTTCTTGCCTACCCTTCAATAGTAACACAACACCCCCATGAGACATAGAAAGGAGGTGTTCTATTTTATGGGCCCACCCGTTGGAGAGAATCTCCCATTACCAGTTGGACGTAATCCATAGATCCCCCCGGTGAATTAGGTTGTCTGTGCGGTACCAGTTATGTGAACAGGATGGAGTTCTACGTGACACCAGCGTGCTGCCCAGGAAGGACGTGTTCGTGCCAAGTTCTCCATTCTAATCAAATATAATAAATGGGAGGGATAATACAAATAGAGAGGATACTCCGGAAGGGGAATAACCTAGTGGGAATAATAATACATGGGGGGAGAGCTGCTGCTCTAATCCGCTATAATTACCCTAGGCTTACTCCGCTGCTAATACAACACAATGGTAATACAGAGGTAAGGTAAGTTATATATGTAATTATTCTCCTCCATATTTTCACAAAATGGGAATATAGATAGGGGATAGATTGGGAGGGCAGAGGAATAAGTAGTGGGACTAATCCAATCCAATGGGAATCAACATCAACAAGGGGAATAATCACAATATACAACAACTCGCATATATACGTTTCACTTTTCCATTGTAAGAGGTGATCCATACTTAGCAACCATTCCTTTGCTGTGTGATATCAGGAAAACCTTCTAATTTGTTTGTTTTGTATATTCAAATCTACTATTTTTGGGGGACGATGAGGATCCTCCTATTTATTTATCCTCATCGGGGTGGGTAAAGTGGAGTTTTCTTACTTACAATTTACATTTCAGGAAGTTAAGAACTATATCTGGGAGGGGAGGGGTGGCAGGATGTCGAAGATTGAGGCTCGACGACAGATAATGGATCAGACCAGACATGTAGACAATAAGACACCTCCTATAGGGAGAAGGGGCTATAGTTAGGTTCCTACGTGCCCAGGAAGTTCATTAGTGAGGTTAGTAAGTAAGATATAAAATCCTCCCATGTTCGTTTGTTTGGTTGGGACATATATGCAAAACATCCTCATTTAAAGTTTGCCTTAGTCACAACAGCTTTTTAGGGGTTTTATAAATATTATTCCACCACACATAATCTGGCACAGAAATGAATTTTTTTTCTTTCTGGAGCATTCCTTGCCCTATGAAGGACAAGCGGCTTCGCTCCATTTCTGGGAGTTTATATATGAGATTGGTATGCCCCTAGCAGCACCCTAGCAAAATTCCATAGCCAAGAGGATAGTAGAGAAGTTACCCCATATCAACCTGAAGACATACATTAAGCCATGTTGGTTGCTTCATGAGCATATATGTATGAGGCATGGATTTTATTCCTTAACTAGGATACATGTCAGGGTTCCCTATCCCTATTATGGACAGCAGGCAGGATGGATTCCATTTGCTTTGTTGAGCGCCTTGATCCTTGCCATACAGCCACTTGCATATATACTTTTTATCTAATACCTGCCTTTGTTACTGACTACCTTGGAGCCACCATTCAGACAATCTTGAGATCTGGGAATAGAATCCACCAAGAAGAGTTGGAACCAGCCATATTTAGAAACCTTCCCTTGGCTTTTTGCCTTAGTAAAAACCTCATTTAAAGTGGTTTGATGAATCCATATTATATCTCTCATAAGGGCACGTAAATGGCTTTTTTATTACTGGAGCATGCTATTTCTGAAAATTGATCTCTGCTAGTGTCCAGGCCTATCTCGTCAAGGCCTCTATTGTTTCCAGACAGCGTAATGTGCGGAATAACTGAAAGCGGAATGGGGCAAGAACTCGTGCTATAAATCCTAACTTTGATAGCAAGCCTAACCTAGGAACATTACACGGCATGATGAGCCTGCCTCGGATACAAGGGACATTGCACGAAAAGGTTCGGAGACAGGCATTCCCAGGAAGATAAGTAGGCAAAGTGGATTATGAAGTGAACTATTAGATCTCATTAGTGGTTAATTCAAATCATACTTCCCCGCGGCGCGCACGCATCTATACCATAATATCGTTTCCAGAAAAATCTCCATGAATTTTCTTTTGGAATCGATCAACTTCTCTGGAGTTGAGACCTCACTTTCACTTTAGCAAGTCAAATTTACTATATATTTGGAGGCCAGGATATTGCGGGGCTCTGCAAAGCAGCTGATTGAGTCGTTCCGGATTTATTTTAGTAATAAGGCATGCGAGGTGTGGTTGAAATGTTTTTAATAAGAGAGGCCTGCGCAACGATAAAAAGGAACCAACTATTTTTTTTTATTGCACTCTCCTATAAGAAATATACTCTCTAACTAAAACACTCGTTTTTCCCTTCCTCCGGCCCCTCTAGAAGGAAGAGAATTTATTTCCCTTTCCCTGATCTAGTAAGTGATAAACCAACTATTTGCCCGTGATCCCGTTGCCGATGCTAACTACCTACCGTTGCCTACGCTTGCTTCGAAGATTTATTGGTGCGCTTTAGATATATAGAATATATATATTTTACCTTTCTTATGCTTTCGCTTATGAAAAGGGGTTGCTGCGGCAGCTACTTCCAAGAATATATTTTATGGCCACCACAATTATATCCAAGGCGAGGAAGGTTGTTCGTACCGATTATTCAAAATGGTGAGATCATTCGTATTGGAATTTGAAACAAGAAGTTGTTCTTCAAATACGTATTTTGTTCTACGAAATAACCCCCGACCCCCTTCCTTTGGGTGGTTTCCATCCATCCAATTGGATAGATATATCAATCATCAGTGGGTCTGAAACGGCTGCTACGGGTGCTTCCTTTGATACTGGGTTCTAAACTACTATTGCTGGATCGACTGAACTTGGATATGCATTTGTATCTGATTTGGGTCACTAGAACAGGATCTCGAGCTACTGCGGTATCGAATGCTTCTGGATCTAATACCTATGTCTTCGCCGCCTCTATTGCTAGGTCCATTGCCTTTATCTATGCCTATGCCTCCGCTTACGTAGCTACCTTAGATATTGATGCTTTTGAGTAAACAAGGTAAACTGGTACCTTCCGCTTCCCCCGGCCCTGAGACGAGCTTAGCCCGAAAACTACCTTAGGCACTGATACATATTCTCCTTATTTATTATGTAATATATAATGCCATCTATAGTGGTGGATGCTATAGATAGCTATTTATCCGGGACTGCATATTTCAATGGAAAAGTATCTGCTACAGGAGACTCTGCCACTGATTGCTTTGCCACTGGTTCAAGGTCATCAGCTCAATCAACTGAATCAACTGGGTATCAATCTGGAAATGGAACCACTGCTTTTTACTCTGCCTCGGATGTTATAGGTGCGAAGGCTACTCTTTCTTGCCTTTCCCTCTACGGATAGTGGGTCTGCTGTGAGCTAAGGAGCTAGGACTGGAATGGGATCTGCCACTAGTGAACCCGCCACCTTTGTTTCTGCAGGCACGTCTGTCACTGATGCTTATGAAACTAATACTATCTATACCCTCGCCTCTGCGGGTGAATCCGCTCGTGCCACAGGATCTACCTTTGCTATTAGCAGGGTTCAATCTCCATCTCGATCCGTATCTGCGGGGGATCCTCATTTGGATTTGTAACTGCAGCTCGGGCACCTGGGACCGATAGAACTACTGGTTTTTTTACTTGCGAACCTTGTAAACTTTATTTGGAAATGGCTCTGTCCCCGCTCTACCCAGCTATGCCCTTGTCTCTGCCACTTATTCTGCTGCGACTAGCACTGGAGAACGAACTATAACCAGAAGGTCTAAGTGGATATTTTATCGTAACCGGGATAAAAGTACGAAATATTATAATACAACGCATTCTTCGCACTGAAATATCGATACATAAAGGCAGCCTTAATGTGCTTTCCTTTTATAAAAATTATTTAAGCAGCAGTTCGAGCAGATGACCTTTAAACTGTTGAACCCATAGTAGGCCCAGATGCACAAGGCCATAGAAGAATATTGTGTTCTATAGACATACAGATTAGGAAAGAGGATTTATTACCTGGGAATGAAAAATCCACGGTGCTCCTAGCGTGGGTGAGACGAAACTCCGAATCATCTCTTCTGGTTCTATCTTTTGGCCGAATCTGCGTGGGCATGGGCAAAGTACCTTTTCTAGTCATACCTTCCAGCTTCCATTTAAGGAAAGCCACTCTCCTGGGGGATAGGTTACCATGATCTATTGAATTTCACTCTGCATGGATGCTTGTGCGATCTGAAATGCTTTCTGAAATGCTTTATTTAATATAGAAGAAGATTGGGTCGTTAAATACTCTATCAAATATTAGTTAAGGAAGGCCCAATTAATATTATAATTAGTAAGGATCCTATTATTTTCCCTGCTCCCCTAATTAAGTAATTTATCCGCTGCAACCAGTTAGTAATAAGCCTTATAACCTATATTGCCCAAGATGGGTTGGTCCCGATTTCTCTGTTCCATACATATGGAAAAGCCACCCAACACTTTTTAACTTATAAGCATCGGATTCAATAGCTCAAAAATATTTTAATATAGCTGCAAAACAGACATACAGGTTGCTGCTCGTCCCATGGATGGAAAAGACAGACGGGAGCGTATAGAGATACACTTTTCAGAATGAGGAGGTAGATGCAGCATTCCCACCTACCTTTGAATTCATTTAAACATTAAGCATCAATAAAGCGTGCCGTAATATGACTGACCTTGACTGGTAGACAAGTGCGGAAAGCTTATATATTGAAATTCCTTTCTCTCGCCGAACCATTAATTAGAACTATTTTATACGTAATAAGACTGAATTTGAGATGCCGGCCGTCCGTTATTATAAATGGAGATGCTTATAATTAATGATTAACAGTAACACCTGTTATTAGCAATTATCTTAGCTCATAAATAACTCTACTTGCTACCTAAGCCTTGGGAACTTAACCTCTTTTTTACTATACTAACCTATGCCCTAGACCCTCCAGCCTATACCCTTCGGTGGGAGAATAATAGCCCTTTAAAATATCCATACTCACTTGGGTTGGCCTTTATTTTTAAACCATCCATACAGCCTTATACCTACTTACTCCTCAGCCTTATGACCTATGAACGAACCTCAACTTAAATACACCTCCATCAGCCTAGGACCTCACCTATATGGCCCTACCCTTCTAATAACATAAACTTCCATAGGAACGAAGGATAACTTCTTTTTTAATCTGTAGCTACCATGGTAAACTCTCTTTGCTCGGTTCTGTATTGAACGGTTTATGTTGTTTGAGCAGACTAATTCAGCTCCCAATTCTTCTTTTTCAATTATTTATTATGAATTATTTATTATTATATACGTCATTATCCAACAATAAGCTAAGCACCACCTAATAGCATGCTTTTCCTTCCCCCCCCCCTCCTTGTCAGAATAATATTTGGATTGAAAGCAACCCTACCTACCGATTAATTATTCCAGCCGTCCAGCAAGTGTTTGTTGTTGAACGCCCGCCCAATAACTAAGTTAAGTGAGTAAGTAAAGGAAATATAAAGGTTGGTAAGCAGTAGGTTGACTGAGCTGCTACCGCTATCTATCTCGGTAGGTATCTCGAGAACGCCCGCCTATTTTCCTGTCCCAGTGTTTCTGAGCCATTTATTATTATGGGAGAAGGGACAGTAGGGAGGGGCTTTAGTAGGAAAGGAAAGGAAAGGGCTTTATTTAGTATTCTTGGAAGAAAGGGCCAGATATAGATAGTTTTCTTCAAGGGGTTAGAGCCAGTCACCATAAGCGCCTTCAGCCTTTTGCCTCTCACCAGATGCCATGAGTCTTTCACATCTCACCGGAAGCCTTAAGCCATCAGACAGAAGCCAAGCCCGATTGATTTTTAGATTGATTGATCGATGGACTACCCGGTTCGGGGCAGGCACCACATAGGGAAAATAGAATACTGAAAGACTCCTCATTTGATGTTTTGCCTTATACAAAACCTAGGTTTTTGAGAGTCCGAGGGCTCCATTCGGGCACTTTAAGTGAGGTTTTTTTAATATTGCAATGCAAAACCGGGAAATTCGATGCCAAGGCGGGTTATAAAGAAGATTGAAAATAAGGTATAGAAGATCCCGATATAACGTATATTAAGTTAAAAGTTTTATAAATAAATAAATAAAATCTATAAAGAATAGCCCTAAACCCAGCAACTAAATGTGGAAGTATATGTCATCAAAATGTGTAAGGGTCTGTCTGCTTTCAACCTTGTCCCACAATGCGGGTATTTCTTCTGTCTCTCTCTCTTTTCCGAACATTTGACGGCTAGGATAAAAATTCTGGGTACGAATATGTTTCTCCGAGCATTTTATAGCTAGGATAAAACTTTAAGGATACAACGGGTCTATCTGACCTCAACTTTGTCCTTCTGTAAGGGGATAGGCCTGAACCTTCGTTCAATCAGTCATTCTCACTCCGTGCCTCATTGATGAAGGAGTCACCTTTAAGGCTTCCTCCCTCTTGATGAATGAGTCCTTCTCATACCTTCGTATTAATATAGTTTTTTATATTGTCTGTACAAGGATATACCATGAGGATGGGAAGAATACAGACAGAGAAGCAAAAGGAAAAAAAATGTAAATTGAAAACATGACTCATCATAGGTACTCAAATTAACTTCCTATTACTTAAAATTGGCATTTCATGAACTTTTTATATAATTGGCAGGATTTAATAAATTGCTTTTAGGTTTACCAGTAACTTCGCTGCTTCTTTATTTATTTAGCGCGAAAGGAAAGGGCGGTGGAGACAGAAAGCTTCATTGGAGACCCGATAGAAGAGATAAAAAAGGACACCCTCAACACTGGACCAGATAAATAAAAGGATAAGGAACCCATTTTCTATACACTAAACCCCCCCACCTGGACCCTTTAAACCGATAAGACCCCAACCCTTGGGATAATAAACTGCTTGGCTACTCGAATTGGCTTGGTTACGGATCGACTGCGCTAGTCAACTGTGATAATCAAATGTGCTATTCGAATTGGCTAATAAAATGCTTGGCTTGAACACGTACCCCCCCCCACCCAATAAGTAAAATAAGGGTTTAACTTGTTCATTTTAGGTTATATCCTTATTAGCACCACCATAATTAAGTGCCCAGGAGGTCATGGTTAGCCGGTAAAAAGGCCCGTGTATCCCAGTCACATTGTAACAACTAATGGTCCAATGGGAAATCAACAAGGAAAAAAATTCCAAATATACGAGATCGCATATAGACGTTTCACTTGTCCATTTGAGGGGTGATCCTAGCACCCTTTCCCACACTTCGCCGAGAGGAAGGAGAACTAAGTTCCCTATTTGGTTGGGTTGGCCCGGTAAATTCCATAAACGCCCCCAAATGCGCATTTTCTATATATATATATATAGAAAATATTGTGGTTTTGGGAGAGCGTTCTATCCGCGTTCAAGAACTCGAATTGTTATATAGGTAACGATGAATAAGTAGCAGGCTTACTTATGTGCTTGCTTGCTGTTACTGGCTTTAATGGAATGTATAATCTCGTAGATAAGGAATGAAGAAAGGTAAGTATATCACTTATTCCCTCCGTACCAGCTACCCGACCTTCATCTCCTTTTATACTTTGCTCAAATAATACAACCACCTACACCTTTAGGTCGTTCCCTTGCCTATTTATACCCTTTCAATTCCTCTTTGTCAAGTATCTTAAAATCTTATATCTTTGAAACCCTATCTTGTAAGTACACACTCAGATTTGTGATGTAGATCTATTCCACCTCTCCCACGCTCTTGGTCCTCTTGCACCTGTTATATAAAACACCTCTATAGGGGACCTGTTGTTATTATCTTGGCTCTAACTTTGCAGGCCTATTGATTCATCCTAGGGCATCTTCATTGGCTTAGTTCCACTCATACCTTGGACGTTTAAGCCCTACAACCTAAAGAGAGGTTCCATCACAGCTAGGGCAAGGGAGATATCACCCCACCCCTGAGGGAACTTGTGTCTCTCTACTCAACATTATCATTTATTTATCTTTTACAGTAGTAGATCTAGTGTTGTTTGATTTATATAGATATATCTTTGTATTGGAGATCGGGTACAAGTTTTGTCCTGTAGGAAATCGGAGTTGCATGTGTAGGATCTTTCAGGACGTGGAGCACTATTGGAGGCCTGACCCAACTCTCCTCTTTAGCCCAAGTATCTTAAACACCTATAGCAGCAAATTGAAGGTGAGTTATTTCCATGCTTCTCTTTGCATTTCCAGCATTAGGGTTTCTAGCTCATTAAAGTAATTAGCAGTAAATTAACCCTAGCTAGTTGGTTTACTTTCTTCCCCCCTCTGTTGTCGGGGAAGCTCTCTTTCCTTGTCTAAGTTTCATGTGGTAGCATTAATTTATTCGTTCACTATAGTTGCTCTGCCCTCTAGGCCCAAGTTGGCCTCTACTTGCTCTCCTCCTATGGTACCTATGTTAAATTATGCATTTGTCTTATGTTGGCTGCCTCATTAAAGTTCCTTCATTGTCTTTGGATCTCCTCTCCAATTTGGTGACCTGACGCAACACCTTTCTCCTTTATTGTAGTATTGACTTATACAATTTATTTCAGTTTTGTTATGTCTATGTTGCCTTTATCCTCCCTCTGACTTGCTTCCTAATGTGACCTTTTAATTCTCGGTTTTATGTACATGTACCTCACCAGCCCTATAGATGATTGTTCCAGGTCTAATGTCCCCATTACCCCTAGGAACGATATCAACAAATTATAACTGGATTTATCTCTATCAAGGGCCTCCTGCTTCCATGTTTGAAAAAATATGAAGCTCACCTATACCTTTATTATTCTTAGCAACCTTGAGGGAAATATGGCAATGTAAAACTTCATTGTTTTAAATGATAAAAAATATGGCTCAACGGATCATGGACCTTAAAAGCGTCGAGCTTTAATTTGTAGAAATCCACTCGTCGGCTTGTACTAAGGCTGTAGCAAAGTATACCAATGTAAAAGCTATAGTCATTAGAGGGTAGGCCGGGAACATGCCTTTCTTGTGTTCTTTCAATTTTGAGTTGGATCCAAATTTGGCCATTTGTACCAGTTCAGTCAGAATCGATATATTTGGCTAAAAAAATGGCATTTGAGAGGCTTCTCTAAAGCTGCTAGTGCTATGTCTACTACTGCTGCTACTGCTACAGCTACTGAAGGGACATCTTTCTGGACTGAAGGGACTGAAGGGACAGCTTCTGACAGATTCTTACAGCTACTGAAGGGACATCTTCTCTAGACAGAAAGCACGGTACCACAGGCAAGATACGATAACAGGCAAAGGACTGAAGGGACTTATTTCTGGACTGAACAGGGCAACTGGGACTGGGAAGGGCTGACTGAAGGGATACTAAACTGTAAGCTTCTATCTTTTTTTCTTGTCTGGTACCCATATCCTAAAGGGAGGGGTCGGGGGGTATTGGCTTGTCCTTCATAGGGCAAGGAGTTTTACTTTTTAAGGAGACGGAGTGAACTTGTATTTTGTATTTCTGTCTTTTTGTCTTGTATATCTGGAAGGTACTGATATGCTTCTATTTCAATATTCTGTATTTTTGTATGATTTGATATGGTTCTACCTATACTCTTTTCCCTCTATATCCTCTCGCAACCCGTAATAGCCGGGCGTTCCTAAAAGAATTTATTAAATATAACCAATGCTAGATAAACTATATGAAAACGCAAATCTTAGTAATAGATAATCACGTTGAGTACAGCCGACAGTTCTTCCTTGGCCCCCTAAAGGGGATAATTCTATAAATGAAAACCATAAAAACCTTACCGTCCAGCCAGCTCAGAAGCCTCCATCGATTCATTGAATGAAATTATGGCAGAAACATAGCTCCGATGTAAGGTGGAAACGAGCATGGTAATAAGCAATAACTTTACTATCAGCTATGGAAATATAACTTCTTCATATGTACTAATGTTAAGTAATTAATTTATAAATGCGATATCATATAGATGTATTGGTAGATATGCGAGTAGCAAGTAAAACATAATTTAACTCAACATCATTAAGAAGAGGTAAGTTGTTACGAAGGATAAATGCCAAATGGAAAGGTTTCGTGAAATATAGTAGTACCTCTCCCTTTCTTTGGGATGGGAGCAGGTTCGTACCTTACCCCCCCCCCAATAAGTTACTAAAGAGGTTTTTTCATTTTGCAACAACATAAAATGAGACGAAATGAACTAAGATAGTAATTTAGCTGCCATGGAACTACTTTGTAGAAGGCTATTGGACTGTAATAGTGGAGACTACGGCTTTCACTTGGATTGAACTCTGGGGCTATGGCCTTAGAGCATGGGACTAAAGCATAGATGACAAATTCTTAGGCAATAACTTATCCATGCGAGTTCCACCTGTTTATCATTGTAAACGTCTGTATGCACTTGAAACTTGCCCATAGCATGGCCAGGACTTCTCCATGGCGAGATCATATATTAACGCGTAGATATGCACACGTAGAGATGCGGTTGAGCCCAGCCGTATTCAAAATGACTACTGGTATGATTTACTACTATGACTGGTTGCAATGACTGGTAGGCTACGAGTACTGGGCAATGATGTGCTATGTGAGGTGGAGATATAGTTTAAGTTCATATGGATTTAAATAGAAGCCAGGACTTCTCCATGCGAGCTCTTCTAGTAAGAGGTTGTAGTAGATCCGGCTGCTATGGTAAGGTTCTGCTGGTGAGAGTTCTCCCGGCTAGGTCTTCTCCTTGTAAACGTTCAACGTAGATATGCGATATTGTATATTAATAGGTTGTAAAGGTAGAGCTAGTGGAATTAGATCCGGGGAGCAACGTCTCCATGGCGATATAATAGTGACCAAGGAGACAACAAGAAGAAGCTTCTTCGCTAGAGCAGCTCTTAGATATGCGACACGTTGAGATGCGCTAGTATCAGAAGAAGTATAAGTTGTAATCTTGTCCAACCAAAGTATTCTCTCTCTATTATGGAAATATGGCATCGACTGTATTAAGTACCAGCAGCATTGTTGAGTAGCGGCATCCAAGTGCATAAACACCTGCTTCGACGACTAGCGGTTAGGCAGCAACGATTGACGACTCTTGGCTTATTACCGGCTTGCAATGACCTCCCAGCAATGAGCTATGTGAGGTGGAATGGACCAACTGGCAATGGAAAAGTTCAACGTATAATATATGCGAGTCTAAAAAGTCTTAGGAAACATGCACGACTGCAGAGCGGACTGCCCACGGGTAGGCCTAGGTTATCGGGTCTGTGTTGAAGGTGACCCAGCAGGTATGTTATATGGGTTTTCTGAGCAATATAACATTTATAAATAGAATTTATTCTCATTTCGGGAGAGTTGCACTAATTAGACGACCTAGCAGTCTATAAGGCTTTTAGTAGAGCTAGTAGTGTCAGTCCTAAGTTACATATTCAGGTTGAGATGATGGGTAACTTCTCATCTCCGTCCTCTCGGCTAAGGAATCACCACCTCTATCTCAATAAAAACTCGGATAGGAATCTTTTCATCTATATCTATCTAACTCTCCATCGAGGTACTATCTAAGCCTCCCGTGTTCTCTACAACCCGAGGAGCATACATAATTTCTTGTACCAAGTTGAAGGTAAGTAGCCAGTATATCAAGCAAGGGTTGTAAAAAGAAAGCTGGCTACTGCACGTCTATCGCTCACATAGCCTCCTTTTCACATAGTTGTAATGCCCCTTGCCTCACGTGCTAGACACGCTCTATTCTATAGCAACAACAAACAACACGTCTAGCCATTGTCTCGCCAAATGACAGCTGGGTTGAACCAGCAAGCGAGAAAAATCCATGCATTTTATTGTATCATGCACATCAAAGCAAAAAGAAGCATTAACCACACAGAGAAGGTAAACAGCATCCATTCACAAAAGATTCAACTAATCCGTTTGTTCACAGCAAACATTAAGTTTATATTGCTTCTGCTCTTTGTGGAGTATGGCACCTAGTAGCCAAGTAAGCCACAGTGGGGTATCCCACCCCATTTGATTAGCCTCTAATAGGATAATGGATTTGATGCTTGCCCCTCATTTTATTTTATGGTGGGCTTCTTTAGCTTGCCGGCTATATGTGTATTTTCGCATGAGTGGAGGCAGGGGGGATATGGACAGAATGATTAAAAATAGGACACGCACCGCGGGATGTCGTGCTTTAATTTTCTTTTTTAACCGAACCCCAGACGGGCGGGGTTTAATAATTGTGTGGGTCACACCGATGAGAGATGATAGATGATGCTCTCTCTAACACGCCTTTTATTTACGCCTATCTATATGGAATCATTAGACCTTGGTCAGTTGACCTTATCACATTGCACCACAACAAAAGCTAAACATATCATGCGAAGCCCTAGTATTCGTTAGGCTTATACGTTTTTCTGTCTAAGAAGGTTCCGAAGCAAGCGTTGTTAGGATCCCAAATATCTGCTCCTTCAGGGAACAACAAATAAGTGAGGCTTATAAACCCCATATTTCGGGCCATAATACAGAAGGAAAAATATATAAGAGGGAAATAAAGGTAAGGAACAAAGTTTACAGGTCTATTAAATTACTAAAGAAGGGAGATTTACTAAGCTTATAGTGAACTTTGGTTACGGAGAAACCAACGGATCTCTGTCTGGGAATATATCAACAGACTCCATACTCGGTCTGGCTCTGCTTCGCAGGCTCTATCCACTCAACTACGAGTGCTCTATCTTTTCTTAATATAACTAAGCAGTAGCTGGCTAGCTTTGTTACTGGTCCTGGCTCAGAAGCTGCCTCCTATTAAGGGTGGGAAATGACGCTCTATTCTATCCAAGTTATAACCCGCCTACTACTAACTCGCGTTGAGCCGAGCAAGGTCACCAACTGATCAGTCGCTCTAGGTCGTTTCTATCACGATGCCCTTAACTTCACTTTACTCTAAATTAGCTTGGCAACATGGGTTTCCATACCGGCTAAAATGGTCTATGATACAATTTAGATATAAATACATAAAAAGGGGTGATGGTATAAGGTTAGATTTAATGGGCTGGGTCAAGCAGGGAGAGGTAATCTACCCAAATGGTCCTTGAGCTTTTTTTTATATCTCCGACCGGATCCTTCGCCTTTAGTGGGTCACCGGAGGTACTGATGGATATTCTACCAATGGGGACCGTTTTCTATTCTATAGCTCAGTCTAGCCCCCGGCCAAAGTGCTGGGCTTACTGTACAGGGCTTGTATCTTAAGGGCTTTCACGCTTAGGGCTATTGTGAAAAGAATGGAAACTACGTATGGGGCCTAGTCACCTACTTTTTATCATATTGGGCAAGAACTATAAAGCTGATAATCTTGACTCCAATGGACGAGACTCTAAGGCTTGGTTTTTCTGCTGATGGGAAAAACGACTACTATAAGTTAGTATCCATAGGGAGTACATAGGTCCAGTCCAATGGGGGGCTTTCACTCAAAGCGCTTAAGACGACGTCACTCGGATTAAAGTGCATAGACTAATACACTTTTTTTCTTATAAGGTAGTTTCCAATGAGATCTTACTACTCTCCGAAGCTCCCACAGAAAGACTGTTTGTTCACCTAATATCCAGTAGTTTACAAATAGATATTGCATATCTAGTTGTTCTGTAAACACAACAGCTTACAGTATTCACACATATAAAAGTAATTAACTAAGAGACTCTAGGGTTACTTCAGCTAGTCCAGCTCAATAATATGGCTTTCACTCTTCAGCTGATAATCTTGACTCCACCTATTTCTTTACAACTTCATAAAGGTTTCACTTAGATAAAAGTGCTTGGACCGCTTGGACTTACCGCTAGTACATAGGGGTCCGCGGGGACTAACTGGGCTAAGCAGCTAGTATCTTTAGGTGCTTGTTTCCATGGTCAATTTATCATATAGTTTCCAAAGGCTAATTCCACCAAGGTGGAGGTATGAATCTGAGGATCCCAAGGAAGTAAGGATGCTCCTAAGGAGTTTAAGGACCAAGGGAGTGTATCTGTCCAGGTCCGGTCAGTGGTAACAGTAATGGGAGGTTTGTAAGTTGAATCACTGCACCTCTTTCTTTTCTTGTACACTCCACTCTGAAGATGTTGGCAATCCAATCTAATCTCTCTTTATATCTCCAGCAGCTTTCACCCAACTAAGTCTGTTGGTGACAACCCGCCTGTGTCTTCTCCTTTTGATTTACTCACACACCCCTTCCGCCCGCCCTTTGTACTTTCCCCGTACCGTGTGCCGTCCCGTGCCAGGTGTTAAATACGCCACTCAAAGAATCCAATCCATTCCCGCACTGTACAAAGCCGTTCACTATTCATTGTTAAGCTACTCAAAGCATGAAGCAAAGATTACATTATATACGTGCATATCCACACACAATAAGCTAATCACGCACCCACCTAACACACAACTCGTTCACTTCGGCCACCACACGACACGACACCGCACCACTCGTTCGGTAACACTTCAAGCATGTAAGTGTAATGCTTAGCATCCAGTACTAGTCCAGGAAAGAGGGAGGGGACCCCCGCGTTCAGGGCTGTTGGGTCAGGCAGAAAGCGAACACCCAATGGCGAACAGAAAGGGGAAGGCAAGGGTAGGAAGGATCAGTCATAAGGGAAGGGTAGTTAGGCAAAGGTAGGGGAAAGGGTAGAATGTAAAGGTTTTTTAGAGTGTAAGGCTAGTGCAAAGGCGTAGTTCCGAGGCATAGTTTTCAAAGGCTGTTCCAAAGGCGTAGGTATGGGGCATAGGGTGTCAAAGACTAGTCCAAAGTCTCAGTATGGCTGAGTGTAAGTTCCAAGGATGCGGTTTATAAAATATATTTTCTTTTTTCCCAATGTAATGTCCCTAACAAATAGGTATTGAAACAACATCAAATTAGAAGAAGTTTTCATCATCTTCTGGTGGTCCAACCAACCAAACGAACATGGAACTTTGTTCTTTTATGGAAATAATAATATGGATTTATCACATCGAACTATAAAGGCAAGGACGTATCGATCGAAAAGTGAAACCTTGAAGGTGACTATGGATACCTACCTCCTATTAGAATAGGAAAGTGAAACGTATCTATGCTTATATCATATGTAAAGTCTCCATTCTTTTCATTGTTTGTATATTTTGATTTTGGGAAGCAGTTAGTAAGGGTAATTTACAACCAACTCACATAGCTGTGCTGCCATAGACACACTTAATTGGTGAGGTACAAAGGGGCTCCAAAGAAAAAGAAAGGCTAAGGTAACTATTAGGGGAAAGTGGCATTGATTGTCCAATAAGGGTAATGCTGTAAATAGAAGCCTAAACCAAACTTAAAAGGTGTGTTTTTGGGTACAAAGTGTGTGGTGTCTGATGGTCCTTCCGCTAACCAGCAGTCAAGGCGAATAGGTATTGTCGGTTTGAAAGATTGAGTTTCATTGCAATGATTTGAAAGGTGCGAAGCAGCTTGCCCTCCTTCGTCGGGCAAGTAACTTTATCTCTAATTCCTCGGATGGAATCGATTGCTGCGTGGGCATACTCGCTTCGGCGGCGGCTGCTCGACTCTGGCTTCGGTGGTACTGGGCTGCTCGAAGCAACTGGGCTTTTATACTCTGGGCTACTTGGCCTCCCCCGCTTGGGATCATGGGATGCTCAACTGGGTGACTCCACTGGAGGATATCTCGCTATTCAACTTGGATACTCAGCTCGGATGCTGCACTATTTGTGAATGTGGCTTGGATCGGATACTCGGGCTGGGATACCTCAATTGGAGCAGGAAATAAGTTCGATTGGAAATTAATTCACAAAACAGCCTAGCAGTAGCTTCACCCCTAGCAAAGACACAGCTTACAGTTTACCGGCTCTTCCCCTGAATCTCCCTTCACTGCTCCAATGTGCAGCTTTGCTACTACTATATGAGCTGTAATTTAAAACAAAATAAATAGAGCGTAAAGTTTACCCTAAGGGTTTGGGGGACTCCGAACGGGCTATACATGAGAAGGCGCAGTAGAATCTACGTAAAGTACACTCTGGAGAGATGAATCGTTGCAAGCAGGCTTTCATCGATAGCAAAACCATAAAAGTAGTATATAAAAAATACCTGTTGAGGCAATTAACCCAGAAGCAATTGTGGTTTAAGTTAATCCGGTTCCAGCTTCTTAGCCATCAATAGGTCCGCTTAAGGCGAGGCATTCCAACCACAGTAACTGAGTTGGACATTACATTTATAAGTGCACGTTTAGCAGAGGGATACATAGGTAGAGGACCGATAAGTGCATATTCCTATCTTCCAATGTCCTTCCCTGGTATGTAGGAGCATAATATATGATGTTAGTAGCTATTGTTTGTGGTAGGGGTAAGCATAGATGGATGAGTCAATAGCAATGGATGGCTGGATGGAGTAGCAATACCCACGGCATATCCCTTTCCTTCCCAGTAATGGCTTGAGCGAATCCAGTGCTAGTCCCCGATTCTTTCAGCTTTAATAGTGAACCCGGCCCACTCTTCTCCTATTCTCGGCTCAACCCCCCAATAGCTCAGTATTTGTCGTCTCTAGCTCTTTAGTAATTGTTAAGTTCCTAGGCTAACTCATATGTGCTGTTACTTGTTTTTGTAACTCCTCCTACGGGAACTCTGTCTGCATGTGTCCGCTGGTTGCTCAGATGCTTCTTCCTCTCCTACAATAGGCTCTCGACCTGAAGGGATACTTACTCTCGAACGGACAGATCTGCAATATAAAAAGCTAACCTTATTGGTTCCCTATCCATAGCCCGTTGAAGCACACGTCAAAGAACCATTGCCGGCATACCTTACGAGTCGAAAGCTTGTTACTGCATCCTCATTAGTTCGAAAGCCTGCAGAGGATCCGGTTCCAGGTGGAGAACCCATTTAGTATAGGTAAACAAATGCTCTAGCCACCCCTGCTGTCCCTTTAGCCTCCACTCCTCCACCCGATTCTACCTATGCTCTTACTGTTGCTTTTACTCGGTCATCAACTGGATTTATAAGTGGAATAGGATCTGCTCCCTCCACCTTCGCTACTGGCTGTGATGCTTCTTGCTTTGTTGTTGGGCTCCTAATGCTGCTAAAGACATGGTTGAATGTACATTACGCCATAGGCAAAGACTTTAGTTTGGTCGTCTTAGGTATCTTACCCCACAAGGTGTTATTAGCACAATAACTGCAGATTTTCCGGTTCTTCATGAATTCCTAGTTCCTGCTGGTGTTTAGGTGGGCAGCCCAACTATAGAGGAGAGGCCAGCCAAAAAGAATAGATGGTGCTACACCTGTCGATGTGGATTGAGTTAATGATTCTAACTAGGTATGAAGCTTCTGATTGAGATCATGTGGTGTGAGGAGTGTTCCTTGCATGGAAGAAGCCATAAAGCCTAAAGAGTAAGCCGGGTGCCTGGGCATTTATAATAAAGTAAGGGTACTTTTGGCTATAAAATCCCTATATTGTTTGGGTTTTATGGGTATCCACGTGTGTTATGTCTAAGTGGAGTCTTCTCGTTTCTTTTTTATAGTGGTTTGATTCAGAACATCTCATTTGTTATATATTTGTTCTAGTGAGAGTGTTGTGGGATATATTTATTATAATTCCTAAGCTAGGTTGAGTTATAGGAGTTCAGTTTAGTTAGAGTTAGTTCAGTTTAGTTCGAGGAGTTAAGTATAGTTTGAGTTATAGTTAAGTATTAGATAAGCTTAGTTATAGTTCTAGTCAAGTATAATATAAGTATAAGATATTCCTGATACTAAGATGATTAATATAGTATAATAGAGTATTTATAATGATAAGATAGTAAAAGAGTATTCATAAGGATAAGAGAGTAATAGATTTATTTGGAGTTAACTAATGGAAGAGATTAACTAAGATGATTAGAAGTAAGAGATTAACTTAGATAGCTAATATATTTATTAGAGATTTATGATTTCTGATTCTATGATTGATCTCTACAGTTGATTGATGAATGCAAGATATGAGATATCTCCGTGTCTTTCTGGTGTAGATTCGATAGTCTCTGTTGTATGCTCCCTCCGCTTGATCTTCCTGTCTTTCTCGAAGTGATGGGAAATTCGGGATTATGTACAGGTAGGTAAATGATATGTCTGAGATGGAAGCTGAGAATGATGGGCAAAACTCTTCCTAATGCTCTCATTTATCTCCCGAAGTATCTTTCTATCCTAGTGATTATAGCTATCCTAGTGATTCTAAAGTGAGTCTATGGGCTAGTTATTATCTAGTTAGTGATATAGTGAGGTGGGTAGTGCTGTTAGGAATCAAAGTATAAGGTCTAAGTAGATATTTTATCTACACCAATGATGCTTAGCGAGCTGCTGGCTGAGATGCTCCTACCTTTTTCTTTGTCCCTGTTATCACCTCTTCTACTTATGCCTTTGCAGTGGATGGTGCCTCTGATTTATATGCTTTCTCGGATGCCCTTGCACCTTTTGTTCTGTATGTCCTAGAAATAAGAGGAAGATATTTGTAAAAGACAACTCACAGGGAGAGTTCAAGAAAGCTAAACCTCCTACATTTGATGGTGAGATAAAATCAAGGCAAGAAGGAGAGGCTTGGCTTCTTGGAATAAATAAGTATTTTCAGGTTCATGACTACTCTGATAATATGAATGCTAGGGTGGCTATCTTGAACCTTAGTGTGGAAGCAGTTCAAAAAGTACTTTCAGCAGAAGTACCTTTCTGATAGGTATTTTGATGGTAAGTTCAAGGTGCGTAGCGCTTGTCCTTCCGAGGGCAAGGAATTCCATGAGTTTAAATTGGAGCAAATGACCATGGATGAATATTAAACCAAATTATTGGAGCTGCTCAGGTATGTCAAATACATCAAGGATGATAAAGTGAAAATCCAACATTTCCTGAGTGGATTGCCTCAGTCCTATAGGGATAGAATTTAGTTTGATGAGCCTAGAACTCTAGAGGAAACCATGAGGAAAGCTAAGTACTGTTATGATCAAAACAAGAGTAAGCCAAAATTCCATAGAGAATGGAAGGATAAGAAGAAGGAGAAGCTTGAACAAAGGAAGAAGGGATTCAAGCCTCTTTAGTTCATAAATCAGCAGAGGCAGCCAACTCATGGAGAGGCTAAGCTAGCAAGGTTTGTGGGAAACAAGCCAGGGGAACCCATTCAATTTTGGGGATGTGGAGAAGACCACCTGCTCAAGAATTGTCCATATAGGAGTGGGAATGCCATGCAAGTTCACAATATACAAGAGGTAGAAATTGTAGAAGATGTGGCCAGGACAGTCCCTAGAATTGATGATGCACTAGAGGACCGCCAAGTAGACCATCAATCAATCAACAATAGTTTGCCAAGCAATCTATTTTTGTTTTAATTGATCCTGTGAATCAGAACCACCAACGAAGGCAACAGAGCAAGCGGCAGAGAAAGCATCAGTGTCCATAAAAGTGGATCCACCAGCACCTTACGCAGTAGTTTTTCCACCACCATCTCGCTTAGTTACAATGCCAGTTTATGACCAAGTAGCATATTATCCAGAGGCAGGTATAGTTTAAGATCCATACCTAATTGATCGAGATCCTGTGCTAGTTTACCATGTAAAAGCATCAGCCAATTACCAAGATATACGCCATCCAATCTATTCCATATGAACCGTTACCTTCCAAAAAAGGTCACGCGGCCGTCGTTCTGTCTCAATGTCGTATAAAAGGCCTGTCTCCCCTATCCATGTACTAAGAGGTTTTTCCCTCCTTATACATTCCAGATGAGCCATCCATTCTCTGTATGTATGACCGAAGGGAGTGCCATCATGCTTAAAACATCGACGCCATCCTCCGAGCTAAGCTTATTGCCCGCTAATTTGTCCC
>Ga0233342_1000071_pt1 | contig 30818 bp, 24 predicted proteins | sample GEONDECOMP273_FD_180706 | JGI IMG/M metagenome (GOLD analysis project Ga0233342, IMG submission 180706) | Leaf litter microbial communities from Shasta-Trinity National Forest, California, United States - GEON-DECOMP-273 | ecosystem: Environmental > Terrestrial > Plant litter > Unclassified...
TTCGTAAACACATCCATAAAGAGGGTAGGTAAAAGGGTTAAAACAAAGCCAGCTAGGCCAGCTGCATACCTTCCATCTCGAGACCCAGATCCAGAGTCAGACCCATAGCCAGCAGGACCAGCTTAAGAAGCAGAGATAGAGACAGAAGTAGCTACTAGAGCACGAGCTAAGGTAGCGGGGGGAAAGGCATCGTAAGCTTCAATAGCAGAGCCTATTTAATTTCCAGTACCAGGTCCAGATGAGGAAGTAAATCCGGCAGCACCACCGCCTATTGAACCAGCAGCAGTAGGGGTAACAAAGCTAGTTATAGTTCAGTCTAAGATTGGGGAGGTTCGTACCTCACCCCTAATAGAGATATATAGGTCTAATAATAGATTGATGAGATAATAAATATTTGATTGATAGAGTAAAGATATTGTTAGTTAAGTATAAGATTTTTCATCCCTGAAGAATATCACTTTGTCTAAGACCAAGAAAGCTAATACTATTTAAAGAGTCTATTTAAAAGACCTCCTAATACTTTGACTTACTAATCCCTACACTTGGCTTGGTTGGGTTAAAGCGTTTGTTTGGCTAAGTTACCTAAATCCCTTATACTCCTTTTAGCTTTACTTCTTCTTAGATATACTTTATTTATCTTATCAAACTTTATCGTTTGGTCTAGCCCAGATGTTTTTGTAAACACTTGGAAGTTTCTCCACCGAGGGACTCCCTTCGAAAGAAGTGCTGTTTCTCCGCAGATTTGGTGCACAGGATTATACATATTAGGCCGGGCTATATTAGTTGAACCAGCAGAACCGGTCCAAGCATCATAATTCCTAGCATCACCAGTTGAACTAGCATTTCAATAAGTAGTTGAAGAATCATCATTTCCAGCATTTTAATAATCAGTTGAAACAGGAGGACCTAAAATGAGGATTTATTCTTACTGCTTGCCGGTTGACCGCTTGCCCCCACGTTCCGGAGGAGCCTTATTGCTAACGCTCCCATTAGTTGGAAGGAAAAGGATAAATACAGCTCATTATAAGCCATTCCCTTGCAGACTCAGATCGGATTCAGAAAAGGAAACAACTTCGCTTACAACTGATTTCCAAAACCTTCTCAGTCACGGAGCGAAGCCGCTCTCCTGAGGTACGCCCCCCGGTTGGGTGGGAATAGATAAATAAAGAGTATAAGTAAAGTGGTTTTTTTTAGTTAAAATGCTATTTTGAGGAGTACTAGACATAAATCCTCATCGGAACACCCAAATGGATTTTGTCCCTATAAAACCATACACTTCTAGAGCGTTTCTCTCTGATAACCAGTATTTTGCCCAGCGTGCATAGGACTTGACGGATCCAGTTACCATAGCCCACGGAGCTTAGCTAAGCCAACGGGCAAAAATATAATAGACAGTACACGACGTAGTGTTTGGTGGGCCACCAATGATTAGGCGTCTTTGTCTTAGGAGGAGTTCTTGCTTCCTACCTACAAAGTGGGCAGGACATTATGGAGTGGGCATTACAAAGTGGTGGGCATTCTTGCTTACTTACAAAGATAGGGAGTGGGCATTAGGATGGACAAATGGTCTACTACTGGTGTTAGGTTAGGCGCGGGTCAATGGACGGACAGACGGACAGACAACTGACAACAAACGTATAGTTTTAGGTGCACCTATTTATAAAAGGGTATGCTTGTCGGGTTCTTTAGTTGCACCGGGATTACTTGACAGAGCGTACATATTATGTTATATCAACAGTTGCTGGTTCAATAGAGCGAGATTTACAACAACTTGTTTATCAACCACTCCATGTGAAAGCGCCAACAATAATAGTAATAATAGTATAGAGCAACAATACGTAGAGACGTAGAGCTTACGGAAACAACGTGGCTTAACACTTAGCGGAGCGGCGGAAGCCCCCCACCCCTCATGGGGAACCTCAAATGGAGTTTGTCTTGAGTCATCATGCCATTTCCAATTGTTTTTATACTTGCTCAGATTATGGGAATCGTTTTTAGACTTGCTGATACTTGGGTTGGATTCTACCACTTTGGATCCTACCACTAACTAAAGAGACTAATCTCTAAATATGATACTGGCATATATAAGTTTAACTTGTAATTATGTCTCTTCTATAAAAATCTACAATCTCTCCAATCTAGACAAGAGCGTGGAGAACAACTCTAACTAATTGAGTTGGAACTTTCGTTGGAACTAATGCAATTAATTTATAAGCTTCTGTTATAACAACGACTTTGGACTAACCCATTGATTTACATAACTGCATATCTAAGTTAGTTTCAATATCTGATACTGGCATATCTAAGTTTCAATTTGCTGTTGAATTTAATATCCATGAGTCCAACTAGTTATAATTAGCTTCCGGGCCCACTCTGAGTCCCAATGGAACCTACTCAATGGACTAAGGCAAGTTGTGCCGTGCCGCTAATTGGAACTACCTTGCAAGCTTTAACTCGGCTTGAACAACGGCAGGCAATGGAACGGCACCTAAGGCTAATAGTTCGGCTAGTACCAGCAGTCTTTCAAGTGCATGGACAACAGGCCTGCCTGGAAAAAGAAGTGCTAGTCCAATAGGATGAAGACTTTGTTTGTTGTTTTATCATGGTTACTTACGAGGGATAAGGAGGGCTTTACCTGGATTATACCGTCGTACAGTGCTAGTTAATATGGACCTCCGGGAGTTGTGAGCGAAAAGCAAACAACCCATGCCAGAACTAGGAACTCTGCTAGGGTACTACTAGTTTTGAGCTTATTTACTGATCTAGACGTTGTTCTACTCAAAACCGTTCAACAAGAGCATCCTCACTATGGGGAAGTGAGTTAGTGTCTGTGGTTAAATACATATATAAGTGTTCTGTTCAATCCATATCTAAGAACTCAATAATCTATGTTGCATCTATTACGTTCCCACCTAGATAATTTTAGCTCCAAACATACCCTTTAAACAGCATTTAAATCCAGGTAGGGGTATAAGTAAGAAGGGGTATTATGCAACCAAGTTCAGCCCACCTAAAGGCGACTTATTCATGGGATATTCCATTACTTAAGCAACTACGTCGGGGCAGGCCAGAAGTTTGAGTACACCAGATATAAAAAAGCTTCTCATTCAGCATTTTCATTCGCAGAAATAGAATTCTTAGGAGGTCCAAGGTAAAATAGAATCATCGCAGGTACTCAAACGCTTTTTTATATTACTAAAATTTGAAATTTCGAGAAGTTTATCTATAATTTCCGGGATTTATTAAATTGCTGCGCGGGGATACTCGGGCTGGAATAATATACTTGGTTCCTTTGCTTTGCTGGGCTGTGATACCGAGCTGGGATAATAAACTTAATTGGATGATTTAATCAGCTACTCAGCTGGGCTTGGGTACTCGGCTTAGCTCCCGGGACCGGTTGGGCTTACCGGTTGGGCTTACCGGTTGGGACACTTTACTTGGATACTTGGCCTTGGCTCCCGGTTATAGAAAACATATTATGTTACTTATGTGGTGGGAGGCGTACCTCGGTCCTCATTCACTGTTTTTATTATAAAGATCTCCTTTTTAAAGGGGCCCACATAAATCCACATTAGAGCATGAAAGTATATTCTCTTCTTTATGAACTATACTCTTTCTGGACGTTAAGAACTATATATGGGAGGGGGGGATAGCCGGGATTAAAATAATCCTTTGCTTTTTTGTTGAGCAGGACCCTCGCCACTTGCTATATTGTTTATTGCAGACGGGCGGCTGGCTTGCAAGTAAGGAGGCTAGAGGGAGGGAGGAAGGACCTGCTTGTTGGGTGGGTTGCCCATAAACCCCCTTGTTATTTGAGAGCTCTAAACGGCGTGGTTGGGCTGGGTCGAGGCACCCATTCCTCAACCTAGTGTCTAAATGTGAATTCTAATTAGGCAAGTCGATGACTAAGAGCCTTTCAGGTTTTTCCAATCCATTCCATCCCATCATCCATCGCATCAATCCATGTCTTTGTGTAATAATAAGTTTGGGCTGTGTCTAATATTCTATCCGGGGCAGTTCACTGATATCTGCTTAAAATTAAAACTTCTAAGCTAGACCATCAATCCGGGGTGCTCCTAAGATCAAGAAGGTAATAGGTAGGTCACCTCATTTTCTAGGTTTAAGGCATTAGCGAGTTAAAGGTTATAAAAGTCTGTCTGCACTAAAGGTAAGAGGGTAAGAGGGTAAGAGGAATAGCGCATGCCGTACTCTCTTTCTCTTTCTGTTGGATTGAGGCTGGTAAGGGACTGAATATCCCCTAGGAAGCATTAAGTAAAAGGTAAGGGATGCCCCGAAAATGTGGGGAGGTTCTCTGGCAGATTGAATGTAAGTGACGGATAAGTGAGGGTCTAAGTCTCTAAGGTGAAGGCAAAATCTATCTGTCTGTTCTTTCTAAGATAAATATGAAATAGCAGCGGCTCCTTAAGCGATGAAGAAAGCAAATGGTAAGGGTATATAATTTATGGGTGTTAGGGAGACCCTGATGGCCTAATAAAATATGATCTAATGAGTTCTGGCAGGCAGTAATTGATGAATAACTAGGAAAGTATCCGACCCGACTAACTAAGAAGCGCTTAATTAAGTTTGTGAGATAGGGCTACTAAGTGCTAGGTCTGAAGGCACCAAATGGAGGGCAGCAGACACGTTATCCACCTGGTTTGTTTCGGTTGATTCTAAAAACCTTCTAAGATGCCTTTGTAGAGATATAAAACCAAGTTTGTGATAGGTTTGAGACATCTTCCTCGATTGGGGTGGAGAAATTGGTTTTATTTATTAAAATAGACGAAGAAACGCATGTCAGGCCTCACCCATCCAATAAGACAGGTGGCAGCATAAGAGGCTTAGGGGGGCCAAATTAAAAGTAAATGACCCAAGAAGCTATTTGTGAATGAGTGTAAACGCTCCCAGACGCGATTGGATTAAAGAAACCTTTGCTTGGAGGGGTTCCGTAGGCAATGGTCCCATTGTGGGAACTTTTTTTGTTGATAGTAAACTTGATGATTTAAAGCGCCCTCCCTTCAAGCACGATATAAAAGCGCCATGGCTATGCCATTACGAGAGTCAAATAGCATTAGAGAGCGCGCAAATGGCTTATTAAACCGCTTTGAAATCTACATGCCTTCTAGCTTTATTAAGGCTTTTCCGGGCATAACCAGGAGCACTAGTCCAAGCAGTAAAAGTAGCTCTATAAGTTGAAGAAACAGCATTCCCATCAGTCGAAGCAGCATAAAAACAATCAGAAGCAGCAGTATCAAAATTTCCAGCATAACCAGTTGAAGGAGCAATATTCTCAGTAGTACAACCAGCAGTTCTATCAGCATAATTCCCAGCATTAGTAGGATAAGCATACCCAGTGGCATTATCAGGAGCAGTTCCATCCGCATTACCAGGATAATTTCCATAAGCAGTTGAACGGGCATAATTCCTAGCAGCACTAGCCAATTTAGTTCCAGCCTAAGCAGCAGTAGCAGTTCCAAGAGCATTTGAACCAACATCACAATTATTCCCAGGAACAGTTCCAAGAGCAGTTGATCCAGCATCCCCAGTTTCAAAAGCATTTCCATAAGCTGTTGAAGGAGCCTTTTAAGCAGCAGTTTAAGCGGTTGAAGGAGCAGTTTAAGGAGTATAACCAGCATTTCCAGGATAATCCCCATCATAAGTAGATCTTTTATTTCCAGCTTACCCAGAAGAACTTGTTTTAGCTGCACCTGTTTTCCCAGCCTCCCTAGTAGAGTAGCTGCAGTCCCAGCCTCTCCTAAAGCAGCATTTACTAGAGCATTTTAAGTAGAAGCACTAAACCCAGCATTCCAAGCAGGATCATTCCAAGCATCATAAGTATCACCGGCCTCATAATCATTTCCGGCAGCACTACTCCAAGCACTCCAATCAGCACCAGTTACTAAGGAAGCATATCCACCAAAACGAGTAGTTCCAGGTCTAGATTCATAGCTTTCAGTAGCATCTGTTGAAGCACCAGTCCTATACTAAGTAGAAGATCCAGTCCCACCCGCAAGAGAGAAAGCACCAGCGGCAAATCTATAAGTTAATCCAGCAAAAGCATAGGCATCCTTGGTACATTTGATCGAGGTTACTCACTTCAATATGGAGATCGATATCCAGCGCAAGTGGCAGAGGCAGTTGCCCGAGCAGATACCAATGAGCTTGTTGATTCAGTTTCTCCAGTAGCAAAGACGGATCCAGCCCCAGCTTTCCTTCGTCCAGCGCCAACAGCTGCCCCAAGTTGATCCATTGACCAAGAAGCAGCATCTAAAGTAGCGCAGGTACCAATCCTTTCGCTTCTCCCGCTTAGACAGATACTACCTTCCTATGAATTTGAGGAGGCTTATGACTGGAGCTTCGACCGCCAAATCAAAGGATTTGAGAGGCTTATATCTTGAAAGTTACTGAACACATTGCCAATCACTCAGCATTATCGAAAGGACTTGAGCATTTTATAAAGGAAAGGAAGGAAAGGAGGATCACCCACCGAGCTATCTGGTAACTCTACTCTTCTGATCCCGCTATGATTCGATATATATGAGAATATTATTTTACCTGCATGGATAGGGTTTAAACCTTCTACCCGTTTAATAATGTTCTCTTTGTCTCTTCTGTTTCTTCCTTCTTCTTTACGGGTTGTGTCCTGCGGAGCGTGTCCTAAGAGCTTTTCCTCTTTATGGCTGTGGCTGGATCATTCTCATAGCTACGGGGCTGTGCTAGGTTTGAGGCAGGCACCCTAACACTTGGTCAGAGGCATAGCTTGCCTTTCCTTCCGAACCCCGGGAAGAGGCTAGGCATCCCTCTTTTGCTTTACTTTACTTCCAACCCGCGGAACCACATACAGGCAGGCTGATTCTACCTTCCTATAATTATTGGAGGCTTTTCACTTACCTGAGACCGCCTGATATAGGGGCATGAGCAAAGGCTGATCTATCGATGTCACTTATCCCGCCGATTAAAGGGATGATTAGGCTTATCGATAAGGAACTTACACACATTCCCTTTCACTCGAACTGCTTATTTATGCCCAGTCAACTAATGCTCTATATATGAAAATATCATTTTTACGCATGGCATTGCATGGATTGGGTTTACTCCCTACCTTCCAAACCTACTCTCTTCCCGAACTTACCTTTATCTTCTACCTTATTTCTCTTTTTAATTGCCCTTCCTTCCGTACCTTCTCCTATCTTGCCTTTTATCGATACTTTTTTTTATTATTCCTTCTATCTCATTTCAAAGAGGCTCGCTGGCTCTCTCTCTTGCCTTCGAGATTCTACCTTTTCTGACATAAACATCATTTTTCGCTCTTTAAAGCCATTTGGGATAATGTCAGTAATATTATTAATAAAAGGCCATGCCAAGTACAGACAGAAGTAGCCCTTCCTACTCTTTTGACTATAAAACCTAGGACATTTGCTAATAAATGTATTGTTACTTGGAAGGAACTAGCAGCTATAGAGGAAGAACTAGCAGCTATAGAGGAGCGATAGCGGTGTGGATATAGCCTTAAAATACACCCCCATGTTATAGCTTTTTTATAGCCAGAAAATAGCCTTTTAGATCCCGGCCCGGATGGAACTCTTTACCTTTTGATACGGAAACAGCCCTTGGAACGCTATAGAAAGCCAATTGGAATTATGTCGGGGCAAGGATTATAGCCTTAAAATTGCGGTTGAGAGACCTGGATGAAGGGATCTTAATTTATAGGCTCCCACATGCAAGGGACACGTCGCTGTTAGGAAACTATAGCTATGTGGGTAGGTGGTCGGTAAAAAGGGTAAGGGAAAAGCCCCAATAATTGAAGGCATATATGGCAGATGAAAGTGCCGGGTCTAGATCTAAGGTAAGGGATCAAGCCATCTCCATATGGTTTTCTTCTAATTGAAGAGTATATTCCCTCCTAACTAAGTGCGTGCATTCATTAAAGGTCTAGTTCTAACAGGTGGATCAAAAATTGATTCTGCTGGATTTGCTACTTCAATGGAGTAAACTTGGTAAACTGCAAGTGCCTCTGTGCTCACTGATGTTGCTAAGATGTTGCTAAGGCCTTTTCCTATGGTATCATTAATTGAATAAGTGCCCGTGGTCTGGTCTAACTCCCTCTCCGGGTCTGCCCCGCTTCTCCGTGGTCTACCTTACTATTTAGTGTTCTCTGTTTGCGTTCTTCCCTCGAACACTAAAAGAGAATAAGCCAAAAAGAAGGGTATCGGAATGCCACTAGACTACCACCTTTCAAGTTGTTCCTGGCGAGGGAACAAGGCCAAGGCACCCCATGGAGGCCTCCGGTCCCCTCGCTCTAGTCCTTCCTCAAGCTGGCTCTTAGGCCAGGCCAGAGGGGGAAACCCTCAAACACTCAAAAAGACTATTGTTCAGAGTCACCTCAGAAACAACTCTCTCATGCACACTTTGAAGCCAGATTGAAATGATTATAATATAATCAAATGCTGGAGGACTAATGTAGACTAGACACAACTCCTCCAATTAAACCCTCAGACCAAGGCCTTTCCATTGGGCACCTTTATCCCACATTGTAGACACATAAAGACAATTGGATGTAAGATGCAGAATAATTGAAAAGAGGACATATGTCTCAAGTACCAATGGTAATGGCATGGCAGGCATGAAATCCTTCCTTTCCCATTATACCTTACTTATGAATGTGTTTCCCTGTAGACTTTAAAGCTATATGCCCTAGAACACTTTAATGAATGAGGCGCTTCAGAAGGAAGGAAGGAGAGCTATTAACCACCCTTATAGTCTCCGGGCGGAATGGCATGGCACGGAAATAGATGGCATAAAAAACCTTATCCTTATACCTTACTTAATGTGGTGTTTACTTACTACCTGCCCACCTAGAAACCTATACCTGTTTGAGCTATACCACGAACTTAATGAAGAAGCAAGAGGTACCGCTATAGATCCGGACGGAATAGCATGGTGGCATAGAGCATGATACAACCTCCTCACCCTTATACCCCTTACTGATGTTTTACTATATGCACCACTTGGATTAATGAGGCGCTTCAGAGAGAAGTACAACTACAGACCCGGCATGACATGGCTGGCATGAAACAAACCCTTACTTTACCTTACCTTTTCACTTATGTTTTACTCACTACTTGTATTAACTTATATGGGCCGGATAGCATGGCATGCATGAAACAACCTCAGACTTTTTCCCCTTAATTAAGTGCTTACTATCTGTACACCGGAAGACCTAGACATGTTTGCCCTAGACCATGAACTTCATGAAGCGCTTAGGAGGTAGGTACTGCTGCTATGATCCCTTCTCTTATCAGCCCCGGACGGGATCAACCAATCTTATCCTTACCTTTATTAAGACCTTTATCCAATTTGGAGTGCTGCCAACCACTTTATGAATGAATGCTTAGAGGGAAGGACAAGGGGTATCACTATTTAGATTCTTGGGGGGGGACGAAAATAGCCCGGCCATATACAATTTAGGAATTTAGACAGCCAGCATTGCGGAGATGCCCACTTCCCTTTCATTCAGAACTTTACCATTTAAAGGGGACGACGAGAGAACAGATCAACCCTGGAATGGATGGGGCCCAGCTTGCTTGCTCCATGTTTGGAATGATCGATACACCTTGCCCCCTATGTTTTGTATGATCGCTGCTACACCTCATGATTTGAGGAATTATCGCTATCGCTTCGGAGATTCGCTAAGCAAGCGAAGGGGTTTTCAATCCAGCAAGTAAGCTAAAGTGTTTTAGACCGAGTTGTAGAGTAAAAAAAGCTTTGTACATGCAAATTGAATAGGGTGATTGTAATCTCAGTAGCAGATCCATATGCAGTAGTTGAGCCGCCTGCAATTCCCCATCAATATTCAATTTTCGGAGCAACCTTCGGAGAGGATATGCCCTAAGCAAGTGCCTACAGAGGGGGGTATAAATTAACCATACCTAATTTTAACAAACACACCACTCCGTGCCTCACACTTTTAGTAATTTTATATCGACCTTGCCTCCTTTATGGGCTACCTTTCTTTATTTCAATTACCACCAGGTACTAGAGTTTTGCATACGTCTTAAAGTCTCGCCTGAGGAAGGAGGCCTCCCTTATGGTCGGGCCTCTCACTCATGAATTTACCATCTGAGTAAGATCCAATTAGCCTAGTCTATCCAGATGGTAATTTCAGTACTAAAAGGTGGCATGTCTATTTGGATCACGAGCATGAACCCGGTACATAAATATGTAAATTCCCTAATGACAGGTGACGTGTTATGATAGAGAGTGCGGGCCTATCAAACTGGGAAACTCGTTAGTGGAAGGACGGCGTATGACCATAGGCCTTCCACCTTGATATACATAATTCAATTCTTTAGGGGTGTTGAGCCTTAGCGAACTGCGATGGTAAAACCTAGCTTTTGTTGCTGATTGCTTCTCTATATTTTTGCCTACTGGATAAGCAACCAGCCCTACCTGCCTTAGTTCCACGCTAACTAAACCCTTCCCGAACTGTAGATGCTCTGGTAAACGCATAATATTTCCTCACCTTCCGATGTAAGGTTAACCTTCCTTCTTTCTTCGTAGCTCTCTGACTTGCTGCCCAAGCGGGCATCAACAAGGAATAGAGAATGGGAAAGAACGCTGAACGACCCAGGATGCAAAAGGAAGGGTTCTCTCTGTCAGCATTTAAGCTTGTGGGACCTGTCAGGGTAAGGGTATGTCTGTGCTTCTCAAACATGGCTGGGTTCAATCAAACTGTCAGGATACGGGTCTGGATGACCTCAAGCTTGTTGGAACAGTAATTCTCTGCCCAAAGGGCGACCCACCCAAGCAAGCCCATCCAAAGCTCTACGTTAAGGTAAGTGAGCCGGCCGATAGTGAAAGGTCAGTAAAGAGAAAGGTGGTTGGTTGCTGTAGATCGAACAGAAGAAAGTATGGGTGTAAGCAGGCAGATCAATACAAAGCTGTAAGTGTCAACCCAAGCGCGTAAGATCTCGGCAGTAGTAAATGAAACAGGGCAGTTTATTTCCACGCACGATCCCTGGACTTCCGGTTCCTGTGCCACTTCAGTAATCCTTCCAGCTTGAAAGTTCATAGCAATGCTCTAAGTGCAAACCAAGCCCTTCCAATATAACTGAGTATTCTGGCTTCCATAAAAGAGGTGACAGTGAAAACAATCCCCCCACCCACAACTGTTGGTTGCTGTCCAACTTACATTAATCCAGTAGGCATCTAAAGTTAATACCAATGGTCTAAACTTGGCGGATTGTGCGTACTTGGTGGACGTGTACTTGGCTTTAAGCTCTAGGCTTATAAGAATTCAGAAAGTGTCATTTGTGTATGATCCTCAAATTGAAAATCATCATATATAAGCTTTATCATTCCTTCCCGTTGAGGTAGGAACATTCATGTGTTCCGTAGCGTTCAGTGAGGTAGTAACTAATGTTCTGTAGCGGTAAGTGCCATCCCGTAGGGTCTTTCTCTCTCGGGACTGACTTTACTCTACCCGCATATGTCTATCGGCTATATCGGCTATGACAACTGGCTATGCCCCCGTCTCTGATCGACAATGACTGGTTATGATCTATGTCTATGATTGGCTATCAGCTATGATTTACTATCAGCTCTCAGCAATGACCTTCTGGCAATGACTACCAACTATTGGCTATGACCTTCAGGCTATGGCAACTGGTAAATGGCAATGACCTTAAGGCAGCTATCGACCCTGCCTTCCACTTGAAGAGAGTTCTAAGGGGTTGTAAACCCTCTCCCTTATGGTCGAGCGGCTCCGCCCCTCAAGATCCCAATTTCGCAATCATCGTATAGTGATAACAGAAAGCTCGAGAGCCTCTGCAACTCCCGTAGCCGGTCGATCATCTTGCTTTCCCTCTCCCGCTCTGAAAGCCTAAAATCGCTCTCGGAATTAAGCACCTTTCCAATGCCTAATGCCGCTCTAGCCAATGCGCTAGTAGCAGCTCCATAAGCACCAGTTCCAGCGTAATTACCACTATCAGATTATTATTACCAGCAAAAGCAGCAGTCAAACCTGCATCATCATTTACAGTAGCTGTTCCAACAGCCCCATAAGCATCCCCACATTAGCATAACCAGTTTCACCAGGATCATTTCGATCATTAGAATAAGCAGAACCGGGTCAATAAGCGTCATTCCAAGCAGTTGAGCCAGTTCAATAAACAGTGAAAGGAGCATAATTCCCAGGAGCAAAAGTATTCCCAGTCTTATTTCCCGGATCATTAAAATAAGAAGCATCAGTTGAACCAACATCTCAATAATAAGTTGAAGGAACATAATTCCTAGCATCCCCAGAAGCGCCAGTTGAATAAGCTTTATTTCAGGCATCATTAAAAGCATAAGTTTAACGAGCTTTATTCCCGTAATTAGAAGCAGCAAAGGCAGCACTAGCAAAGGCAGCACTAGGACAAGCAATATCAGCGTAAACAGTATCACCAGCAAATTCACATATTATTTTATAATTCCTGGCAGCACAAGAATAAGTAGAATAAGGAGTTCCAACAGCATTCCCAAGGTTATTCCTAGCTTCATTTGAACAGGCAGAATTCCCGGCATCATTCCCGAGAGCAGTAGAACCGGGCTCATTCCCAGAAGCACCAGTTAAACCAACAGCATTCCAAGAAGCGGTTGAAGGAGTGTTTAATAGCAGTCCCAATTGACTAAGATTTCTAAAGGCAAGATAAACAAAGGATATTCTGGCTGGCTTACTCGATCACTCACTGGCTCATCAATCAACCAATTCTGGCTGGGCTTACTCAATCCATGAATCAATCAATTCTGTGTTTCAATCAACTTGGATGAATCAGTATGGATGGAGAAGCAGTTAGGGGAGGAGGGAGGATAAAAAAGGAAGATATATTTTATGTACCAGTATCTTAGCTAGTTCCAGAGCTGGTTTACTTTTACCAATGCCATGAAGTTGAACCATCTCTCTCCACCAGTTTCATTCAATAGAGTAGTTTAACTATATTTGTGAGTCCATTAGGTCGAAAAGTAGATCCCTAGAGGGCGTGAACGAGCAAGCATCCCTCTTTGAAAACCGACCGCAAGTACGAGGCAAAGCCTAGTTAGGGCCAGAGGGCCTGGGACCAGGGAGGGAGACAGTAGGCCTGTGTAAGCAGTTAGGGAGGATTAGTTTCATTGAAAGATTCAAATCCAACAAGTACAGATTAGAGAGAGTAGCCACGATACGGAAGCAGTTAATTACCCAGCCATAAATCAATTTTAGCTCGAAATGCAGATCGAGATCCTGTGCCATAACTTGATTCGCATTTATAGCCTAACTAGTAGATCCAGTTCTAGGTTTTCCAAGTGGGTCTTACTACTACTGTGAGGGGTATAAGGTTATAACATGCTCTTAGGAGAGAGATCGGGGCAAAAGGTTATAATAATAATAATTTTATATCGTCGGGATCATTTATAATAACTAACATATGGAAACACGAATCAGTTTACCTCAACTCCCTCACCCGCGCATAAGCCTCGTTCTGTTTCCCCCTGGCCTGATTGGACGTAAGGATGGAATTACCTGAAATGCATTCAATCATTGATTTCGCCATAGAAAAATGAGAGCGGTAAAACCCGATGTTGGATTATTTTCCTAAGAACCCCAACAAACACGGGGTTTATATAGAACAAACTGCATTTCATAAGGAGCGAGGAGCAGATCAGATTGAAAGGTTGACTGAGCAAGAAGAGAATTCCCATTGGACTGGACTTCTTCGTACCTTAGTAAGGGGGTTCCTCCTTCTCCGTGTCTCACAAGTGTTCGTCCAATCTATTATATTATTTATATAGAGATAGAGGGACTCATTTCGGTAACTAGAGATAGAATAAATCAAAGCGAAATGACCTCTCCCAAAGAGAACATTTAAGAAACAAATAGAAATAGTTTTTTATGGAAACATTTATATATTCTTTTATACTATATATAATATATAACATAGATAATAGAAAACCAAGCTATTATTTCTTATATGTATTTATTTATTATATAGCTATTATATATGTAATAACGCTTTTCTTTCTTTATGGGGGTAAATCCTTCGCCTAGGTACGAAGTACTCGAACGACAGAAGGAGATCGAGGTACGAAGTGGCTGCTGGTCATGATATCTTAAGTAATTACGCTTTCTCTATGGATGGGCGCCAGGGAGAGAAGTGCGCTGTTGGTCATTCATGATATCTTAAGTAATTACGTTTTAGTCAATGATTCACTTAGAGTTATGACTGATTTCTCTGGCTTTATACTGAGAAAAAAGCAATGCAAAATGATGGAATAACCTTAAAATGCTCTAATAATTCCTCCCGCTCTCGTCCGGTCCCCCAATCAATGTTGATCCTATTGCGAATAAAGCAATAGACGACCAGCCATGCAATGCTCTCAAGCAAGATATAAAAGCAATGCCGGTACGTTAATTTGATAAACCTTCTAAACTGCTATTTTAAACATATCCAACCGATGGCTTGTACTCAATTCCAAGAAGAGACAGTTCTGACGAGCCAACACAGCTATCCAACTGCCATTCATCAAGTAGGCTAAACCAGTAGTTAGTCCCTCAAATCAGGGGCTTTATTGTGTGTGGTACCTTCAGTCTGTTTTTAGACCTGAACCTAAAAAAGGTAAGTCTTTAAAAGCCTTGTCCATCCACTAATGAACCAACCAACATAAAGTAAAAAGGTAATTCGCTGTAAGGTCTGGGTAAAAAGGGGAGGAGTTGGTTGATAGGGGTTATAACTGAAAGAGGATGTCTGTGCTCTCCGAACATGGCTGCTGGGTTCAAACTGTTAGGACACGCGGGTCTGATCAATAAATCAATAAGTCAGACGACCAGCCCGATGCCATCCAGCAATAGATCATGGGTAGCAAAGGACTCTGGTTCATGAGGAGCCCGGAAGGAATAGGTAGGCCGCGGGAAGACCGGATTGAGTAAGGGATAACCAACCTAAAGATGAAAAACTGAGGTACGGAACGGAGTTATTTCATTCTGTGGCGTTTTCCCGGGTCTAATTAGAGATAGATATATCTAATCCGGGGTTCATAACTCAAGTGTGAAATTGGTGGGATTGTTCCGGTCGATCCCCAAAAACCAAACATGATGGGGTTGAGGGCAAGCGTAGCGGCTTGCTCAAATGCCCTTCTAGCCGCACGAGATGGATGCCTGCTGCGGGAGAGGAGATGGGATGAATGGGTCTTTTAGGGATCGGGCACCCGCATTCAATTGAAATGAAAAAGTGCTGTAGCGCCACTTGAGCCTACCCCGCTACCCTTCCGCCAATCAATTGAGTGGGGCTTCCTACGATAAGAAGTTTTGATCAATTAAATAAGTAAAGATGTATTCCTCCGATAGATAAGGAGTGGGTTTTAAACCATAAACCCCATTCATCAGTGATCGTATGACTTCGGCTGAATGAAACAACAGCGCGATTGGCGTGAAACAACTCCACCAGTGAGTGATTGAATGAAAACAACTCTAGCTCCATCCAGATCGAACAACCAACCGTAAGGCCATGGGTGTGGGAGAGCCCCAATAAACCAAGATCTCATAGGTGAGGTCGGAGGGGAACCAACCCGTAGCCAAGCAAGCCAGATAGACCTTCTCCTAATCAAGTAACTTTTAATGTTCCCTAATTAGCAAACCACTACATTTTATTTCACTATTTAGAGCTTCAAGAGTAAAAGAAAAGAAATGCTCCATGTCCTTAACCAACAGAATCAATTGCTACTGCATCACTGACTAAGGCTGGTGCATCATATATAGTAATATGCACATTTTCTCTCTGATCTGTACACCAAAATACATACCAATTCTCGTTCGATAGTAGGTAGCTCCCACTACAGTGACATGACAACTTCGGATAATACGCGAAGCTCTTAGCAATTTTCCGGATGGCTACAGAACATAACAAGTCGTCGGTCGTAGTGCAACGGTGCAGAATAAATTCAGAATGGTCCCATTTGGTTTCGCTGATAGACTATTATTGGAGTGGCTAACCAGATCTTTTGACTGTTGCCACCCAGAGTAGGAAGGGCGTATCCATCCCGGGCAATATGCTTTGTAAGAAAGTACGTTCAACTGTATTCCTGTAGTCCAACTTGGCTGTAAACACAAATGGTTAATACAGGCTCAACTTTGTCCTCCTTTCAGGGGATGGCCTGAACGTTCTTTCTGTCAGGATGTCTCAACCAACCTTGTTCAAACTGTGATTCTCTGTCTCCTTCCTATGGGATCTACCCGAATGTGTCGCCCTCCCTGTGCCATATGGTGGAATCATTGATAAAGGCAGAACGTATAACATGGAATATCAGGGTCTACATTTCCATCTACTGGGAGGGAGGCAGGCAATCACTCGACCGGGAGGGAGGCAGCTTTCCATACATCGACTGAGGGAGGCTGACTGTGGGAGGGTTTCCATATTGACTGTGGCACTTTGGAAGGGGTCAACTCAACCTAACCCCCTTGTTAAGGCTGGTCTGGGCTGGGGTAAGGGATGGTGTCACTTGGGCAGAGGAGTGCAGGGTCAAATAAAAGGGCATGAATCAGATCAGAGCCACTTAGAGCATTCTGAGGATCAAGTGGAGCTACAAGGCTACTCTAGAGCAGCTGACGTTAACCCACAGCACTATGGATAGTCAGGCAGTACCTGGCTTGGGAGGGGAAAGGAGAGGGAAAAGGTTATGTTTCAATGCTTCTATTAACTACTTCTCTCTTTTTATCTCTCTCTCTCTCTTCCCTTCTCCCCCTCTCTCTTCTTCCTTCTTCCCGAGAGAGCAGCGTCGCTTCGCGACCGGGGGGCATGGGTACGAAGCCGGGATGCCCCAGAGCTAGCTGGGCTCGGAGAGACTCTGCTTAGTATACTTGGGTACTGTTTGCACTTGGACTAGCCATATCCTGGGTACTAGATTTTGAATCTTTATGTCACGTAGAGATGGCAGTATTGCATATTCACCTTGGGACACTTCTATCTCTTACTTGCCTAGTTGAATTACTTGGTTACCCTGGCAATACCATAAGATAGATGACCCAGAATTGAGTCAATTTGTCCTTTTTTATTGCATTTGAGGGGAGGGGTTTTAATTCATAAATCTAGTTGATGCCCCACGGCAAGTACTAAGATAGGGGAAAACTAAGCTAAATAAGTATAATGTGTAGGGAGATCTGAGGAGGTTCTAAAAGAAAGAAGATAGGGTGATAAATGCTTAATAAGAGAGATCAATTATATGGGTTATATTGAAGTCTTTCTATTGCTTAGATTGTATGAGCTTCATGTATTTTGCACCGTGTAAAGAAAAAGATGAAATAAAGTTAATCCTCTCTCTTTTAATCTAACGGGCTATATGAATAAATAAAGAAGCAAGGTAATAGCTCAATGTGACCCCTATCTATCTCGTTTTGGCGGTATCTGAAAGAATCAACAAGGTGTAATCTGTCTCCTCAATCTTAAGTGTCGTCTATTGGTTCGGTCTCTTTCTTCGCCATTGTGCCTCTCGCGTTCTGGTCCATTGATTGGGTGTCCTTCCCTTGCCTTCCAGCGGCTCCTCCATCATGGATCCTCCCGGTCGGATATCTATAAAATCAAAGCGAAAGGAATCCTATTTCCAATTTACTGTGGGGCGTATCCTCAACCTAACCGGAGCGCAGCGACATACTCCCTTGGTAGAGAGAAGTAGAAGGGGTAAGAGAAGGAAGAGAGGGAGGAGGAAAATATACTAGCTCTAAGCAGCAGGTATCAAGATCGAGACGGACGGGTCTAAAGAGAGAAGATCCTAGGTCTCCAGTTAATTGCTATTGTCGAGCAATGCATCCTCGTAGGGTGGATCTAGCCACACAAATGTTCCAGCCTCACTCATAAAAGACATGCAAAGAAGTAATAGAAGATAGGTAGGCATGCATGCATGCATGGCCGAAGTACAAATGCCGGACCTATTTAGTGGCATATTAGTAGACTATGAAATGCACTACACATTAGTTTATAAGCTCTATCTAGCTATTGTTTTACCCCCAGTGGTTACCCGACGACAATTATGCTTCGCTCGACAACCCCAATTCAAAATTATTCTGCTTCGCGAGACAAGACCACCGATCGATTATATGGATAGATGCTTCGCGAAACAAGAGCAACGAATCAGATAAGAGACCCGGGATCTTATCTCTTGACCCATCCCTGCCTGAGATGATCTTCTCTCTACCTTCTCTCGCCTTCCCTTTCAAAACGCAGGTGAGGAGCCATTAACCCCCCTTTTATATAGAACCCTATCTTTAGAAATAGATGATCAAAATTCAATTTACTTTGTTGATCCAGTGGATCGAGTTGACCGAACAAAAGAAACAGATACGGGAAGGGTAACAATGATAATGGTCTAATGGGCATCAAAGAAAGATTATTCATATGCAGCAGCTAACCTAGTTCCAATTCCACCAGTGGCAGAGGCAAAGACAGCAGCAGTTTACGTGGAGTGCCACCATAGGTAAGTTGACCTGATTGAGCTACCATAACCATAAAAGGCAGCGGGTAAAGATGAAGTTCCAGGTAAGGCATAATCATATTGTCCAGCAGCTTCCCCACCACTTAAATTGAATTATTTCCATAAGCAGTTGAAGGAGCAGTTCCAAGAGAATTCCCATCATAAGTTAAACGGGCAGTGGAAGGCATTTCCATCAGCAGTTAAAAAAGCAGCAGTAGCATTATCATTATTCCCAGGAGCACAAGGATTCCCGGGACAAGCAGGAAAAGAATTACCAGCATTATTCTCAGCAGTTCCTCCAAGAGCAGCAATACAACCAGCATTCCCGGCATCATTCGAACACGGGATTCCCATCAGCATCATTATTCCCAGCATCATTCCCAAGATCATTGCCATAAGCAGTTTAAGAAACAGCACCAGTTGAACCCGGCCAATAAGCATTATTCCAATGAGCAGTTGAACCAGAATTTGAATAAGCAGTCCCAGTTCCCATAGCAGTTCCAATAGCATTCCCTGCATCAGCAGCAATCCCAGCATCCCCAGTGGCATTCCCAGGATAATTTACAGCAGCAGCATAACCAACAGAAGCATTATTCCCAGTAGCACAACTATAAGTCCCAGCACAAGCGTTACGATCAGCAGTTCCAGGAGTAATCCCAGCATAATTATTCCCAGCATCCCCGGCAGCAGTTCCCAGAGCAGTTACAGTATAATTTCCAGCATAAGTTGAACTGGCATAATTCTTTTCGGCATCATTATTCCGAGCAGCAGCCCAATTCCCAGCTGCATTCCTAGCAGAACCTGCATAATTTTCATCATTTATTTGGACACGTTCATTCCAATAAGCATTAGAAACATTCCCGGTGTCATCATTGAAATGGTTATATATTTATGCAAAAGATTCTTCGTTTAAGATCCCTCACCATATGAATAGTGAGTGACTCCGTCCCTGGGATTCAGATTTTACCTCAACAGGATATTTGGAATAAGTCAAACAGCCAATGGAGCGAAGCCGCTTTCCCGGCCCAATAATCAATCTATAGGGAGCCTATCGGCCGGACTCATGGTTGGTGGATCAGGCAGGCAGGCAGGTGGACATATATATATTAGTAGGAGGGCATGCCTGAAGTCCACTTTCTTTTTCACTTTTAGGCTACCTGATTGCCTAAATATAAGGGATACATATAGGGCTTTAAGGGAGACAGAACCGAGGAAAGGTCTTAAACTATTTATTTTACCATATTTTAGAGAAATTCAATGGATCCTAATGAATTACACCCCTTGAAAAGCGGTATGTTGGTATGATTTATAGGTCTTAAAATAGGCATCTGGAACTGGGGTTCGAATCCCTTGGTATAAAAAAGTATTTGTTTATGATAAGGTTTACCTACGATCCAAATATTCCTTCGCCACCCTCATTTTTGGGTAAACTTTCCTATAATCTCGGCGTTAACGGTTCAACACACCGAATGCGTAAACCCACTGACATATTATCCTATTAGAAACAAAAGTATAAGGAGAAGCCAGCCACCCCGAAGAAAGGGCGGGCGCACCAATGAAGGAAGGGTTTTTCCTATCCATAACTAAAGGATTAGCCAGGTTGTTTTTTGTGATTCGTGCGGGACTATAAAATATCGTATCGAGTAAGTTCAGGGGACGTTTGTTCGCATACTCGGCACACTTAGTTTAGTTGTGCCTGAAGCTTTATTTCAAATATAAGCTTAAGTAAAACGGGTGGGACACGTGGTTTTACTTGTGCAAATTTACAGTGGTGCTATAACTATGCCCCATCCCTAGGCAGGGAATTGAAAGTGGAGGGCCCCAGAGCCCACCTTTGAGGAGGACATGTAATTGTTCGATATCAAGGTCCCGAGGAATTGAACCGGTCTGCGCTAACTCTATGGGGATTACTCAATGCGGAGAAAAGCGGAGAAAGGCAGTCGGGATCCTCCCCACTGTTCAGCGGACTCTCCTAGTAATTATAGGATAGGCTCTCCAACGGAACCACCAAGTGTTGGACCTGAGCTTTGAAACCTGGTATTCCTTGGAGCACTGCGTGTAGTCGTACATGTGACTGAAGACTCCGGGGTCATATTATGTGTGACCAGTTTCTAGGGGGCCTTAGTATATGGGTATTATGACTCCGTCCCACTAGTTGCACCCTCGGGACCAAACCAAGAGTGGCCAGTTTTTTCCCCCCTATCCACAGAAGTCCTCCTCCAAACGGTTGGGTTAATATCTCAATTATCTCTTTACCTTATATCCTTCCGCTCGGCAATGCTTTGTTGTTGTTCATATTTAGGCTACTGAAACTCTGTTACAAACTGCTATTTTACCTCATCCAAGGTTGGAACCACCCCACCTTACGGGTCGAGATAAATAGCCAGCTCCCCAGCCAGCTAACCATTCATCCATCCCCCGTTGCATTTGATACGGTTTTGAGATTGACTGGACGGACCAACTTCAGGGCAGGGCTTGTTGTCTATTGCTTTATAGGACGAGGTGGGGTAAACATCGATCGGGGGACCACCGGTGTATGAAGAAGGCGGAGGGACACAGTGAAATAAATCGATTGCTTGGTTCGACCTTCCCCCTGACTGAACGCCGCCTTCGATCGACCTTGCGACCTTATCTCTATATCTCTCTATATCTCTTGCTCCTTTCCGGCGAAGAACAACTTGACGGCTTGCTAGATTGATGGCGGGCCGGGAGGATGAATCATTCAACCAGGGTTGGTCCAATAAAGGAACCTTCAGGCTTATTTGCTCATTTGATCTTAGCTCGTTACTTGCTTCGTTCGTTACTGGCTGGCTGGTAAAAAAACTTAATGTGAAAAGAATGAATCAGCGGATTTCCTTACGTGCTTGCTAGATGCATGTGTGAAGCTTTTTTTGTCAACGGACGAACAATTCACTGCCCAACGACACCTGACCAGTCCACATTCACCAATACACCCGCATTCTACATTGGAGATATAAAGTTTCATTCTTCATACCAGAAGTAAGTTTCATTCGTTCGTTTCGTCATTCCTTAATACCATTACCGCATTACCGCATCCCGCATTAACCATTCCCACATTTACCAAGCTGCATACCCCAGCCATTCAATATGCATTAACGCATTACCCAATTTGCCCACATTACCCTTTCATTCTTCCTTTTTCACTTAACGATACGATACGCGGGTGACACCACAATGAGGTGTTGACAATGCTTTATACTTTCGCCAAACATGATAGCAGCAGCATAAAGGCGCTAAAGCTAGCTCCAAGCGAATGCTGCCATCCCAGCGATTATATAGAAACGTCCTGAGAGGAAGGTAACCGTTTTTGTCTGTCGGTAACGATGGGTTAACTCTATTTCAGTAAATGTGGGGGCTTTAATTCATCCGTCCGCGGAACCACCCCTCTCGAATATGTGGGCCATAAAAAAAAATATCTCCCTACAATGCATGGGGGAATATTTATGGCTGCTATGACTGGCTATGAATACTGCTGGGCGGCCATGATTGGCTATCGGCTCTGACCCTCTGGCTATGATCTTATTTCTATTGGCTATGACCTTATGGCGATGATCAACTATGTATCTGAATGGCATTTGAACCTCTTGTTTCGTAGCGTTAAGTGAGACCATTGTTCGGTAGCGGTAGGGTTCGTTTTCTTTAGGTTAGATTCTTTAGGTTTAGGTTCGAGGACCATTGTTCCGTCTCGAACTCGAACCAAAACTAACAAACTTGCTACGTGGAACTTACTTCTTATTTCGGATGGAGAGGGTAGGCTGGCAAGGGGTAGTAAGGTGTTCGGTCAGAGGTATGAGGGCATAGGTTCCCAAGTCTATTCCCACCCGAGCAAAGGCAGTAGGTCAGAGACATAGATTGAAAAGGCGGAGTTTAAGTAAGGTCTTCCAAGGCTGAAGCAGTAAGGCTGAGTTTAAGTTCCCAAGGAATAAGGTCCCAAAAAAGATTTCTATTCTTTTTCTGGTCTCCATTCCTTTGAAAAGGGGAAAACCTTATTGGAAATCTAACAACTAGCATACCCCTGTTGCAGCCATATCTACGTCCTGGCCTGGCTAAGAAGAACTCTAGTGTCTCCATATGTCAGTCCAAAACAAAAAGAAGAGAAATCGGGATCTAATTCCACGAGCTCTACTCTGAGAAACAGGTCTAAACTCATATATTTACGTCTGCACCTTGATTTGAATAAACTAGTTTATTCACTATGATCGGCATGGATAAGTTTTCACCTATGCTATTGTAATATATACGTTGCACCTAGGCCCACACTTCCACACAATTTATATTTAGCCATGTGAGGACCTTATTAATATTATCTATACATATCCACGTGTTTCATATATGATGTCACCGTGGAGAATACATTGGCTGAACTTGCCCAGAAACGTAGTGCCATCTTAGTTCTAATTAGTTTATGCTGGAGATCCACTACTAAGCCAGGTGCTTATGTCGGAGCTGCTGGGCTCAGAGACTCCGCTTGGTTACTCTTGGTGGTATCCGCGTGGGTTCATATATGATGTTGCCATAGATACTTTCACTTTCTGGATTAAGAACCCTAGAATCCCACCAGAACATAAGTTTCATTGGAACAGATCTTACAAAAACTCCTATAATATTTTCCTGTCGGAAAACCTCTTGTTGAAAGGTCCGAGGAACTATCCTCTCATCTGAAAAATAAAATGGAAATTCTTGTGAAGAAACCATACCCAAGTTGTGTCTCTCCGCTAACTTGAACTAGCGTATCTAAGTGTTTACTATATGATGTCGCCATAGATACGACCCACCCGGATTTAATGCACAAAAATAAATTATAGTTCTAAAGATTAGTGCAACTTGTAGTTAATAAACTAACTGTGGTAGCTATAAACCTGTGTGAAAGCCTACTTCTACTTGCTTTCGACTTGCTCTGGAGTGCTCTGCTTATTTGACCTGGGACTATGGAAGCTCCTCCTAGACCTACCTAGAGTTTTGATGCCATACGGGAAGGAATCAATGGATGTCGCCATGGAGACGTTGCTCCCCAGATCTAATTCTACTCTGCCAGAGCTAGGCTCAGATACTACTCCGCTTGGTTACTACTATACTTGATAGGGTGCTTACTATTGTTCACATACAACATTGCCATACAGAAGTTTTTCTAGAACCAGAGAACTAATCTCCATTCTGATCCGATCTATGATCTCATCATAGATACGTGTACAAGAATAAACCACGCCAGGTGGTGGATGCCAGAGCTGGGCTAAGAGATTCCGCTTGGTTACTATGGGTAGTCACTACATGTTAACATATGATGTGGCATATATATGTTTCCACCTTACTAAATATATAGCTTTAGTTTGCTTTTTTTTGCCCAGGCAAGAAGTGTGAGTTGGCTCCAGTTTCAAAGCTTTCTAATTTGCTATTTTTGAGAAATCAAATTTACTGTTTCTGGGGTCATACGAACTACTCTCTCTCATTTGGAAAAGAAAATGGAGATTCTTGTGAAGAAACTATACCCTTTCAAATATCACAACCTCTTTTTGAAGGGTCCGGGATCGGGGATCAAAAATGGATATTCTTATTAAGTAATAATGCCAATTCCAGAGATTTATCTATAGTTAAAATGGATATACAAGCTTGCATGGATAAGTCCTGGCCATTCTACTATGGGCAGGTTTGCCATCGCATATCTAAGTTTGCTATGAGGCTGGTTTAAAGCGCATATCTAAGTTTTGCGCTGTAGTGTCAGAGTCTTTTGTGACAATAAATAAATAATAATAAATATAGAATCTATGATGTCGCACCTAGACCGTTCGTTGCCCCTTAAACCTTACTGGCATAACACCGGAGTCCTACCTCACCTCCTCTGTTACAACTCCAATTTTCACTCCATCCACTCCTATACAAGGCCCCCCCAGAGGAGGCGGCCGGTCTCCAGAGCTCTCCATGTGGGTTATGTGCCATTTAAAATATGTAGGAACCAGTTCCGTATTGGCAAGTCATGGGGAAGTGGATTCACCTCCGGGGAAGGGCGGACCCCTAGACAGAGAAACTACAGTTGCTATATCCCAATAGCCTAGATAGCCTAGCTCTACGGAGCTGTGCTTAGCCGGAGCTAAAGAAGAGAAGTCCGCTGATACCAGCACTTCTACGTTGAACTTTGCCGAAGTAAGCATCATAAATATATGATATTGCATATAGACATTTAACCTTGTGATACTTGCATATAGATGTTTTCACATATGATACACGCCTGGAGACGTTTCATTTGTCCATAATTTGTAATCTATAGTGCAATTTGTAGCTAGCTTCATGTGACTATAAGAAAACACTTTATGACACTCAGCAATACAGTATACCCAATGCAAGGACCTACAAGAGGAACCTGTGAGGTAGGTATTCTTTATACTTTAAAGGCCCTATTTCTTCAAGACTTATGCACATGCATGCTAGAATCATATAGTCATTTCCAAGCCTGCTCATGCTATCTAAGTATAGCACAGTGAAGTGAGTACACAAAACATGATGATGGATGGGTAGATAGTGGGGTCTATCATTAGAATACTTTCTTATGGCTCATCACATCTAAAAGGGCAGGTAGCTCCTTAGATTTTATGACCAGGTAGGAGCCTTTTGCACCTTGGCATGTAATGATCATCACTTAGGACATATATGTAAGCCTGGACTATGCTCTGTCCTGTAAGTGATAAACTAGAATATTTCCCACCTAATTTTTGGGCTTTGTAGGTATAGCTATCACTGTAGCCCGATTTATATGCTTACACACTTATTTACTGATGCATGATCATATACAGAGGGAAGGATTCTATTTATCTAGGACCATCAAAGTAGGGGCATACCACGACACATCCTGGTCGACGATGATAAGGTGAGATGACGTGTATTATACAAAATAGAGTGGAACAGAGTGAAAAATGCATTAACACCAGTATTGTCAGTGTGTTACAATCTGAGCAGACTCCAATAAAACTTTATACTAATAACCTAAATGAGATAAGCTGAAACTAGGATAGTGAAAGGATCAAAGAAGTCCTAGTCTCTAGCATACAAGATACTTATGCAGATACACAACATTAGTTGGGTATGGTAAAGGCTCACCTTATAGGGTTGCAAGGCTTAAAGGCTCCTAAAAACCAAATTTGTAGGAGGTCTTAAGTTACAATTCTGTAATCTCCACGGACCCAACCAATTGGGCTCAAATTTTACTTCTACTTGAAAGTTTTTACTGAGTACCATTCCATGGCAAACTCTTGAGGTGACACCTTCTTATTATATGCCTTAGCTACATAGCTATGATACTATTGCATGTGCTCCAAGGTTTTTAGGTGCTTTAATATATAGGGTTTAGAGCTCTACCATGCATGCTGTGATATGCTCTTCATCAGATACAGTGTAATATAGAGCGATGTAAAGTGAGGGCACCAGTGTAAGACGGGAAACACACCCGATCCCATTTCGACCTCGAGATGTTAAATCGTATTACGCCAAACGAGATATAAGGTACGATCGATGATTCGAGTTACGATCCCATCGGGTTCGTTGTTTTCCATTCATTCTTTATATATGTAATAACACGGCGTAATTATGCTAGATTGTAAGGGGGCTCGTCGAAGGTGCGAAGCCTATTAGTTACTCCCGCCGGATACCCACTTCGCGTAGAAGTCTTTGGGGCAGCGGTTTCTCTTAGACAGGTACTTCATAATTCGACGCGATCTTCCAGTCATTCTTTATATATGTCATTATGCAAGCACTTTTCTTACTTGCAATTACCATTCACTACTAGATCTGTCTCTTAACTGAGAGTCATTCTTTATATATGTAATTATGCGATATGTAATTATGCGAGGGTCATTATTTATATATGTAATTATGCCTTGCACAATTTGACTATTAACTGAGAGCAATTACTTTATATATGTAATTACGCTTTTCTTTTCATCGATCGTACCTTACCCCCTTCCATGACTGAGAGGAGAATAACTTCCACATACCCCGCGTAACGGGGCCTACGGAACAGGAGTTCCTACCTCAACGGGTGCATCGTATTAACGCATGGTCTACGAACAGGTATAAAATCTGGGTATAGAGCTGGGCAGCAATAGAGATACTATCAAGATCAATATGGGTATCGAGATTGCATATATAAGGCAGGCGGATCGATCACAGTAGGTAGGTTCCACTGTGTGCTCGCTATCGATACCTGTCTGGGATATTATCGGTTGATACCTGTTCTCTATTTCGACCTGACAACGATGCCCTTTATGGCTTCGCCTACTAATCCAGAAAAAGCGAGCACAACCACAGTTCCACCTACCTTCTTATCGAGATCTTTATACCCTATCTCTTTGACTAAACAAAATGCGGAGTTATGGCTACTCGATGATATCTCCCAGGTTGAAGCGTAGCAAAGCGAAGCATAGTTGGTATTCCATCCGGGAGCTGAGCGTAAGTGAAAGCTATGGGGTATGCCCCTGAGCTACAACGAAGAAGCTAAAAGTTGTCTCCTTTGGCGGCTTGTCACCAATTACCTAAATAAATTTTATTCTGACAACAGCTTATTAGAACTATAGATGATTCTTCCCAATTAGCAGCGGAGTCTATTTGACTAGAAAAGAGAGAGAGTTCGGGCCGGCCATATAGGAATATATTATTTTACCCTATAAATGAAGAAGGTTTTATTTCGAACATACGCCGCGTTTAAAAAGGTGTTTGGAACCGACCGGAACAACCCCTAAAAGAAATTTAAGCGCGCTGGAAACAATATTAAATATTATTACCAACTTAATTTATAAAGTGATGTTCTCTTTTTGAAGAACAGATGGCTTTTAAAACGTTCACGCCAATGGCTAGACGGGCAGGATGGGTAAACTACGATTGCTTATGGAATAGCACTCGATCTGTAACTGGTACGCATGGGCTCTATACTCTAAATTAGGCTCGAAATGAGACATCACTAGTTAGCTGTATGAATTCTATAGCCCGAGAAAGCTTATTTCCACCTATCAGTGTAATCCTGGTAGCACTCTGAGTACCTGACACATTTATTCTTAAGCTAGACGCGTCATTACATACCCTAGTAAGGATTCAAATTGACCCGATACCAGCGTCCCAGAAGCTACCAAGACTATATTTGTAAGCATTTAATGGGTATATCTCTATGACCACAGAGTGAGTATAGAACCATAAGCAGGTATAAATAATCCCTGGATCTGTACTCCCAGTAAGTATACTATATACCACCCAAGGTGAAGTTGCTAGTAGCTAATATGAAATATTACATGTTAACCAGGCAGTACTACGGAAGTATACTACTGTACTACGTAAAAGAGTACTACTTGAAGAAGTCTTACAACTAATACTACTGTAACGACCTATGGCTAGTACATACTGCACCTAACCCTTCGCCCTAGTGTATATTGACAGTTTTACAGTGATGTGGCATGCTTTGAGTGGTTGATTACTTGAATGAGTATAGCGCTCCCTTTTTTGGCATCTTTTAAAAATCTTTTTAGTAAGAGATATCCTCTATGTACAGTTCTATGGTCGCTCCTCCACATGGTACCCATGATTTTGTAAGCCTCCTTATTCTTTCATTGGAGGTCGTCCTCACTTCATGGCACATTCCCATAGTATGATTATTGATTTATGGTATCTATTGGTGGAGTTTTTTATTGGTACATGCGCATATAACAAATGGTCAAATGGTAGCTGTAAAACTTACATTAATCAAGTAGGGTGGGTCCTCCTTCAAAGCAATAAGGGATGTAGTGAAGTTGTTTGAGGATGTAAGCACCTAACCTTGCTTGGGTTGTGCAAAGACGGTAAGGAGTGCAGGTAGTAAAGAAGGCCAATAAAAAGTGTTATAAATCATCTACGGCATAATCAAAAGGGATTCCTAAAGAATATAAAAAAGAAGATGAGGCAAGAAGATCCCTGAAGAAAAAAAGAAGGGTCCGGCACCAAGGGAAGGGTCTGTCAGTCAGCATTGAACCTTGTGGCACGGCAGAGGGTCTGTATGTCATCAGCTCTCTGCGAATATTGGATGGCTAGTGTAAGGGTACAGTTCTGTATGTCTCATGAGGAGGGTGGTTATGTCTGTCCTTCCTCCCCGAAAATGAATAGCTAAATTGAAACTTAAAGTAGAGGGTCTGGATGATATCTAAAGCTTGTCGGAACTGTCTTTAATTCGATGTCCAAAGAGGTCGCCCCCCCCACCAAATAAATACTTAGCTTCATGCATGCACTATGGACTTTATTAAAACTAATAATAAATATAGTCTCCATTAACTTGTCCATCAAATGCCTGTTACTACATGCCAATCAATGCTAGGTTTCAATGCTAGCTGGTTATCCAATAGCTAGTAAGTGTGTATCATCCACATTGTCAGAGGGTCCTTGCCATATCCAATCCAAATAACACCTGTTTCCAAGAGGTTATTAGTCTTCATCAGTTTCCATTATGAACTTAATTAAGGCAGTCTTATCTAAGGCCTTACTCCATGGAAATCACTCTGATTAAACAAAGCCCTTTCTTAGACCTAAGGTTCAGTCGGGGCAGGAGGCACAAAAAGTCTGGTTGGACAATACGACAACTTCTTATAATTCAATGTTGTAGCTAGAGGTTATTCTACAGTTATCATCCAACATGCATGCTCATTCTTGAGACCATTTGCCCAGGATAAGGCTGGTTGTGTTCGTGCGCGACCAGTTCAGCAGTATGGTAAATTGCTAGGAGTCCAGTGCCAACCAGGAATAGGAGATCATAGCCAGCAGTCTGAGCCATATTCCCCATGCTTTCTTTCCTTGAGCGGAGAGATAGAGTTAGTGCGAAAGCTGAAGCTTAAGCGGAAGTAAATGAAGTGAAGTGAATGATTTGCTGAGCGAACCAGAAAGAAAGAGATAAAGCGGTACCTTCTATACACGAACTACCAATAATAAATACAGACGTTCAGTTCAATTCAATAAAAATTTATTTATGTGAAGTAGACTAGCGGCGATACCAATAGCTCTACCTCGAACTCTCTATCTACACTTCATTTATAATATTATTCAAATAGTATTACTGAAGACACCATCCAGCTTAGGTTGTTGGTTTCAATTTATCCCCGCGGTGGGAAAGCGCTCCGCACCTTGCCTTACTGAGCATTTGAGTGATAAAGATAAAAGTTATAATAAGCAGGTGAGCATAAAGAAAAAAGATAAGATAAGGAGCAAGCATAAGGGGCAAAGGCAGTCAAAACATAGACAGCAGAGCTAGAACGGCGCTGTCAAGGGATAGTAAGGCTAGGTTCTTTCCTAGGCTGCCCCACCCAAATAATACTTAGTAGTTTACCAAGTAGTAGGTAAAATAGGCGGTCCCAATGAGTGTAAGGAAGCGGTCCAAAAGGGTCCAAAAGGGTTAGGTCAGAGGCATAGGTTTAAAGTTTATTTCCACCTCCCCGAACCAAGTGCTTCAGGCAGGAATACTTTGTAGGATAGGCACTAGGATATTTACCCATTCCGTGCCTTGCCTTCCCTTATGAATTATTATGGTTGCCACTATGAACTATTGTTCCGAGGAGCCCACACAATTCAGGAATTGAAATCCACTGCTGATGGGGTTGCTGCTGCTACTTCAACTGATGATGCAAATGCTTATAGAAATGACCCTAGTAATAATGCTCCTTACTTAAACTTCTGGAAATTATACAGTAACTGTTCCGGGAACTGAGGCTGGAAATCCTAACTTATGCTTATTTTATGTTGGTTCTACTGGTAATGCTGGTCAGAATGAGGAGGCTGCTGGAGCTGGGACTGGTAATTATGTTGGTGTTCAACTGGTGTCGGAACGAACTACTTCAGGTTATGCATGTTCAACTGATCCTGGGGATGCTGCCCCTTATACAGCTTATGGAAATAATTCCATTTCTGCCCCTGGATAAAAAGAATGCTCGTTCAACTGCTTATGGAGATGCTTTGGGGACTGGTGCTTATTAAAATAATTATATTGAAACTGAGACAGGGGAGGCTGTTGGTTAAACAACTGGTGCTTCTTCTTTGGTGTGCCACCAAGGTATTGAAGTATATAGATCTCCTAGATCGGGATCTAAGCAATCGGGCATTTCATTTTGAAATTGAAACGCGCTGTATAACCCTACCCCTAAATAAGGGTGGTCCTTATTGGGCATCAAAAGGGTCGTTACTAAGCAACTTATTTAGTCCCTTCGAAAGCCGCTTGCCCCTATTTATTGCCGCACCACATCTTCGCATCGGAGCAAAGGCGGTGAATAACTCGATAAGGAAGCAGGGGAAGGCTGGCTTGAGTGATTGTGGGCAGGATCAGTTAAGTTAAG
>Ga0233342_1000072_pt1 | contig 30563 bp, 16 predicted proteins | sample GEONDECOMP273_FD_180706 | JGI IMG/M metagenome (GOLD analysis project Ga0233342, IMG submission 180706) | Leaf litter microbial communities from Shasta-Trinity National Forest, California, United States - GEON-DECOMP-273 | ecosystem: Environmental > Terrestrial > Plant litter > Unclassified...
CGCGTGATTAGCATGAGGCACTTTATTTCACTCTCAGCATAGAGTAGATATGAGGCCCCCCACCCCATTATAGTTAGTTAGTTTTTTATAGTAGGGGCACGCGAAAACTAGATCCATTGATATACGCTACGCAATAACTAGATTCAATTTCCGGGGTAGGCGCACGAGCAATAGGCTTCCCTTTATCCGAGCACGGGGCTGGCCCAGAAAACGACAAGTAGAGGTGTATGTATTTGGATCAGCCAAAAAACTCCCTTATTCACGTGTTCAAGAGACCTCATCTATCGTCTAAGTTGGGTTGGGTCTAAATAAATCGGAAACAATTTTTTTATCTCATCTAGGGGCAGAACCAGTCCACCCTGTGAGCCGTGCACAAGCTTCATATATCACTGCAAAAGCCCTGCCCTCTATAGTTGTTTGGAACTCTACTATGTGAGCTACTAGGGCAATATCCTTAGTGTTCATATGGCTTTAGAGATAAACCAGTGTTTTATACATCTTTTTCCCCTTTACCCAATTTTAGTAACCTTAATGGAGATCCTTCTTGTTTCCCCACCATATTAATAGAATATTTTGACCTGACCCGCCTATGCCTCTTATGCTGCTGCCCTCCCCACTTGGTGCTTAATATAGAACCCGGAAGAAGAAATGAGTGAACAGGCCGATCGGGCAGGCTTTATAGACTTCTTTTTTATATTCTTTAGGAATGAAATTAGTTGCTTTATTTACTAACTGCACTCCCGTATTCGTACTACTCCAACATTTTAAGTCCTTAATCACCCCACTTCAGCCAACACTCCGTGCCTTATCGCTTTTAGGAATGACCTGGGCGGGGTGGGAAAGCCTACTTTAAGAACTGTATGTTGGGCAGTTAGCTAAGTGGGATGGATCGTCGGGAACTACCTTCTGTTATTTAGGAACGACAGCAATAACTTAAGAATACGTGCTTGGGCACTTGCAGATCAGTCGTATTACCTTGTCAAGCTAATGTTGTAGGTGGCGAATAACCTAGCTTGGATGGACATCAGGCTTCCATACAGTATTCACAGGCCTGCAAGCAATTACACTTGCTTGAGGAATGCGGGTACCACTCACTATGCCCGACGAGAGACCAGGAATTAGAATATTTTCCCTTGCGGAGACCGCGGATCCCAAGCTTGAACTTACATATTGGACGGGAGGGACGGACGTGTTCAACAACTCACACTTGCTTTACCGATGAATCTGCTGGTTACCTTCTTGGTTCGGCCGAGCCTTGCCAATATGATTCATCAATTAGAATCCACTGGCTGCTAGGAATAGACCCACTAGTATGCCTCCACCTGATTGATAGTTACCCATCTTAAAAGACCTAGACCTGCTTTTTCCTAGACCTCTTGCTTAGTGAATCTTAGCGGGTACGGCACTAGGATATTTATACTTTTTCCGACCCTTCCCTTATGAATTTTTATGGGTATCACTATTAACTTCTTGGTCCCACATATTCACTATGTTATATGGCCGAGCCTCGCTTATACTATTCTGGAATTAGGGGGCACTCACTGCAGAGACCTGCCTTTCACATAAATGCCTGCTGCTACCCACCTGCAGAGTTACCCACTTTACTATACCTTTTCCCTATACCGCTTGAATCATCCCCATGCTTTGTTGCTACTGCACTATACTTCTCTTCTCGGGTCGGGCAACCAACTTTTACCCTTTCTTCCTAAGACTCGTTATGTGGTCTTCCCTGGCCTGATTGGAGGGATGGGAATGGATTCTAAAGTATACCGGATGAATGGCTTTTGGACCTACTGCCCCACTACAATGAATGTATGAATTGGCCATTACAGGTTATTCGCCCCTCAACCAAAGGAAATGGGGACTATTAAACCGTACTCAAAGCAGCAACACATAATCCGCGGAGATCCACCTGTTCTGATGCTGTGGAACAATATTGTAAATTGTAAGCCTTATGGATAACAGTCCGGGGATGGCTGGCCAAAACCTTGCTTTTTGAAACTGTAATTCGATCAATTGGAGTCGGGGGTTCTAAGTAATATTATCAGCTTTTCACTTAGCTGGCCGGGATCTGTCAACAGAGGTCTTGTATGCAAAGGTGGAACTAAGAAATAATGAAAGATTTGTTTTTACGGGGTCGGACAGGTAAGATCCCATCTGGGTTCCCAAACTCGCTTTTGTCAATAGGGACTTGGTAGGGAAACGTTCTGCCTAAGAGGGAAGCACTGGTGCGAGCGAGTGTGGACGAAGCGGAAGCGATAATGTCAGCTTGAGTAACGCAAACATTAGTGATAATCTAATGTCCCAAAAAAGAAACGGGTTCCTCCCTCTCCTCTCTATCAGACGACTCACTTAATGCGGCTCACCTGCGCCGCTCATCAGCCTCAAGTCCGTTGTATCTCAGTATAGCTTTCGTTAAAAGAATGCCCAATCAATCGGGAATCACATTCTTTATTAGCCGAGGCTTTCCTACCTCCGACCAGGTGGTTAGATTCATTAGCCCGAGGCACGGAGTCTCTTTCTCTTTCGCTAATATTGGGTAGGTATTATTCCCTTGCTCGAGAGCTAGCTTCAGGAAGGACCTTATCTTAAAATGCTCCACCCGGCCATCATTACAATACCGGGGTAGAGACAGAAGGGGGGGGTGTAGTGAAAGGACCTTAGGTAGGACCTTGCTGTGATGCGGAGATACAGACAGAGATCGTAGGCAGCAGTTTGCTACCGTATTTGTACCGTAACGTAATTGTACCGTAATGTACCCTATTTGTTCTTCCCTACTGCTGCCTTCCTTGTTGCTTCATATTGGTTTACTTCCCTGGTGCCTTATCATATTTGTTATACCCTACTTGTGACCACATTTTTCCCTACTGCTTTTATCCATATTTGGTGACATAATTTACGATTACTGTATTACCATATTTGTTGGGGCTTTGTTGCCGGATCTTCTTGTTGCTGTATCTCCTTGTTGCGCATAATAGGCCAGTGAGCGCTGCCTGCACATTGTAGGTCGGTGGACACTGTCTGTACATCTTAGACCGATGAGCGCTATAACTGCTATAACGTGGATGGGTGGGGTTAATGGAGCCGTCCTTCCCTTTGGTCAGGGTTTTTTATGCATTTCTTCTTCACATACACGATTATTGAGATTGGTTTGAAACTCCTGTTAGGTTTTGGTCTCTTCGACCTCGAATCATATAGTGTGAGGTGTTGGGTACGAGGCAAAACCTATCTCATATATTGGAGGGGGTGTTGTCCCAACCTCAGGCGTGGCTGTAATATGTGGGGTTTATATGATTGAAGGTATGTGGTTCACTTGGTGAGCACCCCTAGACTTCATTGGTAGCTAGCATAAGGTGAAAGGGTTTGGATCTGCAAGTAGCACGTATACTCGAATGAATTGTATATATGTGGAGGGTATCTTATGCATCCTATGTATACAAGGCCTTCCAAGTAACATGTTATAGCCTAGGGCCTTATAAATCACATAAAAGAGGGTCATCGCAGTCTTCAGACCTATTATGATGGGGATGAATATCGTGCCTACTAGTGTTGTTTCATGCATGTTGTAGCCTCTACAGGTATTGTGCGTATTAGTGGAGATTACAGATCTCTGCTTAGACCTCATGTTATCATCACTATATTCCAATGACCCGATGGTGTCATAAGGTATTATTTAAGGCTTGAGCCATTGTCAATGAGAACTCTCTTTATTGTATTATCCCCCATAGCTACTTCGACGAATAGTGTGGGGTCTGTTTGTTCCATGAGTTCCTAGTCTGATGGCATATCCCTAGGATAAAATGTGAAGTTTTGGGAGTCAACTAGCTTAGGTAGGATTGGGGGCTTCAATTCCCCTTTGGCTTTTATGAGGTTGTTAATTTACGAGTCTGGATCATAGGCGAGTGGGTTTGGTGTTCCTTAAGGTAAAAGTACTTCCTTTATAAATGCATTTATATGTGTTGCTGAAGTTATAATAAACTCCATGATAGAAATGTTTGCTTTTATGGTGTTTAAGTTGTGAAAAAATGGCGTAGAGCTTGCTCGAGGAGACCTTCCTAGGGTCCCTAAAGGATATTCCCTTATAGTTGCCTTGGGTGAGTCTTGACTCAAGCGATGTGGGACTTGTGGATGCACTTTTTATAGAGTAGGTCTAAATGTCACTTTCTGAGATTGACTTCGTTTTATCATATTCACTTCATTTTCATCTTTTAGCACATCCAAAGCACCAATCATTCTGCGTATATCGGCATGGAAGAGGTTCATCCCTGGACTGGGATCATCCCCTTCCACGTTTGCTTTACCCTTGTTGCTGTATGTATTTGCTTTCCCTCACCCCAAATAAGTCCGTATTACCTTTGCTGGGACACCTGCTAGGGCTATTGGGCTAACAAACAAAGTTTGGGTTTCTCAAAATCTGGTCATATATTTTGATAATGGAGGAACCCATCCTTATAAGGTGCTTCTTGTACCTTATGTAGTTATTTAGGAGGTGCCCTACCTTATAATGTTTTGGGCACCACACACTTGAGTCATACCAATTGAGAACCAAGTGGCTTGGGTCTCACTATAGAGTAGAATAATTGTCTGGTATCTTTTATGGGTTGTAGTTGCCGAGAGGGGAGTTGAAAGGACAAAGGGTTAGAGGTTCGGAAAAAGGTGGTTAATCAACAAAGGCGGTGCATCCACAAAGGAGGTGAATTCACTTTTTCGATGGATGATACGCTACTACCTCCCATTGGAGAACACCTGGATGGAGCACTTGGAGCATTAGAGCATTAAAGCAGCCACACCAATCATAAGTTCTTGTTCAAATGGAAAGGTTACACGTATCTATGGCGACATCATATATCTATGGTATTTCTGTAGAGATATAGATAAAAGGCAGTGTCATTTCGGCCAACAACCCGGGCTTACAGGGTGCAAGTATAAAAGCAAGCCCATTTTCCCGTAGTATCGATAGTGAGTGGTGGAACTGAGTTATTTAGCCAAGGCGGGGCTTTACTCTACGGCTCTAGCAGAAAGGTAGGCACCCAATAGCAGCATAGTTTCAATAGGTCTTCATAGATAGTAGAGAGCATAGTTTCTGGACACAACCTTCTTTTTCTTCAGAGCAGCGGGACAAATCCCATCCGACTAAACTTCAGATGATTTGTTGTTTGTTTATTGCACTTATGCTATGCCGATTCAGATATTAACACGTAGAGATGTTCTATTTTATATTAAATAAGTCAATATATGGCTGAATTAGGTCAGCTACATGGCAATGCCAGAACGTATATATGTATGCCAATATTGTATAGTAATAGTTTTTAGTAGTTGTAGTGGTTGTTCCACCCCAAGTAGAATAGTAACCAAGCGGATTCTCTTAGCCCATCTCTGACATCCTGGCTTAGTAGTGGATCTCCACCAGCATCAACTAGCCCGAACTAAGATGGCATTACTCTCGGTTCAACCAACGTCTCCATGGTGACATCATATATAAATTAGTTATATGTTTAATTAGTTATATGCTTCCAGAAAAACTTCTCTATGGCGATCTCATATAGTCTTAGGTTGTAGAGTAGGCCCGGTTCATCGCCAGGATATGCAATATCGTCTAGGAACACGTATATATGAACAATTAGATGTGATATCGTCTAGGAACACGACGTAGGCACCAACTTCTCCATGGCGAGATCATATATTAACGCGTAGGGACCAACCCAAGGAGTCAGTCCACATGCAAGGACGTCTCGATGCACCATAGGTTGTTATACACTTGCACATTGGTTAATTACCCACCACCACCTCCTGTGGCATCAACACAACCAGTTAGGACCGGGAGTCTAGACCTACCTTCAAGACCAGGGCTCGTAAAAGGAACTGGGGAAAACCTTGCAGGCTACAGCGAGTAGTTGTAAAGTCTCCATGCCGATATCATATAGTAATAGGGTTTTAGTCGTGTAGGTATGGAAGGCTCTTAAGATTGAAAACTTGGAACTCGTTTCAAAGAAAGAATGGATAACTCTATTTATTACTTCTTGTCTTTTTGAACAAGTGGCATAGAGGTTTATAATATTTCTTTTGTTGGAACTAGGACAGACACAAACCATATTTATGGTTTTTCGCGTTACGAATCATGCATGGAGAAGTTGGTTTGGTTGGTTCTACCTTAAATGCTCTCAGTAATCGACTTGCCTTAAGAGAAATGACAGTTCCAAACCGGAAATTACGACCCAGTTCAACGACGGGTTCTATATAATAAAAGACATATCTGATAGGGTTTATTTGGATCGACCGAAACAAACCGGGTACCCAACGTGCCTGCTGCTCCCCCACCTGGTGCCCAATAGGATTTAGACCCCGCCCTTCTCAACTCACTTGGTGCTCCGTGCACCTTTCTCAGATGGAAATTATCTAGATGAGTTTCAATATAGGGCGGGCCTTTACTGCAGGCTTTAGAAATCACCTTCTTCTTTAATATAATTTTGGAATCACTCTTATTACGTATATAATAACACCACTTATTGTAAGCTTTCTTTTTACACGACTTACCATCCGACCCAACCAACCCAGCAAGGAAGCAAGGAAGCAAGGAAGGAAAGGAGAAGTGCTTCATTCACGAACTTAAACTTCAAGACATGGCATGGAGGCATGGAGTGCTGCCCAACAACTACTTACTGAAGTCAGGAATCGGAGGGAGGTACCACCATTTATTTACCCTTACCCTTTTTGACCGGAAACCTAAAAGCATTGAGTGATGGATCACCGGGCACCCATTACTTTATCTTTGAAACAGACACAGCACCGGATGGATGGGATTCATTAGCTAGCCCCAGGAAATTGATTTGCATGCTCCTGCGGGAGGATGGATGGTCAGCCAAAGACTTTACCTTATTATATCGTTGAACTGCTCTGCCAAATAGCTCAATTATGCATCAGAAAAACTCCTTCCCGTATTAACCTCGGGAAAGTCCCTCTCCCGTATGGTCGAGCAGCTCCGCCCCTCTCCTTTTAGTCGAGCCCTCCGGACCGTCCTTCCCCTCCTTTGTCGGGCAAGCAACCTTAAAGGGTATAGATTTTGAAGGGGCCCCTCGTACCTCTTCTTTTCTTTGAAATGTCTTGTCTTACGTTCGAAGCGCGCGCGGATCCTCAGATCTGGAATGGGAAGCGGCCACGAAACAGTAAACTGAGGAGCAAACCCTGGTGGTTCGGCTGGAAGGGATATGGAGGGCGTATTAACCCCTAGCGCACCTCTAGAACTGAGGAATAAAACCCACCCCTAGCGCACCTCTAGAACTGAGGAATAAAACCCACCCCTAGTGCACCTCTGGAACTGAGGAATAAAACCCACCCCTAGTGCACCTCTGGAACTGAGAAAATAACTCACAATCGATTCTGGAAAGTGGAGGTCCTCATAAAACCCGAGCGCACTGCTGGATGAGAGATGGAGGGTGGAACCGCCTCCACAGCGGACTATTCTTCAGGGCATGGCTATAAGGGACCCAGGCATGTTGGTAAAGCCCGTGCTCCTACTAGTTATACTTAGCCTGATGGAGCTTTTGGGACAACTAGTATTCCTACAGGAGAAACTACCCTTATTAGACTGGAACCATCCACACTGGTCCTGGCTTGCCTTATATGGCTCCGTCTTCTTCTAAAACAAACACAAACCAGATATCCTGCTCTCGTCTTTTATATTAGTTATTCCTTTTATTAAAACACCTATGAAAATACGATGGCGGCCCTTTGGTCGAGCAACTCCGTCCCTCGTTACTCAGTTATTTACTCCTCAGTCACCCGTTATCCTGGTTATCCATATTAGGAACTTGAACCAGCACCAACAACACCTCCTAATGTGATTGATGCAAGAACCAACTAGTGGGAATCACTGGTCATCTTTTCAATATCAAAAGCTTGGTCAACATACCTAAGAAGCCCAAACTCAAGGCGTTTACTCCTTGGGCTTTGAGCCGTGGTCCCAAACATATTTATATTAATATACTAGCTTGGTGAGATAGATCCAATTCACACCATGGAACCTTTTATTCACACTTAGCACTGGGCCAGCTACAAACCACATGATTATACATAAGCAGGCAGTCATCACTCACATCAGTACGAATTAGCCATTTTTCCACAGGTCTAAACTCTACGTAGTTTTTTATAGCTTTTATACCAACACCCCATATTTATCAATTTGAAACTTGGCATGCTCCCACCTGATCTTAAAGGAATTAATACTAGACATTTACTCTTATAATTACGCATGTTGATCTCTAGTAACCACTTAGTCATTCACTGGGATTGATTGTAAGGAAGGAGACCCTAAAGCAGACTCAGGTAAGGCAGGCTCTGGTCAGACAGACTCAAGTCAGGTTGGTTCAGGTGAGGCAGACTCGGATGAGAGAAGTTCGGGTCAGGCAAGCTCAGGTGAGATGAGGTAGGCTCAGGTAGGGACCGAAAGAACCTATATATTTTCTTAGTGGCTGGCTAATATTGACCAAGTCACTTTCATTCGAGGTTAGGAGCCATAAGCTGAAAGTAAGGACCCATTTCGTCTACCCTCCTTAATAAGGACCCTTTTTGCCTAACCTTCTTCATAAGCGTAAGGTAAGGAGAACAATAGCACCTACCTTCTTTCCTTCCTTCCTTCATGAGCACCCAAGAAAACCTACCCTTTTATGTAAGAAGCGTAAGATAAGGATGAAATGATCTGCCTTCGTTAGCATAAGAAAGGCCCCGTGGTATCCTCAATGACTGGTGGTTAACCGGTCGGTCAGTCACCCACCTTAAGCCTTATTCAGATGAGTATCGTTACCACACGCATATCTTTTTATTGGTAGATGAGCACTGTTACTGCATGCATATATTCTTCTTTTTAGTAGTTCATGATCAGTCAGATATACGTCATTCGTGATAGATAAGACAGCCTCCGGGATAAGACAGCTTCGGGATAAGGCAGCTTCTTGATACAGGTTCGGGTCAGTCAAATTGGTAGGTTTATGAGGACCATTACCGCCGACATCCTTCCTTTATTATTGAACGAAGAGCACGTTGACCGAAGAAAGAGCATATACCCAGCCAGGATAGGCATTCAAACGTGAGAAAGCTTTACACCCACCCCAAGTAGGACGGACGGGGTCAGGAAGAAGGGCGCAGGTTGGGACATACATAATTTTGTCTTGATTGGTCCGCCTAAGCCTGGCCTTTTTTGCGCTTTACCATACGAGTTCCGAGCTAATACAGACGAGAATGGATGAGCCATTGGTGCTTAGAAAAACGGTAAATCGGAAGGCACCCAGCCCTACCAAACCAAACGGACAGGGAGAAAGCCCCCCCACAGGAAACAGTAATGGAGAGGGGAAAAACCCCATATTAGTGCAGGGTCAGCGATAGCTCAGTACGACAACGGAGTCAGCGAGTATAGAGTGTCATAAGACACTCACCGATAAGTCAGTGACCGGCGCGTTCCAACCAAGAAATTATGTATGTCTGAAAGAATTGGGCTTCGCATAACTTATGTCTGTATTATAATTGGGCTTCGAGAGCATTGTTACCGCATAATAATGAAAGTTACTGCATGAATGTATTGGAACTGGTTAACTGGTTACCGTATTATAATGAACTTCAAATTATTGCACTGGTTTACTGGTTACCGTATGATAATTGAAATGAAAGTGAAAGTTTTACAGTTATAATCCCAACATTTTACTCCCCTGCATGAACCTAGGTCACGGTTGGAGGCTAGGGCATATGTGGAAATTGACTCTCTCTCTCGTTGGTCGAGCCTGCTTACGCATCCTAGTTTACTGGCCTGCTAACCGGAAGCAATTGCTATACACCCCTTTGCCAATTTTTAACAGGCTTGGGTTTTAGCCTCCATGGACTTCCTTGCAATGCTACTTGCTACGTAGCACCAGCATGATAGCATCTTTGTAGCAGTTGATCAATTTTCCAAGATGGCTAATTACATCTAGATTCGGGCAGATCACTTCATCACTTAGCAATTTGGAAGATAAAGTAAAACCATACCCGCTAAGTGTAAAGCCACTTCCGGCAGCTCACATGCTCATCAATATTATCCCTCTTGTTTCCAGTCTGAGACCTCAAAACATCCAATCAGTGTCAAAAATATGTATCAGGGCAGCAAACTGAACAGATGGAAGAAGTTAGGATAGGGACCATCAATGAAGAGGAGGAAGTACCCCAAGACCTTGAGGATATAATTTCCTTAACATATATTTGTGGGGGAGCTTACACTCCAGTTGATTTCCTCGCTGAAGCAGGTAGAAAAAAAATGAAAGCAGAAGTGGAGCTAAGCCAGGAATAACCTGAATCAAAGAGAACAAGGGTTGAATCTACTAGGCAGGAGACAACAAAGATAGGTGAACCAAGTATGCCAGAGCCAAGCAGTACACAGCAAGGGGAGGTTTCATCACCTCACACCCTACCTTCGACTTACCCAGCAAAATTAGGATAAATTCATATTATGAAGGGGTCCCTAAAACACCTGCTATTAGCTCCTCTCAGGAAACAGGGCACCAAACCTCATGGGAAATGTAATTCAGCCCATGGAGACATGTGATCCCTTTTCAATATTCATATAAGAAAAGAGGAGGAGGATGGAAAGCCAAGGGACAATCACTTAAACAGACACACTCGATGCCCAGGCTCAATCAAGATTGTTGCCCAGATATAATGTTGAGATAGGTAATTTTTTGGTTACAACATTGGAGCCTTCCCCTCCTTTGTCGGGAAAGAGCGTAGCACCTTGATACAGATTCAGACCTTAAAGAGCGTTCATAAGAGCCTATAGAGTTTTAAGTTTATGAGTGAAAATAGGTGTTCGATTGGGTTTTGGGATTGCTCCCATAAGGCGAAGTTACTTAGTGAAGTGAGATGTGATCGGTCCTTTTGGCATGCTCCGATCTTCTCATGACTCCCGTCGTTAGTTTCGCTCCTAACCAATATCCTAGAGTTTCTCTTACAACGAGCACAACATAACGATGGCAGTACAATGAATAATCCACTCCACACACACGAAAGAAGCAGACCTCCACATTGGAACCAAACCAACCTTCACAAAGATTAATAAACACCTCGGGAGGATGCACAGAAACTCTCCCATCTCTGGTCTAGGTACCCTCCCTTGGTAAGGATCACGCAGATAGATAGCTATCACTCCCTAGAGCATTCTCTCAGGAATAGCCAGCCTTGCCTTTACCTCTCCATACAGCACAGGTCAGGCACACTTAAACCACTCAGAGATAGCTAAAAGTTGATCCTGTTGTTTATCCAGATCCAGATGCAAAGGCATAGGCAAGGACAGGTGCATCAGTTGATTCTGTTGATCCTGGTTGGTTCAGAAGATTATTCTTTTCTTTTCCCCTTCACGTACATACTTAAAATGTATATTTCCTGAATTTACCGCCTCTCCTTTGCGGGGGATCGGGTTTATTATAGTCTCACAAATTGAGGGTCAAAATAAGTGTAGGTTAAGTAAAGGATAAGTCGTTTACCAGCTTCCCCTCTCTTTTGATCTTCCCCACTATATAAAGGGAGTTTATCGCCCCTCATTATCCCTTGCCCTCAGAAGCGCAAGACCTCTGGACCTTCTTTGCGAGGAACGTGTTCTCCACCAAACCAAGCTTATCCCTCAACATGTAAAACTTATCCTTTACTAGGGGCTTCATCAGAATATCAGCCACCCGAAAAGAAGTAGGAATATTATAAAGAACAACTTCTCCCTTTTGTACTATGTATATAAATAAAAGGTACTCTATATCAATGTGCTTGAAGCGGTCATGCGAAACTGGATTCTCAAAGAGCCTGATGCAACTCTAATTGTCATAGGAAAGAAGAGCTCCAACAAATAAATGATCGATCAACTCTTCTACCACCTTACAAAGCCAAATGGCTTTAAACTAGCTATTGAGTCCCTCCCTGGGGGTCCCAGGTCCATATGATGGCCCCTCTAGCTTTCATGGACCGAGACTTTATTGGTTCCCCTATTGTCTGTATAATGTAACTATCTTTGTTGTAATTACTTTTTCTTTTAGATAATATATGAAGCATTTCAAATAATAGAATCTTCTTATGCTAAGTGTGCAACTGTCGCGTGCTTCCCCATGCCATAAGAAATTGTGCCCTTCAAGTATCTAAGCACATGCCTGGCAGCTTTCCAATGAGACTGTCGGGGTTCAACCATAAACTGGCTCAATGTATTTACAGATCAACATAAATACGGACTGGTATTCACAAGGTACATCAAGGACCTGGTAAATTGCCTACACAAAGTAGGATAAACAAAATAGAAATTAGAATCACAAGTTTACTTCATCTTTAGAAATATCTTCTATATCTCCACAGCAGCGGAAGGGGATGACTGGGTTTGTTATTGTTCGTTCTATATCTCGACAGCAGCTGTACGTAATCTCCGTAATTCTAGCCAACACCAATTAGCGTAGATCGTATAGCCAGGTTGGTAATGAAGAGAACAGCGAGGGGCGAATATATTAGTTTACAGACTCTTATTCTCTATCGTTATTTCTCTCCTTGGGAGCCAGCCAGACATAGAATCCTTCCTTCTGACCAGACCCATTAGTTTTATTATGACCATACCCGTACGTGACAAGGTTTGAGCGGATCAATATTCTGTTGATGGTGCCCTTACTTGTCGTAATACTTTTTGCTCTACCTCAGGTGTTTTTGTAAGTGCTCACAAATTGGCTTTTCTAGTTAGTAGAATTGGATGCCCCACCGGATTGGATCCCCGTTGCTTTGTAATATATTTGCCTTGGTACTATTGTTCTATATTTGGGGAGGACTTTGAAGTTGGTCTTTCGACGTCAGAGTAAGCTTCATGTTTGGCATCATAAGGATCTATCATTTACTAGGAAGTAGGCAGTAGTTAGACAGATTCTCCAGGCATTGCACATCTGCTATGTCTCTTGTTGGTTGCGTAGTATGCTCAATTTTGACAGTTGGAGCAAATCCTACGATTGTACTTGTGGTTGAAGTATGGAGGGGAGAGAGGTCTACCTTTGGTTCCCTAGGATGGATGTGTACTATACCCAAAGATGATGGGGGGGCTCAACTTAATAGATGTTCCACTCTGGGTAGTATTCTTGTCGCGAAGTGGGTGGCAAGGAGCCTAGAGGGTTTTGCACCTTGGCAGCCTTTTGTTTCAGCATGGACTGATGACAGCTCAACAATGGGCAAGGTCCAGGGGGCTTTTTATTTGAGTGATATTCTTTCTTTCCCTCACCTATTTAAGGTCTCAAGGTCAATCATATTTCAAAATATTTGGTTAGCGGGAGGATCAGTTGCGGCTTGGTCAAGTGGAATTCCAAGGGCAACAAAGCAAGGTGGGATTTGGCGAAGCACCCTATATGGGGTTGGAGGTCACATGATACTTACATTGCAAAGTTCCCTTGCTTCCAAGCTCGCCGATTAAGTAGGAAAGGCATCTTATTTTTGGGAAATTTGTGGTCCGACGGAAGGAGGTCTCGACTAAAAGGAGAGGGATGCAATTGGTCGTTGTAGGAAAGGTTGGTGTACCCTGGCACATGAGTACGGTTTGCTTTCCCCAACTAGCCTTCGATCATGGAGTTGATAGGGCTCATCCCTGAATCAGATGTGTTCAAAATGAACATTGCGATGCTAAGTCCATTTTGGATAGATTGGGGGTGGAGTTTTGGGTATCCCCTGCAACAATATAATTCACGACAGCTTTATGATGTCCAACAACATCCATTAGCCCCGATTCTCAATGCAAGATGGGTATCAGTGGATTCAAAGGATAAGTGGGTGCGCAAATTACATAGTATATAGTCTGTTCGGCTTTCTTATAAGCTAAGGGACTTTGCTTTGTTTGTCATTTGCCAAAGAATCCCCTCTAAGGATCAATTAGAGTGGGCTTTATAATAGTCTCTTCGTTGTTTTCCACCGCTCTGACACGGTTGTTAAGCACATCTTTTGGGAATGCCAATGTGCTAAAATTGGAAGCACAGACCAATATGCAGATCTTATTAAAGGGAGGATCCATTGGCGAGCGACCTTGTTTGGCGATTGCAACTATCATTCGCTCCTCCTCCATTGGGATTTCGCAATGCTTACGTATACTCGTTTTTCCCTTTGGAAGATTATATATAAGTTTGCTTTTTAGGCAAGAGCCAATTCTTTTTCTTCTTTTTGTGCCATGGGGCATGATGAGGTATGTCATCATCTATTTACAAAGGGTGCCTTATTTATAAAAGGTGCTCAACCTTTAGATTCAATAAACTATTTTCACTTTCTTTCTGCACTAGTAGTCTTCTAAAAGAGGATATAAGTTTAATTACATATACCCTTCTTTCATCCTACGCCCATTGACAAAAACCTGCTGGACTGTATATATTCGTGTTCCCTTTATAATTGAATAAACGTAGTTTGAACAGAAGGGAAGCCATTTGAAAGCAGAAGGGCCAGAAGGGAAGCCATTTGAAGGGCTCATTTCTCCCATTCTTTCCAATCGGTTTCAAACATTGCACCTCATGACTTGAAGAAAAAAGCAGGCTAATCGGTTCGGTTCACTTCGTATACGCTGAAACAACTGGGCAACTGAATATTTAGACCTGACGAGTTGGGAATAAAGAGAATCATATCTTCCCCTATAGTTGGAATAATTGAGATTGAGGTTTACGTCTGATTTACGTTTATATAACTACTGGTTAGAAGGGAGAGGCATTGATTATTTGAACCGCTCTCTCTAAAGCTTCTCTGGTCGGAGACGAAGAGGAAGTGAATCAAGACCGCAAGTTGATGGACTTTTGATTGAGTGGGCGTCCTTGATGTTCTTCCAATGTGTCGCCCCCGGGCATCGATTCATTACCCGCGGTCGCCCGCATTCTATCATTCGATAAGATCATTCGGAGCTTGTTTAAGAGCCTGCAAACCGGGTCGATCGAGGGAGATATCGGGAACTATCAGTCGCCATTCTCCCAACCGGATCAGCATACAGAATAAGTTCAACTTTTTACCTCCAGCCTTTGAAAACCCAATATAAGAGTTGGTAACCCTATGGAGGTAAAGTACCCTGAAGCTATCTCCCTCAACCTATTTAGGAGTTCAACTTGCAGGTTTAGCAGCTTTCTATACATAATAACACGTGGGGAGGCCGTCCATCAGTTCCAGGTCCAGTTCAAGATGTGTAAGCAGTTCCATGACGAGATCTAGGTGAAGATACAGATCTAAACCTATGAGCAGATCCAATAGCATCTTCCTTAGTTTACCTTGAACCAGTAACAAAGGTAGCTAGAGCACCATTGGTATCATAGGCAGAGGTAGTTTAGGCATAAGCAAAACCGGATACTTATTACCCACCAGTAGTAGCTTATCCACTATATTACCAGTAGAAGCAACGGAGTCAGCACCAGGAGCAGCTAAAGATGCAGCTTATCCTGCAGTCAACCCAGTGTTTATCCGGTTGGTTAGCTTCGGTAGTATAAGTACCTCAAGTAACAGATACAGATCCATAGCCATAGCTGACATAAGCACCAACAGCATCATAGGTAGAATCCATTGGTTAAGCAGTCGTTGAAGCATCACCAGTTGTAGAGCCTTTTAGAAACCCATAGCCTACAGTAGCATATCCAATAACCATAACCATAACCATAAGCACTAGTAGCGTCGGCATAGGCATCGTATTATCGAGTAGAATACCTACCTACCTAATAGCATCTCATTTTTGCTTGAGTGTTAGTGAAGTCACCCATCCTAGAGTCAGTTGGCCGAGCTGCAGTTCCCTTTGTTCGTTCGATCCGAATTCAAGCGAAGTGACTAGCGATCCGATTTAAAGCAAAGTGACTTGTTAAGCAAACCCCGTAATGAAAGAACCTACCAGTTTATATAGTTATGGGCTAACCCGCAAGGCTTATTGGCACCAGCCGGAGCTCAGCAGAGGCGGATCGAGTTTATTAAGTTCCAAAAGCAGGAGCTGTGGTTTAAGCAACCATTGCATTTGCTTTCTAATCAGCCGGGATAAGCATTTAAGGTATAAGTGAAAGGAGGCTACGGTAATCGAACTACGGCCCAAAGGGGAGGATACAGCCGATTTATATGTTATTAACTGGCAATCAGATTCTTCTTAACTGCGCATAAGATCGAGGCTTTCCTTGTTAACTGCCCACCCTATTTAGATAGTGGGAATGTAACCTAATAGAGTAAGGCACCTATTAAAGTACGTCAGTGGTATGGAGGTTTCTCTTCTTGAATCAGGATTATATACCTTATAAAGGACTGTAAAGATACGGGTGGCTATGCCTTCCTTAATGTTCGCTATGCCTTCCTTAATTCAGTTACTCTCTCTCTAAAGCGATACATCTCCTTCCCTGCCAGTAAAAGAAATCTATCCGGGCAAGAGCTCTAATGCTTAGGATTCAGAGTTCGAGTGATTGGCCTTTAAGTTCATTTACTCCTTCTATAAAACGATACATCCAACCAAGCCCAATCAATATATCCCATCCAGTATATAATATAGTTTCACCCACTCAGGAAAGCCCGGATTTAGAAAGTCCAAAGGCACATCGAAGGGAAGACATTATCACCCTAAGAACAGCGCAGAGAGGCTTCTTCCTTAGGTCAGCTGCCTCCTGCCAGAAGGGAAGACATCAATAGCACATTGAGAAGGATTAGTTGTTGCACCTGGCTTCGGAGTTACCCTAATAAACCTAAGTCACGCATGGTAAATTCTCTAGCATGAAGGTGGCCTATGGGTATGAACTGCGATGGTGCCATAGAGGGGAAAAATACATATTTATTCCTTTCCCTCCTTTGTTGGGAAAGCGGCTACGCTCCTTTCCTTCTAGTTGAGCGGCTCTGCTTCGCTTCGCTCTTTCAAAATTGGGAACCTATGGGTTTCTTTCCCATACCCATGTTTCCCGAAGCAACACTTTGTTCCATAACAGTCGGTAGCATTCCACTGATGTGAAGCCATGAATCGGTTTATAAAGCTCCTTGCCCGATGCGGACAAGCACCTACGGACCTTTTTTTGTGTTGGTTTTCTATATGACCGGCATCCCAGTGAGGTAAGTTAGTGACTCGCCTGACCCAAGGTGGGTTATATAGATAGTGAGTTCTTTACCCAAAGAGGTTTCAATATGTGAGTACTTGCCCGTTGTGGGGGAGATCTTGAAGTGACTTTCCCAGCAAGGAAGCCCCTTCTGTCCTAGGTCCGCTTTTTTCTTTCTACGTTCCGAGCCTCTTCTATAGCTATTTTATCCACCCAGTAAGACGGTTGCTATGTTTGTCTCTTACAAATAGATTCTCTGGCTCTCCAGATCTGCATGAAGATATTGCAGTTATCCATTCCTTAATATCATTATTCCATCTGGGTTTTTGCAACCTTCTTTTTTATGAGAGATTTAGTAATTAGACTGGATAGCCGGTAGCCAGCAAGATAAATTGATTAAGTCTACTTTGTAGCCGGGGTATCCTAGGTAGCCTGGGTGGTACGCAACAGCAGTGCCTGGATAAATTGATTAACTGGATATCCCAAGTCAAGTCTAAAGGGGGGAATGCCGGGTTAATCTTTACTCGGTAAAAGGGGGCCACCTTACTTAGTAGGGTTCTTACTTATCTGACAACTCCAACTTCTACGACATCTCCAACTTCTCTGGCAGCTAGCTCCAATACAACTCCAACATTGTATAATATCTTTCAAATGGAAAGCTTTAATTGTTAGGTCCTCTTCCCTATATAATATAGAGCCAGCCCCGAACTAACTAAAGGCCCGGGTATTCAAACACTTTTGAAAAGGTGAATGGGGACGTAAGGCACACCGAGGAAGGGTAAGGCCGATCCCACCATCCAATCTTTAAAGTACGGAAACGCCATGTCTGAAATTGTCCTTTTTCGAGGTTGCGCAAGTGGCTACAACTGTTCCTTTTCAGGGACATACTCAGTTTCATGCTTTTCCAAATCAGCAAGGTACGTATACTGGTGAGTATGGTGAGGTTTGTCGTTATCATGGGCATCCGCCGCTACTTTTTCCTATTTTGCCAAAATATTCCAAGGTTACAAATTTGGTCTTCTGTTCATTTTGTGGATCTTCTACCCACGGCACAGAGCAATGCAGAGCTTTGGATGCTCTTGCGGACCGATTGGATCGAACGGCTTTCCGAGTAAATGATAATGCTCGTGGAAGGGGGGGCGGAGGATATAGAGGAGGAATAAATGGCGGGAGAGGACCAGTTCGGTGTTACAACTGTGATGACCAAGGATATGTAACCAGAGAGTGTCCTTTGCCGAAACGACCTTGGTGTTCCCACTGTCGGGTAAATGCCCACACAACTGAAGACTGCCCAGAGCTGATTGCTAAATGGGAAGAACGCATCCGTCAGCGAGGGGCTAACATAATTAGTTAAGAGCCTCGTGATGAAACAGAGGCTCAACGATCCGCCATTAACATAATCACACGAGGTGGGGCCCGCACGGGGGCGGATATGGATAACTCTGAACAGTTGAGGATCCGGAAAGCTCCTCCGCCATCTGGTAAATATGATCCGTTACAACAGAAGACTTATTTTCAAGAGGCAACTTCTATTTTTAGGAATCCGGCTTCTCCCCACAACCATGGAGCTGCGGAACAGGAGTGGGGTCAGCCCTCCTTCTCTATAGTACCTCCCTTGGAGAAGGGACCATGAATCCGGTCAGAATCCTTTGCAAACTGTTATGATGTGGTTCCAGCTTTTTTTCTTTTGGGCAATGAGCAGCTCTCCACTCAGCTGCGAAAGAGGTTGGAAATCATGATAAGGTATGAAGAACCGTTGGAGCGACCTATTTCTGTGAATCTTCCTGAACACCGGAGTCATAGAGTGAGGCGCAACAAAAGAATATCAGGGAAAGAGTTTAGGATAGATGCTCAGGTGGCTGATTCCCAAATGAAAAAGACTATGTTGGATCTTGGGTCGGATGTTAATATCCTGCCCAAGAATACCTGGTAAGCATTAGGGAGGCCGAAGCTAGTTTTTTCCCCTATACAGTTGCGTATGGCTAACCAGTATTGCATCTTCCCTATTGGCCGTTTAGAAGGGGTAGAGGTCGACGTTGCAGGAGTTAATACCTGGGCCGATTTTGAGGTAATTGAGATCGTAGGGGACAAAGATCCATATCCAGCTTTACTAGGCATTGATTGGGCATTTGATAATTATGCTGTGATGGATCTCAAAAGAAAAACTATGACCTTTTAGTCTGAGGGGACTAGGGTTGTCCAGCCTTTGGATCCATATAAGGGTCCTAGATACACTGAACCGGTTGCGGACAGCCTTGAACCTGATGTGCTATACCAGTTAACCACAGGCAAAAGAAGTGACTATATAAAAGAAATCCAACAGCTGATGGTTTTGCTAGCCCATCGAAATAATTTGTATCTAGCGTTAAAAACACTGAAGCAGGGTCCGAGGTTGCGATGGAGGAATGGCAACGGGGGGATCATGAACTATACTCCCGTAGATGCGCTACTGTTCGCTCGGTGCGGTGGATTGGAACGGAGTTCAGTAATTTCCCCACTTTCGATGGCCTTATCCCTTTCAATATCTTTTTTAATGACATTGAGCTTAATGTTGCGGAACATCAACGGTTACCTCTTATGGATGTTGCACTAAAACCTACTCCTGCTCGGTGGTAGGCTGCCCATCGAAATAATTTGTATCTCTGGAATATGGTTAAATCAGCTCTGTTATGTAGGTTTTATGATTCAGAGCCGAATCACAGCTCAATTGTTCGGAAAGAAGGTCAGTTGAATCCAGAGAAGCATACTCAGTCCTGTATAAAGATCTGGAAGCAGGATAAGCTCCCATTTGAACTCTGGGTTCATCAGCTTATTCATACTCTGGGACCTATCCCTAGGGCTTGGTATTTGCAGGAGGAAAGAAAACGGCAGACTTTGGAATGGGAAAGAGCTACGCACCTTCAACAAAACGCCAAAGAGAAACCTTACCCAACAACATCTAAAGTGTGCACTTCCAAAGAGTGAAGTTTGTAGCACCTTTTAATTGGTCACACTCTCTGAGACCTAGATTGGCCATCCCCGCAACTCCTGGGTTACACCTAAACAAAACAAATCAGCTAGTAATAAAGAAAATAAACAACCTATCTCAGGTGCAGATATCCTCTCCAATCACTGAAGCATTTAGGGCGTCACACCCTACAACCTCTCATAGGTCCGTCATAGGTCCGGATCGCTTCAATCATTGAATACTTCGGGATCACTGGCCAGTTCAACCTTCTAATAACCCCCTCTCCCGGGTAGCAGCCCTCTTAATACACAGATTTCCTGGAATATAAAAAAAAACGTGCTTTTATACCATGTTAATTTAAGATCATGATAAGCAGATTCTGCATTCAGAAACTTAACACTAATAAAAAAAAGTTGAATCTTCATACGCTAATCTGCACATCACTCTAAAACAGGACAAGCTCACAGAAGCTTATCAAGATGAAAAAGAGTAAAGATGGAATGGATAACTCACAATATCATTTGCAAGCTATCCCACCTGCCAAGCATTTCATTAGCCTGCTTACCGAGATAGAATGATTGCCTTACCTCCAAGCAAGCGTAACTCCTGCCAAACCAGATCTCATTAGCCTCCCTCCTTCTTTATTTATTTCTTCCTTCCCTCAATCGGGGAGGTTATCCACCCACTTATCTGAGCATAGCTATTGATTGATGAAAGATTTCCTTCCGCGGGCATTCAACAAAGAGAAAATTGTTGGCTAATAAGAATTTGCTTAAACGGCTCCACAGGGTGCCTTAGGATGAAGTACTTTACACCTTCCTCATTTCTATTTTGCTTATAAAGATCAATGTGTTTGTTTAGAAGCAGCCAACCTTATTCTAATAGTGGGGTTCAAACTTATATTCGTTAACATTCTATCTATTCGTATGTACTCGTAAGCATGGTCAATCAGAGCTAATAACGGAGATTGCATTAGGGCACTCTACTTCTTCTATTTAAGCTTTTGAGCCATCACACGCATTATTATCACCAGCGGGAGATCCTGCTGGGGTGGAAAATAGTGGGTAGAGTAATGAAAGTGTACTCCGGAGCCAGGTGCAACCCTCAATTCGATAGTGCCGTGGATGCCTTACCATTTGCTAGAGCTGATCCAATAGCTAATTCTGGAACTCTAGGAGGATAACAAATGTGCATACCCGACTATTGTTAAGGGGGCAGTGAAGAGAAATAGCTGCTGCTTTATTCCGTTGGCCTTCCATTCTATGCTGAGTGGGAGGAATCTAGTTTAGTTTAGAGGAAAAATAGTCAACCTTTTTTTCTCTTTTATATAATGCGATTTGGCTTTTATATAAGAGGATGTATCCGTTTGTTCCCTGTAACCGTAAGGGGAGAGACCATCAACGAAACGATAAGCAGAAGTACAGGGCATTTCCTTAAATAGTAGGGGGCCTTGCCCGATGCGGACAAGCACCTACGGACCTTTGACTAAAAAGAAACAGATTGCATTCCAACATTGAGAATGAAATGAAACCCTACCGGGGCGAATAAAAGAGAAGACACTCGACCGGACGCTAGGGGAAACTGCTCGCTTTACATAGGAGATCGAGATTAACTAGTTAGCTCTCCCTCAACTCCATAATGAACTATCCCTCTTTGTTTGTGATTGCTCATCTACGTAATATAGTTTCTGTCCAGTGCATCCAAGGAAGGATGGGAGAATTAACGAGGACCCTCCCTAACTTAATCAGTTACTCAACGAGGAGAATTGGGTGAGAGGCAGGCAAGCAAGCGCTCGGGGTTCTATCCGGTTACCTGGCAACAATAGAGTACCAAGTTGCTATATGGATGATTCAAGGTGAACTGGCTAGGGATATGCATTTTTATTATATTAAACTAAATCTAAAGTGTATGCTCTTAGGCTCCTTCCGAGTATATTAATGGTGTGCATCGCCCTTTTAATTGAGACATGAGGAAACAGTGGAGATTACAGAATATCCACTAATTGGTCCCAATGGAATTATTACTTAGTGTAAAATAACCAACTGGAATTGGTCCAAGCCACGGAGCGAACAATCGCATTCGACCAGCTACCTACAAATTCTCGCTTCTCGAAAGCAATTTTTGGGCCTATCCTATAGAATGGAGTTGATCGAGCAGAGAAAACATCCCTTCGAGTAGTTGCAAAGCCGTCTTTTCATACAGGTCCAGATCCGGGTTAAGCAGTTACAGTGCCATAACCAGAGGATCTAACACCAGTAGCAAGAGAAGCAAGGGTAGCTAGAGCAAAACCAAAAGCAGTAGTTGCTCTTGACTTTGCTTATTAAGTTGTGGATTCCGTCAATGAAGCTACAGTTGCTTCGGTTGATTCAGGAGATGCAGCTGTATATGAAACCGCATTTCTTGACCGAGTTTATCTAGTTGAAGAACCTTTTGATTGGGTATCCCCCACCCCTGCTTTTGCCACTGTGTAGCCCCGGCTATCTATCTTTCAAACTGAGTAAGGATGGAGAAATTGGTTCAGGATCTACGGGTTCTGAATCTGCTACTGATGGGAAGGGAGAACCTTCGACCGGAGCTAGCGCACCTTAGCTATCAACCAAAGTGAGTCCCCCATAACTTAAGCTGGATATATACCGGAACCGTGTTTGTCTTTCCGTAACCAAATAATATATATATATATAGTGACCAGATATAGTGCTACTTTCGCCTCTGTCTTTCCTTTTGCTGCTTATTCTCGAATGGGAAACGGATCCGCTTCTGCGGGGTGATCAACTGCTTCAGAATCTCCATCAGTATCTGTCAATGGGTAGGAAGGGTGTGCTCGCATGGCTGGTATCATCGCTTGGTCATTCTAGGCTGTGCTTCAAGGTTGGTTTACTCAGCTAAGCTCATCCACTCGGTAAATTGGATATGGAACTTCAACTACTAGGTCAACGGCCCTGTAGCTCCTAGAAAATAAGTAATAACTACTCCTACTTTATGTTTTCCCACATCCGCTAGTGTTCCTACAAGTGCTATAAATTCTCTTTAGTTCGGTGATATTTCGACATTTGGGCTCCTATGAGATTTGTTCCGGCATACTCTTATGTTCCAAGGAGTTAGGATCCAACGTAGTATGCATATGCAAGAAGCGATGTTCCAACATTAGTGAGTGTTCCAAGAAGTAAACGACATCACAGCTATGTTCCGCTATTAGCACGTGTTGAGATATGATATGTTCAAAAATTAGGTTTTTTTCTCTAAGTTTTTCTTTTCTTAAATTGTTACGGTTTCCAGCTCCTATTCATAATACGGTTTCCAGCTCCTATTCATAATTATGTTCCGACAATTGCTGCTATAGTTCCAATAATTTGTGTACCGGCCTGATGTTCATAGAAGAAGAGATGCTCCGTCATTTGCTAGCTAGTGTTCCAAGATGTTGTGTTACAATAAAGCATGGAAAGATCAAGCCAGCCAAAAGGTAGAAAGAAGAAAGGATAGACCACCTAGCAGTAATAAAGAGCAGGCGGGGCAAATAAGGGAATTAGGAAGGGGAGATAGGGCGAGCTATTTATGGAATCCTATTATCCACCAATAGGGAAGCCCGGGAACACCCATCCCTGTATTTAGAAACTAGCATGATGGGATGGCTTCATATATTAATACATAGCAAACCCACTTATTTAAGAGGCATTATACCCTTGCAGTAGGCGCTTGTTTTCCTATTTTTATTCGTTGATAGAACCAGGTTGATTCATTGATCCGGGCACAATAGATGGAGGACAAAAGGCTGGCTTATGCTTTCATTGTGATGGTTAATAGCATAAATTACATAAGTTCCAGGCTATACATCTTATCAAATGCTAAATCAAACTATAATTAGACAGAGGATACTATGTTTGATGAGTCCTCTCAAGAGCACATTTAGCAAAAGGAAGAAGTATAAGGTACAACCATCATATCCATTAAGACTTTAGTAGGCATTAGTACACCCCAAACACTAAAGGTTGCAGGGCCTATTAAAACAGAGTGGGTAGTAGTGCTAATCGAATTAAGAAGTACTCCTAACTTCATTGAAAAGCAGTTGGCTGAATGCCTCAATTACTTTGTGTACTCGGCTCAAAATTAGAAAGTCATGATAGCAAATGGTGGGAAGATGACTTGCTCGGGCAAATGTCACAATGTAAAACTCCAAATGGGTAATTATTGGCAGTCTAGTAATATGTTTTCGTTTCCTATCACTGGGGTTTATGTGGTTCTTGGTGTCTAATGCAATAGGAGCATTTGTCTGAATATGGAGGAACTATACATTCCATTCAAATCTGATGGGAAGTAGTACAATCAAAAAAAAATCTTAAGTTTATCTCACAAGTCATTAGCTCTCATTGAATGGAGAAGCTTATAAAGAAAGGTGCACTAGGCTCAACTAGGATTATGGAGCTTACAAAAACACATTGAACTAGACCTTCAAGATGTTCTGGATAAGCATCCCACAGTATGACAATTTAAACTAAGAGCACTTTCACCCGTGTGCGATCGTGATTATTCCATCCAATTAGTTTCAAGATGTTAGCCTCTTAATGAACATTCTACCTTATCACCACCCCTATAAAGAAAAGAATTAGATTGAACAGATGATACAAGAGATGTTGGATATAGGAATCATTCGACTTAGTCAAAGTCCATTTTCTGCTCTTATAGTGATGGTTTAAACAAGGTGCGGAGCTCTTTCCCGACAAAGGAGGGGAAGGATTCCTCGTGTCAAATGTGTGTGGATTACCAAGAGCTCAAGAAAAGAAACCTCAAGTATAAATTTCCCTTTGTCATTGATGATCTACTGAATTGGGGGCAATCTTTTGAACCAAACTGGCTTTACGATTGGGTTACCCTCGCATATGATGGCCTATCAATCAGAAATCTGCCTGCCTAACTCTGAATTTCCCACCTTCGTTGGGCCAGGTCAGTGGAGTAGAAAGAGATATCTGTATTGTGCTTTGAGGGGCCGGGAAAGTACCGTAGCCAGGAAGTAAGTAAAGGAAAACCCAGGTTCTTATCTCCTAGGATTGAGAGCACACTACTTATTAATAGCTTTATATCTTGTGATGGGACCACCAAGTAAGGTTCGGGGATATTTCGTATTGGATAGAAGCATCCTGAAACTCTTCACTTACCCGTAGCCTGCCTGTTTTGCAGGGCCGGGGTGTATAGAAAATTGACACAACGACATTCAATGACTCGGCAGCACCAGAAGCGGAAAGACTAAGCCATGTTAAAGAATCGGTGCATGTGGTGAATACCTCTATGTTCCTCCTATCGCCGCCCGTCGTTGGAAATAGTAAGGTGGCCTTGTTCCTGGATCAAGCTACCTGATGTGTGTGTAGACAAAGGGTTGGTAGCGGTGGCTGGATGGAAAAAATAACATATATATAAATAGGATCTCACTTGTGTGGATAGCATCTATAGATACTTTGGTGGTGCGGCGAATCAGCGAGGCAATGGGAATTCTTCCAAACCCACAACGGACAGGGTTCGGGGCCCGATGTGCAACGAAAGAACGAATAGAACCATAGTGAAGTTGGAATAGGCCTTGATCTCAAATTGGTTATGGATTTATGAGGGATGCTCCTAATCAAAGTTTCTAAGTTGCTTTGTTCGGTCCACACTCTAAGAATTCAGATTTGATTAATTAGCTTTTTTTCAGAGAGAAAAACAACGTGGCTAATCCCTCCTAATTAAATTATAGTGGTAATTCTTCCTAATGAAACCTATAATTCACAGAGAAACAAGAGATGTGCTTATTCACTAATTAAATCCCTCCCTAATGAAGATATAAAACCCATGATGCATTTGATGGGGGAACCCATTTTATTATTCCTAACAAATTGAGATAGAACAAACTCTAATGCAAAGTCCTAACTTACCACCTTCTTCACGGAGAAAAAAGCATGCTACTAAAAGGTAATGAAAATCCTACCTAGTTCGATAGACAAAACAACCTGGCGTTTTATAGAAGCAATGAGCTTGATGCGGAGAGAAAATATGACTCCGCGAAAATATATATAGTATATATTCTTTAATAAAGAATAGTTACCGTGTTACTGTGTTACTGTAATTACCGTATTTTCCTGATTCTGTTCTAAGAGCTTAGAGAGGTAATAGTTAGTGTCCCTTTCTTAGAGCTAAGAGTTAGTGCGTTGTTTCAGTGATTCAATGATTGAATGAACTAATGCGGGTCCTCTAACAAGTATAAAGAACAGATGTGCTTGCTATTTTATTCTAAATTAGACTAATGCTTTGATAGAACCAATGATGCTATAAACTGTTACTAATGATATGCTAACTAACCTATGTGGCTTTCATGGCCCCGCTGCAGGGCTTCTTGTTGCTAATTCCAATAGAAAGAAGAGATGGTAATATGTTTTGGAGGTTCGTACCTAACTCCTAATGTTAATACCTAATTTATTTAGACCAAACCATGTAATTTATATAGAAAACCCCATGGTAATTATCACAAGCTAATTAATATGCAATTTATAGAGACAAAATCTGCTTATTCGTAGGGTAATTGATGGGGTAATTTGCTCGTAATATGAGTGTAATCAGTATGTTGTAGGATGGGTAAATAATCTTTATACTTTCATATTCCTACTCTCAAATAAATAGGATCTGTCGTAGAATAAATGAATAGTTCTCAGGTGTTATCACGCGTGCTGGTCCTACCATGTTATTTATGAGAACAAACCATGCTGCGGTAATAACTAATTGAACCTTAGGAAGGGGCTTGGGGTTTTCCCGGGGCGTAGGGCGCGGGGCAGAGGACGTCTCTATTGAAGCTAAAGCCAATGGCGGACCAATCGTGTTGTGTTTTTGTGCAGCATCGATTCAATAGGTAAATGGCGCAGAAAGATGAGTGAATTATAGACTCCTCTAATTTTCTAGGATGGAAAAATATGAAGAATTGGAGACTCCCCTAAATAATAGCTAAATTCATGCATGATGTTATTCAATGTGTTGTTTCTGTGAACCAATGATACATACTAATGAAACCTTATGCTTATTTGTTCTGTTCCTACCTGATTGATAGAGGAACAATGAAGTTGGCCTGTTGCTTCCAACGGCAGGTAAAATCCTGTGATAGAGCCGAGCTAGGGAGTCAAAAAGAAGTGTGATCAGATGTAGGTTTGATGCCGCGTGAGTAGTTTTCCGTAACAAGAAAATTCTGTAGGATGATTCCCCTTTTCAAATTTTTATGGGGAGTGTGCGCGTTACCGTAATTTCCGCCTGTTTGAAGGTGTTCTCCAGTGTGATGAGCCCTCTATAGAGAGAACAGGGAATGTAGCCTAGTTACAAATTGAATTCCTAATTCTTTCTAACGAAGAATGATTCCACTCGTAAATGATGGATTCTTTAATGATGTCCATGGTGTTCTGATTTCATTAATCAATAGCAGCTATTTCCTGAACCTGATGTCATTACTAATTAAGAGATACAAAACCATGATGCAATATTGTAATTAAAGCTTATTAACCAATGGAACAACCAATGATGCTTAGAAGCAATGAGCCTAGCTAATAAAGAGAGAACAAGCCATTCCTGGAGCCATGGTTTCCGCGAGAAAAAGTCCTTTCAATCTCTGTTGTAGCATTTCAAATGATAGATTTATCCTATAAGCTCCTAATCTGCTAATTCTATGGAGAGAACCTGATGTTTCTTTCCTTCGAGAGGTATATAGTTCTTATTTTTTTCATAGCTGTGGTTTTTGGGGGGACTTCCCCCAAGCCAATCCAAAATAAAGCAGCCTCTCTCCTGTTGCCCTTGTCCCCGTTCCAGTCTTTCCTTTTACCTTTGCCTTGACTTCTGCTTACTTTGTTGCTAGTGGTGCTGGATCATTTACTGATCATAGGTAAGCTAGTGACCCTGCTACTGGATATGCTTATGAATCTACTGTTGCTTGAACAACTAGTACTGAAGCTGCCACTGCTATAGTTCTACTGATGCTTTTCTAGCTCCCCTTGCTTTAGGTATCGTAGCCTTAGTATTTGCTGCGGGTATTGCTGCTAGCCGTGTTTTTCTCTATAAGTCTGCAGGTGTTGGATCAAGGTAAACAACAGATGCTTAGTCAACTGCCCAACTTGCTACTGGATCGACTTCTGCTTAATTGACTGAAGACTCAATAGCTTAGACTGGCTTTGACTGACTGTCTTGTTAGATGATGGCTGGCTTAGATAGCTTTGGCTTACTAGCTGGCTTTGCTACTGGTGGTGGTTGTTCTCAATCTTGAACAGAAGAATCTGGCTCTTTCGCATCGTAATCTCCATCACGAACATAATCTTGTGTATCAACTTATGCAGAAGCATCAATCTCATCGTCAGAAGCAGAAGAAATCACCCTATAATAATATGCTATTGGTGCGTGCTTAGCTTGCTTATAGAAAGAAAGGAGCACCATAACCAAAAATAACATAGCGCCACGTACGTCGATATGGCACTGAGCGAAGGGAAGCTGGAATAATAAAAGATGCCATGGGCTATGGGACCGGCCCACTTGGTAAACAAATGCCTCTGTCTCTATAGCCCCCGCCTTTGCTCCTGTTGTTATTGCTCTTGCACCCAGGCTACCTTAGCTGCGACTTAATATAAGAATTGCCCCAAACCTTCTCCAAATAACAAAAGCCCACACTCTATGGCAGCAAAAGGGTAACATGATAACCGATGATAAAACCTTTAAAAAGGACCTTTTAGACAATGGTTGGAACTTATTTACCCGCGTTGATTTCTAAAAGATTCATTCAAGTTAGGGGGTTAAAACGCCAAAATAGGCAAAGATAACTGATCATACTCCTCTCGTGGGTATAGATCTTTCTTAGGGTCTGTGATAGTTATTTGAATGTATTTATAGGGGTCCTCCACCACAGACAAAACCGCAGAGCCAAACCTATGTATTCCACCTCAGACTCAAATGTTGAGGCGTTGTATGGATGGGAAAGCCTAGCCCTCTCCAAATATATACGAGTGAATATAAATTGTTCACGGCTAGAAATAGAAATAGCTCTTAGTAACATATGTTTTGGGAAAGGTATAGAATGTTCTTCAGCAACTGAGGAGATCACATACATAGGTAACGATGCAACATGGTTCTTCATATGTAGAGGTAAGGAAAAGGTACCCCAGGAGTCTTTTAACATCCCAATGTATACACTTGAAAACTTAGTAGCATAACTTTCCACCAAAGGAACATTAGTTATTTACTGCGAGGTAGTATCGGGAACGCTAAAGGATAGCTAGTCAAGGGTTTCCACCTTTCCTTGGTGAGGAAACAAGGCTTACCTGACAAAGGAAAGTGAAGTAACTTTAAGACCCTAGAGATAGAAAACATGAGTACCATCATAGCTTCGATCAAACTTTGATCGAGCAGAAGGTGGAGGAGCATAACTACTTCTACTTCGATCGATACAGTCTTTCCACCCAACTCAATAGAAAGAGCGGGGATACTTCTGTAGGGTATGAAATAATGACTATCAAAATATTTCCAATATGTAGCCAAGGGCATGACCTCAGGATAGCCCAAAGGCTACTCAGACTAACAAAGACATGACGCAAGTAGAGGCCCCTTCATTAACCACATTCAAAAAGAAAGATCTTTATGTCACGCGAGACTACCTTGATCTAAAACGTGACATGGGCAGGGATCCTAGGCTTATCCTGGTAAAAATTGAACGTAATCAATCTGGCATCTTTAGGGATCTATTCCATTATTTCGCTCCTTAAGGTGCCTCACCCATTGGTTAACGTGGCATTTATTATATTACATAGTCAAAGAAAGTTCGATGGAAAAGAAAGAACATTTATTTAGTATAAGTTACCCTCTACACCCCACTTATCCATCAATGAGGCTAGGTACACTAAAGTAGCCTCCACATCTAAAAATAAAGGCACTTGGAGGTCACTCCACACACTAAATTAGAAAAATATGCAAGGTTATGCTGCCAAAATTCCACTGGAGCTAAAAGGCCATCCTCACCTTCTTCTCATAGGGGTTTTAAGCTACACACATATCTCATCTTTCTTGGAGAGTGAGTTGAACCAGTTACACGTTTCTGCAATCATATTAGTGACAGATACTTTTCCCCTCCCTCCTAAATAACCTCGGCAATATCAGTCAGTCTCAAATGAAACTTATTAGGCAGGTGTAGTGCTCACATTCTTACTTGCTCAGACTGAGCGATCGGGGAAGGAAGGGAAGGATATATTATTTATATTTATACCCCTCATCCGGGGGGGTAAGTAACTGATGTCTTTCCTTCCCCAATTCCTTTGGCAGGAGCAGGAGTAGTAACTTCAGAGCCACAGTTGAACAGAGTTTTCTATCTAAGGTGTCTTCTCCATCCATCCATTTCTTCGTCTGCCTAGTGGTATTCCCTATATATTTCGTATATAAATAGCCTACCCTACCTCTTATAGGGGTGCACAAGTAGTAGCTGTCGGGCTTCTTGAGCTTGCTGGTTTGCTTTTTAGTTTACCTGGCTGGAGAGCTTGCTGGAGGATAAATAGGCAAATCACAGCTGGAGGAAGGTCCGTAGGTGCTTGTCCGCATCGGGCAAGGTG
>Ga0233342_1000073_pt1 | contig 30288 bp, 14 predicted proteins | sample GEONDECOMP273_FD_180706 | JGI IMG/M metagenome (GOLD analysis project Ga0233342, IMG submission 180706) | Leaf litter microbial communities from Shasta-Trinity National Forest, California, United States - GEON-DECOMP-273 | ecosystem: Environmental > Terrestrial > Plant litter > Unclassified...
AAAGGCAAGCGGGGAAGATGGATTTGAACTGGTTGTTGACCTAAGTCCAGTTCAAAAGAAGCTACCCATCCTAGTGCCATCACCCCTCATAGTTAAGTAGCCATAGCCTGTTTAAGAGCGCCAGAGCAAGCGGCAAGCATTCATTTAACCGCTACAAAGGCAGTGGCAAAAGCCAGACACTTAAGATAGATCCAACAACTAGTATTAGGTGCTATAGACGGGAAGTACTAGTGTTTGGGTATAAACAAATGGGGAAAGGAGTAGAGTTAGGCATAGGCTATGAGAGGGAGGTAGTATTTAGATACATAAATAAGTAACAGCAGGAAGTAGTATGCTATGAGTAAGAAGTTAGATATGATTAGCAGACAAACAGCCAACTAGTGTGAGGTGAGTAGCTCAAGGGCCAACGGACAGATGATGAGGCAGTGTGAGGTGCTCCAATCGAGAAAAGGTCTCTGCTTTTTGGTTTATCGTAAGCTGCTGGCCGGGATCACTTGACATTCATCTACAGGGATCTTGAACTATAATTTGTCTTTAGGTAAATCGCTTATTTCCAGATGTTAGGTGATTCCATCCATTCATCCATCCAATCAGGCAGGTGGGAGCATAAGAGGCTATAGCGGGTGAGTTAAAACCCTCTTATTCCAAGTCTATTCCCCGACCAGTGAGTTTTCTCTTTAAGGGGCGGGTCCGGTCGATCTCACGCTCGCTCCCAAATGCACATTTTCTAAATTAAAGATAGGTTTGTGAGAGTCTTAAAACTCTTTCTATTAATTTGAAGCGATTGACCCAGGTCCGATCGATCCAGCAAGAAGTAAGACTCTAGGTCGAGACATAGGTCTAGTTCGAGGGTTGAGGGTCGATTTCTGTATTGGTAAGAGTTCGAGGTGTCCTAGTCTTCACCACCCTAAGATATGGAAGGCTGCCCAACCCATGACCTTATCTTAGAAGCACAGGATGGGATGGATTTTAATGAACCAATAGGGTTGGGTTTACCCTTAGCTTAGATCGTTTAACTGCTCCAGATTAGAAACAGACAGAACTGATGAGACATAGCTAGATGGATGGGTGGAGGGATGGATGAGTAGCCCACCACATAGTATAGGGTCGCGTGGTGCTTGACCTTTAGGCTTAGATGATCCCTTTCACTGCCTGCCGGGGATGCCTTGGGGAGATCGCATTCTTGCTTGGGTGGGACATCGGAGGAGCCTCGTTTGGATGGATGGGAGGGACAGCCTTCAGACTGCTAAGACGGATCTTGAGTGCAGGGATCCCAGACATAGCCCTCGATCTAGACCTAGAACTCTTCCTCGAACTCTTCCTCAATATAGACCCCCTACCCTACAGAGAATTATACCTCGACCTCACTTAAAGCTACGGAACATTTAAATGCTCCTAACCGGCCAGCCAACTTGGAAGGCTTATCAGTAGAGAGAATTCAATTGAATCAATAAATGCTTCCCTTCCTCCGCCATCATCGAGATAATCCATCATTGATATCATCGTATCAAGTAACCCCATTTGTGTAACCAAGCTCTTTCTACAGCTGCTGTTTGGGACATTTCCAAAGGTAAGTCATAAGATTGGTGAAGCATATGGGTAGTTGGTAACAGTAAAGTTAAAGGTTGTTCGGTAGGGTAAAGGTGAATAGCAAGAGTGCCGTACCTACGAAGTCTTCCTGCCTGAAGCACTATCTATGTTGGTGCGTCAGTAAGCAGATAAGTAAGGGGCGCAGCGGTGCAGAGCAATAGAATAAAGGCGATAAAAGCCCGGCCCGAAAAGAGAGGATAGTGCTGCTCTGCTACGACAAAGTCTGACTGCCTAAAGCACTAGGTTGAGGCATCAGTAAGTTAGGATAGGGGAAGTATGGTTGGTCAAGAGCAAAGGTGAAGGGAGAGTAACACATAAGTAAAGCGAGTAGGCAGAGGCGTAGCGGTAAATAGAAATAGTGGTACCCAACCAAGTAAGACTATTTCATCAAGTGTTGTGGAACGCCCGTCCCGTCCAACAAGGCTATAAGTTCAGATAATTGAGCAGCCGGTCTATAAAAAAGCAAGGGTTGACGAAAGGTTGGTTGGTGGTTAAAGGAAAATAGGCGGCATAAAAGTTCCTATCAATGCTCAAAGTGCTTACCCCCATAGGATCTCTGCTCTGAAGTTAAGGCAGTAGTTTCATAAAGAGGGCAGTTCCGAGGATAAACCTCCTACAGGTTGTTGCTTGCTGTGCCACTTCCATTAATCCATCCAGTAGGCTGAGTAAAGCAAGACAACTCACTGCAATGATTCCCCGAGCCGGTAGGTAAAATAGAATAAGTAAGGCAGGACCCTAAGGCAGAATAAGGTAAGGCAGGACCTTTTAAGACATACTCGGGGAGCGGGAAGCACAGCGAAAAGGCATCATCATAGAGTAGGTGAGCTCTCGGTGCAGGAATTGAACTTATATAAAATAAGCGCAGTCATTAGTTCATTTTTCTACTAGAATGATTCGTGCTGCAGTTCCTATCTATCTCCAATATATTGTAAAACAGCCAGCCGGTGCAATTCAAATGTCAGGTGATAGGGAGAAAAGGCGACATGTATAATCCAATCCAGTAGGGGGGGCAGCAGTTAGTTCCGAAAATTATGCGAGCGAGTTTAGGTGAGTAGAAGGTGGCCCATAAAGAAAATCCCCTAAGACACCTCACGCATGAGAATTTCGGTAACCAAAAAGCCCCCTTTTTTAAAATATAAGTGAACCCTTCGGGCTTGCTCTAATTGTTGTTGAAGCTATTTGCTGAAGCAACCGTGTTTGTCTGGTAAACAACACGCTTCTTTTTATGCCCTCGAAACACCTCCCCCCCACTTTAATTAATTAGAATTTAATTATAAATGGTTGTATCCCTAAGTTGATAACCACCCCAACGATCCCTACCATCCATTCCATCCAGCCTCTCTAGTTGACCATGGCCATTTTAGCGCTCTGGAAACGCACCTTTTTACCGGATATGATGGGATGGGGGAAATCCCAACTTAACCCTTTAAGTGATCTTTTCTTTTTTAATAATTGCATTTTTAAGCGTTTACGGATAGGCGGGGGTGTATGGGCTAGGATTGCTCGGATTGATGATCTGGGCTGGTACAGCTGGATGGCTACTAGCTAGATGGATGGCGGGCTTCTTTTGTTTGCTCGCTATATGTGCCTGTGTGTGTGGGGGCGGGGCCGGCCGAAGTAAGGCCAGTAAGAAAGAAAGAGAAGGTAAGCAGTAAACGACCTCCCTCCGCTTCAGTATGTGTGGGCCTTTCCAAGGAGAAAAGATATCTTTTCTTGTTGGGCCAATAACCTTTCTTCTTTCAAGGCCTTTATTCCTTCAAGGTAAGAACTTTTAGGGCAAGATACAACTATGTTAGGTAAGAGATGGGGAAGTTGGGTGAAGTTGGGTAATATAGATAGATAGGGCCAGTAAGGGGTCCTGTTTCATTTTCTTTCCTGCTTGATTCTGTGTTTCCTTTTTGTGCTTTCTCGAAGGAGGGTACGTTTACACAATTAATCAAGATATAAGATTGCATGGATAGGATTGCATTGTAGGGTTGCACCGTAAGATTGATATAAGATTGCATCGACAGATAAGATTCATAATTGTTATGATACTCTATTTATTGGCATACCATGATTGGCATTCCGAGGATGGCTTACATATGTTTTCTATTTTTCTTGAAAGGCAGAGCAATACGATCAGAGAAGTACTTTACTTCTCTCTCACTTGATATATAACTGGATATCTAACCTAACTTGGCTGCTAAATAGGCCTCTCAATTATTGGCTTCACCTACCCGCTTACCTTACTGTTACGATGATAAAGCAACTAACCTTCACTCTCATTTTGAAGAACGGAGCGTATTAACCAACCCTATTTCTTTCAGACCTAATGTTCTTTAAGATCTAATGGCGAAGGATCTACAAACGAGTCAAGAGTTATAAATGTTTATAAAACGAGCTATAAGGGCCATTGAGACGGTTTTTGATATAAGTCAGATGCGCTTATCGAACCTGATCTGCAGCTTTCTCTTTGACTTAAAAGCATGGAGCTATGAAAAGCATTGATCTACAGCCTCCCCTAAACGACAGCCTGGCTCCTAAATCATAGCCATAGGAGAAGACTATGAGGTGGGTAAAAGTATAGTTAATTCGCCCAGGGAGATAATTGTAAAGCGGTTTGCTATATTTATTTTTGATTTGCTTGACCAGTCCTTTATTGATTTGCTCGCTTGAAACAGTCACAGGTTCCAAAGAGCTACTCTTTCCTTCACAGGGTTTAGAGATTCATTATTAAGGGCCGCCAGGGTCTGGTAAAACACAGTAGCACATTATTATGTTAAAAAGACTAATAAAGCTCTACGTAAGCTTGATAAGCGGGTACCTCAGCACGCCAAAAATATCGTCGGTAGGGGTCTAAAGACTTGCTTTGGCAGCCTGTCCCGACCAACGTATTATGTGCCTGACTCATACCCTTTTTCCAAGATAATAACTAGATACTGGGCCTTATTCAAAGCTAGACGGCTAATCCGAACCTTGCCATTATCTATGATACAGTGGTTCTCGTGGATCAGATAGCTTGCTTGCACTCCTCAGCGATAGCAGAAATATTGAACCTACTTATTTATTGGCAGGAGCAGTAAGGTTATAACCTTGTTAGCCCTCTTACTTGCATTATGAACTTCGTGGCAAAGATTGAAATGAGGTTTTACCGTGCTCTCAGAAGAGCAAGCAATAAATTCCTTTAAAGAACAAATATCTTTATCCATCCTTCTAGTTCGTTGGTCGAACGGATAAGCTCATATCTAATAATCGTCTAAATAGCTGCTGTTTCTTCCTGGATGCAGTTAGTAGGAATGGGGTTTTAACGCGTAGCTGCCGGATCTTCCCGGATCTGTGCCATTTCACTGTGTCTATGGCTGCTGCATAGTAGTCAACAAGTTTCATTGTTGTTAACAATAGATGAGAGTGTGGAAGCAGTGCAGACAGGAGTTTGTGGATGATGAAGTTTGCATTGGTGAATTTGTTATTGGGTAACTCGGTGAATTACCAAGTGGTATAAAGTAGGAATTGAAGGCTAATCAACCGTGTGGACCTCCTGGCTCTGACCGCAGGCTATTTAATGGAACGATGGAGAATTCAATGACATGCTATCAGGCATCGACTTGCCTATAGACAAATGCACGATAGATACCGCGGTGGAAGCATTCCACTTGTACCTCCTAAAGATAAGAATTGATTGGACAAAACTAGCGAAAGATACAAGCTTAGTCCACCAGTTAGTACCCCTGTCTGGACCCCTATGGGATACTAGCTTTATTTGTTGCCTTGGTTTAAGCAGCAGAGAAACAAGCCGCTTTAAGAGACAAGCTTATTATTGTGTTAGTCCCGCCTGGAGATGGACACTTGCTTTCTTACCTTGGTCCAGAGAAACAAGCATGCCTTTAAGAAAAGAGTCTCATTCATGCGCTTTGATCCATGTGAAGACCGTAAGCTGCTGTATAGAACGAACTACTATACAAGTAAGTTAGTAATATCTAATTAGAGAGTATATAGTCTAATTAAAGCGCTTATTGGAAAATGAAAAATAGATACTTTGAAAACTTTACCTCAGCCTAATGCATCAGCCCTCATATCTCACCTAGCTAAACCATCCCTACTGCCGACCTCAGACTTACCCTATGAACGATCCTTGCCTTACCCTTGCCAGCCTACGCTGATTCAGTTATTCATTGTAAGTCAGTTCACCATAGGAAGGTCGCAGCCAGAACCCGAGTGTGTGGTGAGTGAGGTTGTCACCGATTAAACTGAACAACGATTAAAGTGGGTTGAAGAAGCCAAGCCGTGTGAGGTAGGTCACCGAGTCCACAAACCAACGATAATTATTTGATTCTCTTACACTTATGCTGGCTGGACGTATCGGAGCAGCCAAAGAGGACCGAAGAAGTGGAAGGAGTGTCAGGTGTTTATTATGCATGGGTATATGCACGTATATAATCTCTAATGGATTCATGCTGTGAGTGAGTGGCTTAACAACTTGTTATGAACAACTTAAGTGAACGGCTTTCATTATGTTAGTGGCGTATGTTCACACCATGCACAAGCACATGGTACGATACTTGCAATCCAGTCAATTCTGGTCAAGCTACATCCAGGAAATTAAGGTCAAGACTGAACAAACAATCCCCGCGGAGTGTGAGGGAGGTGCAACAACCCTTCCACTTATCCATGCCTGGTGGGTGCGACTAACCACTGGAAATAAATGTGAATAAACCAATGGGTGGATAGATAGGATAAAATGCATACCCGTGATGTTAAAGCCTTTAAACCTATTTATATAATTTAATCTCTCCATCCTTGGGACTATCCTTGGCACCCTCATACCCATCCCTCCCTTTGGAACCTCAGAATATTAACTCTGCCTTTGAAACATCCTTATCAGCCTTCCTTTTTACCCCCTATGCCTCACACCTACTACTTGGGACTATCCTTGGTAAACCCATACAGCTTCATACTTACTTAATTACTGCTTGGTACCCTTGGGAAACCACTCCTTGGGACCATACTTACACTCAGACTCTGCCCTCATTCATGGAAGCTTAACCTCTTCCTTGGGACCGCCTCATAAACCTCCTCGTTGGGATCTTACTGAAACTCTTACTTGGAAACCTCCGCTATTACCTCAGCCTTCGGTGATACTAGCCCCGGGAATATCCCTTTGGAACCTATGCCTATTACCTAAGCACTCCATCCTTAAACTCCATGCAGCCTCTGACCAATCCTTTACTTCCCTTCCCCGACCTGACCTAACTACCTTACTTTCACTTTCTACAATAAGCGCTATAGATGAACGCTCCTAACCAACAACCAGATTGATTACTGTAATCCCGACCCGATAAGAGGCGCCCCATAAAGCGATTAATTAAAGTGGTACTAGGTGGAAGGCAAGTGCTAGTTATTCTTCAGGTGGGAAGGTCTATGTCTTTGCAGTAGGTTTTCATTTATGAATCTTATAATCAGCAAGGAAAGCCAAGAAGCCAGGAGCCATGAGCAAGCCTTTAAACATCAGCTTTCGAATCATAAAAACAATCGAAACAATTTATTCTATCCGTCGGCATTCACATTGTGAAATGCAATTCTTAAATAAATAAAGCGCCACTTTATCAGTTAAGTAATCAGTAGTAATAATAATAATTATAATAATCAAATTCTCATTGGGCATTGTTCCTTAGTCATAATCTCCGTTTTCATGGTTCGATGAAAACCAAACTCATTCATCTTGACCAATAACTGTATTTTTTATGAAGTGAACATGGCCATTTCCATATGTTTACCTAGGTAGCAGGATTCCACTCTCATATGATCAGCAGGTCTTATGCAGGATATATGAGCATCGCATAGATAAGTTTAACTTGTCCTAAGAAACAAGATAAATAAATCCCTACACAAAGGCAAGTGCCAGTATCAAAGTAGAGTCTTTGTAGAGCTAAAAAAAGTAATAAAGCCCACCATAGAAGCGGAGTTTTCTCTCTATCCTTACCCCTCTGCTGCTGCTCCTTCCTACAACCCAAGCCAGTTTTTTAATTACTTGTCTTGAGGAAGTTTATACCTTTACTTTCTATTTGTAAAACCTGGGAGCTAGGGGCAGTGAACACCTTCTTCCGCAGTGGTTTACATGGAACAAAAGACTCAATCTCTACATAAAAACATCCCTATACAAGAGAGATTAAGGTGGCTATAGTGCATGGGCTGTACTCTAGGCTCTATACGTTTCAATTTTTAATACTCGCATTGATACGTTTCACTTATACATTGAAAAATCTAAATTTATTTCTAATAAATTTCTACATACGCTTTACTAGTTTAAATGAAAAGCTGTAAAAACAAAAAATACGGGGATTCTGGAAGTTGCATCGAAGCACACGGCAGCACGTTTTCACATGTAATACTCGCATGGGGACGTCCTCACCCTCGTACCTCGTGCGAGCCCTCCTCCTTACCATGAAAAAATAGAATAATAAACTTGGAAATGTGACATTACAAAGATGTAGGAACCAGTTCCGTATTGGCAAGTAATGCATGAGGGCAAGTTGATTCACCACCTCTTTTACTCATAACCACTGGCAGGCCCTCCCCCTTCTCCAGAATTGATATTATGCAATTGTTTTTGTCCATTCTTCTATCGGTCATGGGTGGTAGAGTATCTGTGCTTTTGTGTTGGTAAGTAAGTTGTGCCGGCCCATTCGTTTTAACACTTGATTGACCATAGGGAGATCGAGGAACAAAGTCACTCACTCAACACCAAAAGTACAGGAACGGAATAACTCGACTGGTAAGGAGAGGAAATCAGTGGCTCCACGCCAATAGTTGATAGAAGTAACTCCAGAATTTGTGGTATTTAGGTAGGCTCTTAATATACGAAGTCTCTCTTTTAAGGCACTTGACTCTCAGTATTAACCCAGAATCTATCCTGAGGAAATACTATTGGATATTTTGATTGGAAGGATGATTGGACTTTAGGAGCCCGTCCTAGCCCATAGGTCAGATCGCGGTCTTATATATTCTATTTGAAAGGACACCCCGCAGGCTATCGGACCAGGAACCCGACCCACACTTATCGAACCAGGAACCCAACTCGTACTTAACGGACCAGGACTGCCATTGGACCAGCACTGCTGCCATCGAAACACAGGAGCCTTGCCTCATGAATCGGACCAGCAACCTGACTTCATGACTTGCCTATTGGATGGATCAGGAGCCTGGCCTTTCTCTTTTCTTTTCGGGATCAGCTGAGATCGGCATCTTCTTCTCTCGAGTTCGGCTGGCTTCCTATTGGGATGGGCTCGTTTTATCCGGTATTCCTCAGGTTTCTTGTGGCTGCAGCGGGATTATTCTTATCCTTATCCATACCTTCACTTTGTTGCCTTGCCACGGGGTTAGGGGATTCATAATTGTCACTGCTGCTGGATCCTCGACCCCCTTCCTCTGGCTTCTGCCTACTCGTTGCTGCTCCGGCTCTTGCCTGTGCTTGCTTGGGGGTTCCCGCTATTATTCTCTTGCTTGTCTCCTTGGTGTAGGGGTCTGGCCATCTGGCTTGTTGTTGTTGCTGTTGTTTTCGTGGGGTGGGTTATCCAGTGTTTGTGAGGGGAGGTCCGGTGGTCCCGATTTCCGGTTCGTTTTGTGAGAAGTGAGAGGCGGGGTGGTGCACAAACAGCGAGAAAGCAGGTTAGGCAGGACATTGGTGATAGAATCGTATTTTCCGATTGCTTCCTTGGTTTATAAATTCCGTATTTTCCGAGCTTTTTCCTATCTAAGTTACTAATGGATTGGTATTTTATGGAAGCAGCCTAGTCGGGCAGAGAATAGGAGTCATCATCCCTCATATGCAACAGGTGACAGTTAGGAGGCAGGCAGAGAGTCTTCATCAATTCTTAATACTCCCGGAACAAAGCCTATCTTAGCAACTAACCACCCTGAGCTTGACGTATAGACTCCCTCTTTTTTGGAGATGTAGGGTCATGAGGTCCCCTTCGGGCCATGATGCCGTTCACTTATTCATTCCGCGGCTCACCTGCCGCTTATGATTCTGTGGCTGCTCACCTGTTGCTTATAACGAGCATAATAGACTGCTGGGAAGGATATTTACCGTGTGGGTAGGCCTTGAAATGCAGTTGCTCATCTGCTGCACCACCTATTCGCTGTTCACGGAGAAATGGGTATGGTCGGGATAGAAAAAAAGAAACCCCGGCTGGCTATGGGAGACATGGTTGGACCTGCCTTCATGAACAACAAAAAATAATGCTGCTTATTATCGCACAGGGCCTTCTCTCTGGTCTGCCGCAAAGACCAAATACCGCCGCTTCGCGCATGAAGATGGGTAAGGCTCTCTCTCTTACCAAAGAAAGCGGAACTACAATGGGGACAGCCGCTGTGCTTATTCATGAAGCAAAGAAGGCTATCTATGCTTTCCCTTACGCAATCGTATCATCTTCCGAACTTTAGCCGAACCCTATTAATTCCTCTCTTAACCTGCCTCCCCTACCTTCTATGGTGTTGCTTTTTCCACCGCTGCTTACGTATATGGAACACCCACTTAACTCTAAGAAACACAGGTTGATACCTCAAATGGATGGAAGGAATGACAACGCCATTACATATGTTGCACCATTTGAAAGATCATACGCCAGTCATACATAGTTGATCATAGCCCAGTTGTCTTAGCCGAGAGCCCATCATTGCCGATCATTGCCATAAGGTCCAGAGCCATACAGCTAGTCTTCCAGGAGGGTTTAGAGGTCTTCCGGGAAGGTATTTCTTTTTTTTTATACAGCCAGTCTTCTGTAAGGAGCGAGAGCCGGTGAGAGCAGTGGTTCAATGGACGGAGGGTAAACCAATAAACCCCGACGGAGAGAGGGCATACTTACATGTTACCGGGAAGGGACAGAAACAGGGCGGGATAACCAGGAGCCATATAGGCCAAAACTCAAAATAGACTTAATTACGTTGATATGCAATGAGAGCAGCTAAGCAGGGATGGATTATTAGGTGCCAAACAGCCAGGGAATTAATTGGATTTGATTGCCGCGAGCCTGCCTGCCTGAGATATGATCTAGCGACCTACCCTTTTGACCTGACGAACTGGCCTTCATCAAACTTGCTGCCGTATCTCGATTGCTTACTACCCAAGATCTTTTCTCTATGCCTGCTTAAATTTATTGCTGCATGCCTTCTCTCGAACTTGTGAACTTACCCCGAATGCTGATCGAGACCTTGTTACCATGGATGGGCTGGGAGAATAGATAAATGGGCTTGCTTCGAGGCTATAACCACCTGGGATCTTCTCGATTTATAACTGCCCGATAGCTTCTTTCTATAACCGATGATATCTTTTATCAATTGATAAATGACTTATAGCTTATCTTTTTACCCGATCAATTATACCTCCTCTCCCTGGAAACCTACAAGATACATCCCACAAAGACCTAGGGACGTGAACCTCAAGTACACAGTTCCCATCACACCCGCAGTTCACCTTACGCGCACAGTGGAACCTACCTGTGGATCGAAAAGAACATGAAATGGACGCCTACCGGGTTTACCGTAGAGCGATGGCTAATGTGCTTCGGCGTTAGCATATTATTACTATATTTTGACACTTGGTTGGGTCTGGGACCATAGGATATTCCGCCGTTACGGGAGCACTAATCCACCTACAGTGCTATATATTATATCTTACCCAACTGAACATTTTCAGTGATCTTTTCTTTATTTAGGAATAATTGCCTTTTACAACGGTTCACACAGCTATGGGGGATGGAAAAGCTAGGATTGCTAGGATTTCTTTATAGTTTAAAGCTGACATAAGAGTAAATGATCAGCCTGCTTGCCTACCTTAGCATACAAGCATGCCTACCTTCTTATCTTACTAAGAGAACACGTAACTTACATTCATTCATTTGATCGCGTCGTCGTTATCCAGTTCCAGAAACTATAGATCCAGAGCGAGTAACAGAGGTAGTTGGTTCAGAAGTTCCGGGTCCAGCAGTCGATCCAGCACTAGTAGTCGATCCAGTAGCATCAGCAGGTGTTTCAGGACCATAACGAGTAGTTCCAAGTCCAGAGTCAGATCTTGCTCCTGCTGCATTCATTCCGAGCATTGGTGAATCCTTCAATCAATTCTGGCTTTGTCATCTAGCTGGTTCTTACTCAATGACTCATCAATCAATTGCATTCTGGCTAGCATTAAGGCTGGCATTCCTCATCGCTCAATCCATCAATCAAGCCTTCATCAATCGCATTCAGTCTGGCTTTCACAAGGCTTTCACCTATAGATTATCCTAGGGGCAGTGGATCTTCACCAGCATAGCATCAACTAGACCACACACAGAGTCGTCGTAACCAAGCAGAGTCTCTGAATCAGCTCTGGCATATCCACCTGGTCTTAGTAGTAGATATGCAACAAGTGCAACGTAGAGGTAGGTGTGAGCAGCTCTTATAGTCAGAGGTGCAGTAGGTCTGGTATGAACACGTCTATATGCCAATATGTTAAATACCAGATATTAAAAATCCAAGTGCAGACATATATATATATATACATCGTATCTCTACGCCTTCCTCCCCATATGGCTCCCTCCCATATGGAACTATAGGTCTAGTAGATATGGTAGTAGATATGATATGGTGATATGGATTCAACAGGCATGCATGTTGGACTGAATTAGGTAGAGATTATTACTATATTGTCTAGGAACCACTACATGGGTGCAAACTTATCCATGCGAGTTAAACCCGCCATAGCAAGCAATGAATGCCAGAACGAACGTAGAAATGTGAGTTCAACTAGCCCATAGTGGTGAGCATGGGCCAGCAGGACTACTTATGCGAGTTCACAGGACTTATGCGAGTTCAAGTGCAAACGTATCCATAGTTTGCTGGAACTCTGATAATTAGAGTTGTTAATGGCCAGCTAGGATCCATCCCCCATGGGCGATGAGGAGGAGCCTCCATATTAGTCCCAGCAGGTCCAAGCCGAGCAGCCGTCCTAGGCGTAGTCTCCAATAATCAATCCCACCCAGAGTCCCAGGCATCAATCCCAGAATGAATCCCAGGGGCCCAGTCGAGTCGTAGTCGTATAGCCTGTCAAGTCGTAGTCCGAGGAGAAATGCTAGTTCAAGTTCTTAGTCTCCATGCAACATCTCCAGGTAGCTAGGTAGTTATATCTGGTGAGAGCTGTGGAGACCACCTGGTTACAGCAGCATAGTGTAGGGTGCGTATGCAAGAGAGTTCTTATTTTGTTGTTTGATGGACGAACATGACACAACATTGAATTAGTCTTTTTCATAGCCAGCAGGTAGATATGGCGGATATTTTGGTATAATAGGTGCAAACTTATTGATGCCAACATTGTATATGAAACAACCAGGTATATATACCAATCATAGTCTATGAACATGATCACATAGGCACCACCAGTAAAGAGTGAGTAGGCCCGGGATCCTCGGACTAGGTTCCACTGGGACTGGCTTTCTGGCTTTCACCAAGGCTTTAAGCATCGAACTCTGGGGCTATTGGAGGCTTTGGCACCATGCATGGTTAACCCGGGTTATGCGCAAATCCAAGTGCAGACGTAGATATGTAAATATCTTATATTAACACGTGGGCATCACCTAGAGTCACCTCTCTGAGCTCAGCAGCTCTAGCAGTAGTCCAAGTGGAGCTGAACCTAGCAGCTCTGGCATGTCTAGTAGGAGCCTAGTACCCGCGGGTCCAAATACAAATAGGCGCATAGGCCCCGTAGTGGAATTATATTATAGGAGCAACGTATGTATGGCGACATTATATGTTAACCATGTCTATTAGGTGTTCGGCTGCGAAGTCTGCGGACAAGTGAAACTTATCTATGCCAAATTATATATGAACACTGCTTTATGTTACATTGTATATGAACTAGTATATATGGCTGCAATGAGGTAGGTCTGGTTCATGACAATAACCATTAGCTCAGCTATGGCGGCATACGCTGCACCTTAGGCCTTCTGTAGTGGATCTCCACCAGATAGAGCATCAACTAGCCCCCGATAACTCATATGGCCTCTGGGCAACAAGCTCAACAACATAGAGGTGCGAGTAGCATCCTCCCAGGTCCAAATAGGCTCCATAGCAGCAACTAGGTTGTTACTAGGTGTTAGGTTACGTCTATATGGCCATATCGTATATGAACTACTCTTAAATCAGGACCATAATACTGCCTTATGGGCAATCTCGTAGTAGTAGTTCCGGTTCGCAAATATGCCAATATCTCTAGTCCAAGTGGAGTAGTAATATCTGAGCCTAGCTCTAGCGGGGCTGGCATAAGCAGCACCTGGCTGGGTAGTTCCGGTTCATGCATGGCCATGACGACTTCTCCATATGGCTTCATACATGGTGGTGCAAATATGCCTGGAGGCTTCAACCCAGCCTTCCGTACTACCATACTCAAGGTGGTTGCAAGAGTTTATAGCGCCAACTTATCCATGCCGATATCATATATTAACATGTATATATGCACATAGGTAGTTAGGTCTGCTGGCTTTCACCAAAGCTAGCTCCCCAACCTAACAACCCCAACAACATAGGCATAGGCGGCCTCTATTTGAAGTCAAATTTCCAAGTTAAACTAGTAAAAGCATCCAATTTAAACTAGCCCATAGAGTAAGCACTTATGCAAATCCAAGTGTAGCAGCTCTGGCATAAGCACCTGCAACTAATAGCGGCTTTAGGCAGATTCCACGTATCCATGCCGACATCATATAGTAACGGGTATAGTGGGAAGATCCAAGTGTAAACTGGATATGGCTAGCCCAAAGGCAAACGTAGGGAACCATGCAAGTCTAAGGCCAATGTATTCCCAGCTGGTCTAATAGGTGAACACATATATATAAGGCATAATTACATATTTATGCAGACATTATATATTAAGATGTTGTGTAGTAGGTCCGGTAGAGCTGGCAACATTGTATATTAACACCACGTCTATATGCGAGTTCCAAGTTCAACATATGCATGGTGCTATTATTGTGAAAAAAGTTTCCATGGAAACATCATATATGCACACAATGTTAGATCTGACCTTCACTAAGGCTTTCACTTAGATTGCACTCAGGGGCTGTGGTCTTGGCATAATTAAACAACCTATGCATGGAGGCTAGCTGTGGATGGATACCCGGTTTCAGCCCAGTTATATAGAAACAAGTGCAGACGTAGATATGCCAATTGAAGTTTAAACGTATACATAGCGAGGCTTTTCTAGTAAGAGGAGTTGTATTAGACCAACTAGTTAGTGGTGGCACTTTATACCTGTGCCATAGCATTATGCCACGGCCCCAGCGGCACCTAGAGCGGGAGGAGGCTACTGGCACCTATTTATTCTGGGCTTTTTAATGGCAAGTAGATATGCCGACATCAACTAGTAATGCGTAGAGTAGAGATGGCATGTGAAAACTAGTTGTTCAGATAAAGGTGCAAACTCCTTCGATATGGCCATATCATCTATGAACATTAGATTACCAATTCTTAAGCTTCATTGCAATGACCATATGTCTTCCCATCTGGCATCAGTTCTCTAGGTCTACTACGGGAGGAGCGAGCCACCCTCCATAGTATCCTAGGTCAAATAGAGATAGGTAGTTAGGTCTGCTAGAGATCATACCAAGTAGAGCAAGCAGATTATCTAGGCTATATCGGACTGGGGCTAGAGTAGGAAGGTGGAAGTTGTTTGCCATGGCCAGTTCTCCATGGCGATATTATCTATCTACGTCTAGGACTTATGTGGAAAAGTAGTCTCACGTCTATATGGCTATATATCTTACTACGTAGGCACCACCGGTTTAGAGTAGGCCCAGTGAAGATCCGAGGACCAGGTTTCACTGGGCCTGGTATTCTGGTTATCCATATGGCTTCATACGTGGTAGTGAAAGTTATCTATGCGCTCGCTTTAAACTTGCCCCATAGTAGTAGGATGGGCCAGGACTTATCCATGCGAGATCAAGTGGAAAAGTATCCATACGATCTAGTCTAGTAATAGGTGTAGTAGGTCTGGTTCATGGCCATGAAAATAAATACTTTTATATGATGGCAACATCATATATGATCAATTATATATGTGCGTAGGATTAGGTGTTCAGCTGCTATTAAGTCTAATTTAAGATTTCACTGGCATAAGCACCTGGGCCTTATGTCTGTAGTGGATCTCCAGATCAACGTATCAATTCAATTCTAGTATGTTATATTGGGCCTGGACAAGTTCAACGCCTCCATGGCAACATAATATATGAACCAAGTAGAGATAGTGGAACTATCTTATAGGAGCAACATGTATGCATGCCGACATCCTATAGTCAAGAGCTAGCGAAAGCAGCCGGGGGTCCTAGCGTAGTATTCGCCCCAGGAGCCCAGTTGATATTAGCCCATAGTAGTAGGCAGATTATATTAGCCCAGCTCGGGGGGGCATCATCAGCACCTGGAGCACCTAGTAGTAGTGGATCTTCACCAGCATAGCATCAACAACTAGCCCAAACTAATAGGGCCTATGGGCAACAAGTTAAACCTTGGACTGGTTATGGACTTCAATGCCTCCATGGCTCGCTCATCATAGTAAGAGGAGGTGTAGATCTGGTCTGCTATGAACACTAGTAGTAGATATGCTGGTCTAAGATGCAAGTTCAAGTGCGACGTCTATATGGCAATATCATATATTAAAGATATCCAGTATCTCTGTTCATGGCAAGTCAACGTCTCCATGGCCATCATATTGTAAGTATAATTGGTTGCAGTAGGTCTGGCTGCAATGAGTAGGTATGCAGGTCAGGTTTACCAGCTAGGCCACCCCTGATCTTATGGGCCAAAGGAGGAGAGGATACTATATAGAGTAGTTCTTTATTGTGTGTGTTTGTTTTGATGGACACATGCATGCCAGGACTCTAGCCCCTGTGAGTAGGCTCCTCTGGCAACGACCTCCTGGGATGGTGGAATGAACCTACACTACTAACCACGCCCCGATATGGATGGCTACGGTAGTCCTCTTGCTGGTGCTGCCCTGTGCCGGTGGGAATTCAATTTGGTGTTGTACTTGCCGTGGAATAAAGGAAGACGTCTCCATGTGACATCATCTATTTTCGTATTAATTTGTTGATTGGATTGTGCATCTTCATGGATTTCATGGGTAAGCCACGGCTCTCCCTTTTGTTTTACTGGAAAGGCCCACGTCTCGATGTGATATTATCTAGTCAATAGCACCATAGTTTATCATGTGTCAATGGACCCTGGCAATGTACAAGGGTAAAACTTCTACATGGAAATATTCTATGTTAAATATTCTCCATGTGAGTATTCTATTTATATGTGAAGTATATATGCAATATCATAGGTGGTGAAAAATAGGTTATTCCAATTGTAAAGGTGAAAACAACGTAGATATGCCAGCCAGTATCAGATGTAGAGATCTGGGAGTCTGAGATTCTCCCCTTTATGCCGCTCACAGACAATCTTAGTCCATCCCATTTTTAAATAACAAATATTGTCGGAGCTTCACATGGTCTCATGGCTTTCACTTCTTATGCATGCATATATGAGGTGAACTAACCATTCTTATTAGATTAGGTGAACTAACTGTTAGAGCTTCCTTTGGAGAAGAAGATTTGTACCTACTAATTAGTCCATCACTTAGTTTCGTGAGTCTCAATATGCCACCTTTAATTATTGGAATTAAATTACCCTTTCACAAATAATTAGGAGTAATAGTAAACAACAAATCAGCTCTCACCAAACCGTCGCTGGTAGAGTTCAATATTTTATGATAAGCACTTTTTTATTAGTGCAACCCGCCCTTCCTTCTGCTCTAGCCCGCATCAAGCGCTGCTTTACCATTTAAACCATTCTACCGCATATAAGAGTACCAGGAGGGCAATGAAAAGATAGCCTACCGCCGGGGGACAACGAAAAGAAGAAGTACCAGGAGGCAAAGCAAGATCTCAGTTCAAACCTTTGCTTAAAAAAAAAGCAGCTGAGAAAGAAGAGGATAAGCGCTTTTTTAAGACGAAGAGTAATAAAGAGGATCGCGGTTGAAAGAATAGCCTGTAGCACAGAAGCACGAGCAGATCCATACCTTCGTTATCCATAGCCAGTAGTAGCTGCAGTTCCACCAGTATGAGTAGACCTATAAGCATATCCAGATCTAGACCCACCAGTCCTTTCTATAGATCCATCAGTATACGATCCATCAGTGGATCCAGTAGCATATAAGCTAGAAGCTAAGAGTGTAGTACCAGAAGCACCGGTAGTAAAGACAGTAGTTGATTCAATATAAGCACTAGTATTAGATACAGCACCATCAGTAGAACCAGTTTAAGCATACGTTGAATAAGCACCCGTAGCATATCCAGTTACATATACATATCCAGATAAAGTAGCAGCACCACTAGTGCGCATAAGAAGCAAAGGATGCGTCGTATATAGAAGCACCAGTTGTTTCATCTTTTGCTAAGTTTGGTTAGGTGCACTTTGGGATTCGCTATAAAGGGTAGCGTCCTCCCAACAACTTTACTGGGTTATCAGAAATAAAGGAAGTAAGTATATGGCATAATAAATAAAAACGTTATAAGCGCACTTATGATCTCCAACGGAACCCATTGATCGAACCACACGAACGGAGGACCTAACTCCATTGGACCTAACCGTGAACCTGATAAACTTAATGATTAAAATATGGCATGTACCACCACCAGAACCAACACCATATGGGGAACGGGTTGTCCATTTATAAAAGGAGGTAATAAGGGGGGGGATCGCCTATTAAAATGCAATAAGGAAGGAAGGGTTTATTGATGTGCAGAACTAGGGTTTATTAATATGTTCAGAACCAAAGAAAGGATGGAAGTGAATCTTATTATGGCTTTAACTCTATTATAAGACAGAGTGCATATGGGCTTTACTCAGAGGCTATAGATGACTCTATTTATTTGAACGCTTACCCTCAAGAACCCCCCCCCCTTGGGAGGGCTGAGCAGCAATTTTGTATATAAAATAGCCATCTTATAAAGGCTTTCACTGGCTTGAACCCCATGGAACTAAGTAAGTGCATGGGAGATAGTGTGTCTACAGAAAAGATAAACGTCTCGATGCAAGTATCAAAAGTCTTAGAAAATATGCACTATAGACTGCAGACCCAGGTAGGCCTAGTTTATCGGGTCTGGTGACCCAGGTATGTAATATGGGTTCTCTGAGCAATATAACATTTATAAATCTAATTTATTTTTTTCATCTCTGTTTAACTTAACACTTCCGCTTACGCATATGTGCTTACGTAAGCAAGAAGCAATCCTCTGTAGGAGGTGCAAGGACATAACTATTAATAAGTAATAGATAAATTGACATAAATAGTCAATTTAAGTAAGAAGAAAGGTCATTTATGCTACCTGATGAATGAGGAGTTTGGATTCTTCGGATCTGAATGCGTATGTAACTGAAAGCGAGTATGGCGTGTAAGCGCGAGGCATGTAAGCGTGATGCAGGGCGTATGGAGGCGTCGTATAATTGAGCGGTAGCGATCCTTCCACAACATCAGGCCGGTAGCGCTCAATCAAAATAATGGGGGAAAGCGCTAGCGATCAACGACTCCCAGAAGGCAAGTGGTCCGGCAAGTCCCACCTTCGCATCCAACACCTCTGGCGCCATATCCTGGTAAGCAGCTTCAGAACCCGACGAGATACCTGTTCTCAATTGGTGCACCTCACAACACTGCTACATCTGCCCACTTCAGAATGCCCACTTTTGTAGGTAGAAACAATAACTCATAATAAAACAAAGAGCCTAATTGTTTACCTTTGTTCTACTCACTTAAACAACGTGACTATTCGCCTATGGGCTTTTTAGCTACTCACCCCAACAACGTGTGGGCTCCATAAGGCAAGGACTAGTATGATTGGCAGCAATGCTTGTATATGAAACCTGGCACTCACGGACTCCTTCCTTCTTTCTTTCTTCGAGCCGAGCTTTCATTTAATGGGGGGCAATGCCACCCTTGAACTAGTTCAATTACCATTTTAATAGGCCCGCACTCTTATCATATGGAGACGGCACCTTTCCTTAGGGCTTGACCATGCCACCTTTCGTTACTCAATCTACCAGTTTGACACGTTTCCTGGATCTGCTGGATTTACCCATGCCACCTTTTGTTCTTTAATTTTTCATCTGGATAGACTGGGCTCATGCTCGTAATCCATATGTATGTGTTTCCAATGAGGGTTGGTTACCGGTGGAGGTTGGTCCCAAGGAAGCTACATAATTAGGGACATGCTCGACGTACGATGAGGTTTCCACAATGCATGTTCAGTTAAATGTTGATGTTTATTGGCAGTGATTGATCGAGGGACAGTCTTATTATTTGATACTTGGCCTTGATACTTTGCTTTGATCCCAACAATTGTAAAAATAAAAATATTAATAAAAATAAAACTGTCTATTACGTGATTTCACATTGGATAAATTAAATAAAGGAACCGTAGGTGCTTGTCCGCATCGGGCAAGGGGTAAAAATTGTTTTAAGCGTATTCCTAATAGCAAGGGGTAAGTATAAGTTCCATGCCAAGTACGATTAGTTAATTAACAAGTGTTTTCCAACGCGCTAGTGCATGCTTTTTCAATTCCTGCCTGTACAGCAGCTCTCTATTCGTCTGCCATACTGCTGCTTTGGAGGGAAAAAGGATGCCCACTCTGAAATACCCACTTTGGAAGGAGAACCCAGAATGTAAACTTTTAGGGGAAAACCCCAGAACTCATCATAAAACAAAGAGCCTAGTGACCCGCCTTACCTAAACTAGGTGGTATTCGCCCATTGGCACTTTATTTAGCTACTTACCTCAACTAAGTTAGCTATGTTTTTTTGTTGGTCCAGAAAGCATAATGATGTCTAGCTGAGAGCAGAGCGTAAATGGGGGTTGTCTTGGTTTCATAAGTCTAGTATTACGACGCTTGGCAATGAAATACAGGTTATCCAATAGAGCTGCTCTATAAGTGTATAGTTTATAGCAAGGAAAATCCAGTTTGATGTGCCGATGATAAAAAAAATTGAATGAGTAGGACCCGGAGGGGCGAGGGGATCCCTTCGTCAAAAGTAGTCGAGGGCAATAGACGAAACCTTAGATACGAGAGGGGAGGTTTTTAAAAATCTGTTGTAAGCGAACATGTTGGCTTATACAATCTAGGTAAGTCAGGTGTAGGGCGTTTCATCGAGCGGTATTGATCCAAACAAGCAACCTAATGGGGCAAGCGGTGGGGATCAATAACCAACAAAGAGGCAAGCTGTAACAATTTTTTTACTCATGGAGGCAGGCTGGGTGCAGAATAACCAGCCAGGGCTTAAGTGGTGGGTGATATTAAAAACTGATTCTAAGTCCATGAACTAAAGAGCTAGTTGGGTCTTTAGCAGCGGTTCTGATTGATACAAAATTATTACCAGCCACAACGAGAAGTGTCTTATAAGGATAAACCTCATGTTGAGGGGGGCCCAAAGAATTTCATCCATCGGGGTCTTGAGAACTAAAATTTGGCTTGTTTTAATTCAACTCCGTACCTCATAAACAATGATGCCAATTACTAAATATTATGTTACCAATACTCGCCCGAGCATTCCCGCATTAACCTCCTCCTTATAGGTCAATTGCCCTAAATGCCTCACCATATGAATAGTGAGGTTTCACTCCGTGTTTTTATAAAGTGAATCTCATTTATCTGAGTTCAGAATTGCTCCACCAGGTCTTTAAACTATATGTTTTTTCTGTTTTCTTTAGTTGAATCGCTGAATGCGCAGCATTTCACTTTGTTCCTTCTTTCCAATAAGGCAAGGCATGGCAGCATAAGAGGCTTAGGTAGTACGGTTAATACTACAGCGGGTATAGGTAAACTTATTGCGCAGGATTCAAAAGGTAATAAAATATTCAAAGTACCCACTGAAATCACATTTATATTTAGCCAACTCACTTCGTGCCTGACATTTCATTCTTCCTCCATCCTTTAATCAGGCAGGTTGCAGTATAAGTTTTGGCAGCAGGCGGCGGGTGGGGTAAAAAACTATTATAAGCAATTCCCCAACCAGCTAGTGCTCTTTTGAGTAGTTTGTCCGGTCGATTCAAATAGCGCTAGCCTTGCCGTCTCTGTACTGAACTGAGGTTCTGTCTTTAATGGCTGTAACTGAATTGACTGGCTTTAACTGACTGGATTGAACATAATGGGTCTGCTTTAACTCCTTCCGGTTTTACGTGACCAGGAGATTTTTAGTGACCACCAGTTTATGCCCGTGCCCAGTTATACGTGACCGGTTCTCAATCCCCTCTCCACAGCCTTATAGCCCTTTAGCTTTTGAAGCATGCAGGTCGCTACTTAACTTATGCGACCATAAATTTTGCTTGAGCTTTTTTTGTTTAGGCGGTAGGGTTATAAGTTGAACCTATCCGGAGTTATATAGACTTCCTTCCCGGGCTTTTATTCGCCTTTAAAGGGAGAGAGCGAGGGTGGACCATAAATGAAAAGACAATCAATGAACCAACGCTTGTAAATACTACTTCATTACCTGATCATATTAACATTGATTTATAAATAAATGCGCTTTTGCCTGCTTGACCAGATTGGATGTATATTTACTAGAGAGCCCTTCTTTATAAATAGGTATTTACTCTCTTTATTGAGTGAAAAGGCCTATTGTATTTACTGCCCCCTAGAGATTTAGTGCTGCCTGCCTTTACACAACTACTTGCTTAAGGATGAATGTTAGTTTAGTGCAACAACCTATTGCTATCTTTTTCCACCCTTTCAATTACTGGCTTACAGACCTTAACCTTTCGGTCAGCACATGAGAGTTACTTAGACCTTTGCCATTACTCTGCCTACTTTTTAATGGAAAGTACCTGCTACTGTTCTCTTTACTTTAAACTGCTGCACCTCACAATACTTAGTTATTGAATTAGTTATTGAATCGGCTGGGCTGCTTAGGCACGAAGGAATACCGGTCGTATTTACTTGATCAGTAAAGCAAGTAAACGTACGTTTCATATAGGAGGATATCTATTTCAATCTCGGGTTCTTGCGGCATCCACACCTCATTCAGACGAATCTGGAAGGGAATTAAGCAGTCATATATGTCATAGCGTTGTGCTCATATATTAAGGCCAATAAACTACACAACCAGAGATGTCAGGAATTTAGGCTATCTTTTTCTTATGGATAGGACACCTCATTCGGAATCTCTAGCCATTGATTCATAGCGGGAAGAAAGACCTATTGTGACCGGCTCAATTCCGGAAAGGCCTCAACGGAACGGAATAAGAAGAGGCATTACTTTTGTTGCTGGCCAACACATTCTCCAATACGCCCGCAGTCTCGCCATATTATGCATTTTCCCCCTCAACCATGACCCCTTCTGTTCGTGTCCGTATGATGAGGCCCACACTCTTTTATCTATATCATCTTCATATGCACCTTTTATTCTTAAATTTACTACCTCAATAGGTTTGTCTGATAGGTCTTGTCCTGGTCCAGCAGCATAGAACTGAGCCACCTTACCCGATAAAGGAGAAGTACCCATAGTTCTTATATAATAAATAATTTTATGCCATTAGCCTTAGCCTTGGAACCTTTTGACAGAACCCTTTCAACATATGCCTTTCTTTCGACAGGAGCCTTTTGCCAAGTCCAACTTCCTTGAATCTTGGAACCTGTAACCTGAAACCTCGAGTCTCACCTTAATAAAAAGTATTCATCACCAGCAGCCTCACTAAGGACAACAGAAGGAAGAAGGAAAAGTAGTAGGAGTTTAAGAGGTGAAGGAAAGAAAAGTATTCCCAGCAGCCTTCCTAGCAGAACCGGAAGTAGTAGTTCGTTCCAACACCAGTAAAATGAAATTATTTTTATCAGCGGCACTAGAACCAGAACAACTAAAGCATCATTATTCCCAGTATCAGTTGACTCAGCATCCCCATTAACACCGGTTGAAAGAGCAGAATTCAAAGCATCGGTCGAAGCGGCATCACGACCAGCAGCAAAAGCAGCAAAAGGAGTCCCAGGATCATAAGAACCAGCAAGCAGAGTAGCACCTGTTTAAACGGTATTCCCAGCTTCCTCAGTTCCCAGAGCAGCATTACCAGCATTATTAGGTTCATTTGAATAAGCAGAAAGAACAGCATTACCATAAGCAGCCTTCCCATAAGCACCAGTCGAACCAACATCAAATAAGCATAAGTTAGGATTTAGAGCATCAGTTCCCGTAGCAGTTCCAAGAGCACATTCCTGGCATCAGCATTATTACCAGCGGCATCAGTAGAAGGAGCTTTATTCCCAGCATTTTTAGGATCATTTCCAACAGCTTTTTAAGGAAGGAGCAGCAGAATAAGAAGCATGGGTATAGGCAGGGTAACCAGCAGCATCACATAATTTGAACACGGTTATTTGTTCTTCCACCTTCCCATTCCTAAATTTCCCACTGGGACAACACCCCTTCGGTTCTCACCGGGTATCCAATTTTCCATCTCGATATGCCACCTTTTCACTCTCAAATTTCCCACCTAGATAGGTTCGATAGGTCTTGACCATGCTATCATGCTCGTAATTCAAATAGACATGAGGCCTTTCTTTTCGGAATTTACCATCTGGATAGACTGGACTCATGCTCCCGATCCAGATAATTAGTGCCGCTTGTAGTTTAACTAATCCACTTGGCAAAGAGCCCCGGCAGTGCATTGAAACCTGGCCATTTCAACTTAGCGTTGAAACTTGGCATATAGTACCGGTCTTTTTTGTATCGCTTCCTGTCATTAAATAGCTCAACTATTCCTGGATTGACTAGCACTTGCTTACGGATCATCTTCAATCAAGCTAATTTTGTAAAAAGAATCAAGCACCAAGCAACACTCATAAACTAGGTAACAGGTGGTTGGGCAGGATCCAGGTACCAGCAGCCGTAAGCGCATTAGTACTGTTTTCCGTAGGCTTATGGTGTTATAACTGGTTGTCATAAGTCCAGGTGGTGGGTAGGGAGTAGGCCTGGTGTGATGGTTGGTAGTTTTTCACATGGGTTCTATAAATCCAATAAATTGAATTGAATAAATTAAGCAATCAATTAAAAAGGTAACAAATATATAAATGTAAGTTATATTATAACCTAGCTGATCTGGTTAGCAATAGTCGTAGTGGAGTTCGATGGTTCCAGAGTTGGTGGGCATATTTCCGTAGGCCCTGTAGGTGGGCTTGTTGTTACTGTTGTTCGTGGTGGGACTAGGGGTTGGGTCCCCAGGAGGTAGGAAAAAGAAGTGTTTGCGCGTGAACAGTTGCAGTATGTTGCCAGGAAAGGAGTTTAAATTGACCACCTGTTTCCATCCCATGTGAACAGAAAGGAAGTGGCGGTTTTTAGTGCGTTAACAGTTCGACGTGCACAGTAAGGAAGTGACTCTAAGTGTGTTACCTGTTTCATACCCCCACAGTAAGGAGGCGGTTCTAAGTGCGTTGTTACCCTTGGTACCACGTGCCCGGTGAGATGAGTCAGGTGAGGTTACACGTCGAGGTTAGCTTACACAATGAGGCGATTGAAGTGAGTTAGTGCGGTTACACAAGTGGTTACACTACTGGTAGAAGAGATGCCCTTTCACTTGATGGAGGGACATGGATTTATAGATAGACAGTGAGGTGAGCCCGCCCAACGAACGTATAACATTTATTGGGGTTAGGTTGAATGCGGTGGGTTGATTTCCCCTTCTCTGTACCTGGGTCTATTCATATCACTGCACGTCTAGGAGGGTCTTTTCGTGTATTTTTTCTTTCCTATAATAGAGTTGGTCAATCTCACCCCGTTAGCATCATACATTTTTGGAATCAAAAAAAGGCAAAATGTTGTTTAGTCTGCCCAAGTGCACGTAGCATCCCCTCCTTAGCTCACCTTTAATAAGCTCTCTTAGCGTGGTTATGTTTTCACATAATCCATACCATAATAGTTGAGTAGTCCTTTGGCAAATTGTATCTTTCTATTATCTAATTGTTGGTGTTGCCAAATTTGTGCAAACTTTGGTTTTCAGGAATGAATCCATCCCCTCCTTTTTTAGAGGTCAACCACTCACTTGCGTGCGAGGAGATTAAAATAATCTTATTGGATCTGTTAGCAAGGTCAATGTCACCCCCCGCAGAATAGGGTGGTTGCCCATTCATTAAGTAATAAGCGTGGTGAGAGTTGGTTAGTTAGGAATGCAGTGATCCTCTCTAGAATCTATTTTCGAGTTTTAGAGTCTATTTTCAGACCCAGCACCACATTATATGCATAGCATAACGGGCATGCATTGCATATACATTACACATAGTAGAGCTGGTTCTTCTTTCATTTCATAAGGCTACTTAATATAGGTATATATTCATTAAGAGCCTAAGCACGACGGATCGACGCTTAGGCAAGCAAGCACTCATCAACTTGAACCGAATCTCATGCTCAAGATCAGTCAGAATGATGAGAAACGAAAAGAAACCAGGTCTCTAACCAAGTGAAGGTAGATAGGCCCTTTTCCTAGGCCCTAAGCAAGACACTAACTCAGATAGGCAGGCCGAAGCAAAGCAAGTCAGAAGGCAAGGTTACTTAGCTCCCTTCGGTCGCAACCCGTACTTACCCGATCCCTTAAGTTGCATACACAAATACCCGTTTACACCAGCTCCCCTCGGTTGTTATAGAGCCCTTGGTTTATAGATATGGGTGGTTGCCTTTGTTCCATCTATACCCGGTTAGTTAGAGAGCCCAGTTGAAAGCCAGTAGCAGCTTCAGTGCATATATAAAATATCCACAATGACCTTCGCTCTGTTTCAAATCCAGTGCCTAAGCTAGTTGCTTAGAACCCGCATCAGTTTTAGCGGCGCCTTATGCAGAATCAAACCAATTCTAATTCCGGATCCAAGCCCAAGCCCAAGAAGGACAATTAATTACAAATGTGAATCGAGCGAGTTCTCACCAAATTAGAGTTAGGGAACCCAGAGGATGGAATATGCCTCGGACCTCATATAAACGAGGGCTCGCTTTATACAAAAACTCATCTCAGAAGCTTTTCGCTTTGCACCTTTACTTTAGGATGGGATGAAGGCGTACAAGGAAAAGGCTATTAAACTTAGGCGACGGAGGGAGTCAATTTGACTTTACAAAATGTGAGTTTTGCAACCCGGTTGAGTGAAGAATCTTTCTCCGACCCTCCAAACACAAAGATTTGCTTTAACAAAACACGGGGCGAGGTAGGAGCCCACTCACTATTCATATGGTGAGGCATTTCAGACGTTTTTTGGTTCGACCAGACAAATTCCAAATAGAAAACTTGCTTCTTGGCGTACCCCATTTACTTTGACTTCGTACCTCACTCTATGCCTCGCGTTATGCTGCACCCCCATGGCCTTATTAGATGGATGGAAGAACCTGAAAAGGCTCTAATGAATCGACTTGCCTACAGACAAATGCAGTTTATCAACCCGGATGGGGAAATCTAGTAGTACTTTATACGACAATTAGTACTTTATACGACAATGACTCTTTCTTATTGGTAATGCTCTCACCACCAATGTATTTATCACATCGGATGGCGAGGACGTCTCCATGCGGTTCAACTTTGACTAAGGAACTAGGTAGGGAAACTACAGAGATAGGCCTATGGATTCCCCCATTAGTTATATAATTAGTTATATAGCCTATGCCCTATGTTTTTATGACCCCTGACACCAATTATTTTATTGAGTAGAACTAGAATTTGAACTACTGCAGCTATAAAAACAAAGTAAATAGTTATTCTCTACTGAAAAGATCTAGTGGGAGGAACTACAACCTGGGAACTACAACCACTGAGAGAGCTATAATTATATTAGTGATACACGGAGGAATAGATTTGGAACTAGGACGGATATAACCTTGGATGGATTTTGATATTGTTACAATGGAAAAGTTACACGTCCCCATGGCGATATCATAATTAAAATAGGTTGTATAGGTAGGCAGGTCTGGCTGCTATGGCAAGGTCTGCTGGTTAGCTTTCCCAGCTGGGTCTTATTATCCTATTTTAAAAGAAGAAGAACACAACAAAGTGACAAACATGTCTATCAATGTATTCTTTTTTCCATACATAGAGCAGAGTATGAGGCTAGTAGGTCCCCCGATGAGCTATATATATATATGTTTTATAAGAACCCAAAAAAATAGGTTTGTACTATTGCAAAATGTGCAATGAATGAGGATTTTTTGGAAATATGTAAACAACGTCCCAACAGTGAGCAGTTATATCTCATCACCCAGTTTACAAATAAACTCTGGTCTATAAGCAACCAGCCCAAATGAACTCAGTTACCTACTGCCCACGGTTCTCTATTCACCCCGGTCGCATCATACCCAGTTGATAGATACTCATGCTGCACCTTACAGCCGACGCTACACTTCCAGTTCTCATCACGCCCAGTCCCAGCAGACCTCAGTTCTCTATTCAACCAGCTGTTTCCAATTAATATGTTACCTACTGATCGCGGGTCTCTCCACATGTTGGGCATATCATTTTGTCTCAGGTCTCCCACTGCTAGAGTTATGTCTTGTCATTCCCGGGTTATCTAATGAATGAGATCTCTGCAGTCTTCCACCTATAAAGTCTTCCAGCTTTGCTTACGCTAGAGATGTACTTCCATGGGTCTCCCACAGCTCCCAGTTTGAATCTTGGCTCCCTAAGGAAGGGAGGAAGCAGCACTCTTCATAACATCCATCTCTTGGCTTCTCTAGTGAAATACATCCTCCAACTCTTTCAGTCTGATATCTCCATGGTTCGCAGGGCAAGTTTCTTTCCAAATGGGGCATTAGCTCTCTGATATATAGGGCACTAGTTTATTGCTATTTATAGGCTTATGTAAGTAAAAGAGAGTACTTTTTATTGAGCCTTAGCCACTTTTTTTCTGCATTAAGTTCCTTAAGAAGCTTATTTTCCAGCATTATCCTAACATCCTTAACTTGGGAAGGATAGCTCAGCCTCTCCCTGAGATTATTATTTAAGGACCTGCGTTCGACAGAGCATTCACAGGCGTTCGACCACACTGGATTAACCAATCTGACTCGGTATGGCACTTATAGCTACGTTCGTGCTATAACGAATACACTTCAGAACCTGGAAACACTACCCTATTTTCTTTTTTCAATGTGTTATTACATCCGATAGCATTTTGGAGAGTACCAATATTAACTAATTGTTGTTTCCAGATACGGTTGCCGGTTGACATCTCTTCTTATTCGTCAATACAAGAAGCGAATTTTTGTGTAAAGGAAAGGAATAAATATCTCGACATAAGCCTAGGTGAGTGACGCGTTCGTGGAGCCGAAGGAGGAGCAAAAGAAAGTGGGTCGGGGGTGGGTGTCCACCCTTAAATGAGTAATGGAATGGGATCAATTCTTCCAGCCAGATAGTACGGGGCCGGGCCGGCAGGAAACGCTAAGAAGTCTCCTCTTTCTCACGCAAGATGAGGGTTATTAGGGGTCAAGTGATTTATTACTTTACCGTATTTCCGGGCCGGAAAAGTGCTTCCAGAATTCACTATAGATAGATCTGTATTTATTCAGGTGGGAACATGGGAACATAATCCTAATTTGGTGTATCAATGGTGAAATGGGTGTGATTGGGAACTCGATCTCTTGTCTGGTGGAACCTTGGCTGCAATGTGTGAGTTTGGGGAATGTCTCTATCTAGCTCCTCTCTCTGAATGTATCTATCCCCTCCCCGAATACTGGCTTTATACCTATCTAGCCTCTCCCTGAAGAATCTACCCCTCCCTGAGTACCCTTCCTTTGCGGATATGATCCCCGAATGGTGAATCATATATAACCTAGCTGTAGTAACTCGCTCTTGGTGTGAAGGTATCACTCACATAGCTGTCATTCACTGCATGTATGCACGCACTCCTTTTTCCCCGGGTCTGTGGGACAGCTCTTTCGTGTATGTGTTGAAGGTGACTCGGGTATCATGCAATGGTGCACTCTCTCTCGGGTATGTATTTCACGGTGTCTGTTGAGCGGGGTAAGGTTGAAGGTGGGTATCCTGTGACGGGGTCCTTCTCTATCATCTGGCGGTAAGGACTGCTCTCACATATGGTGGATTAAATCTCCCCTGGCCGCACCTTCTGGCTAGCAGCATTAGCAGAAGATTAATTTATCTATGCATTCCAACTTGGTGGGGGAACATCATATATCTCATCTGTTGTAAACTTAAACTCAATTGATATCCCATATGGGTAACACAACTTGGGAACAACATATATCTTATATGGTGGAAACTTGGGAATATCGTTAGTAACGAAGAATCTCAAATCCTCAAAAGAGTGAGGGGAATAAATAGAAGGTGATCCCAATCTTTTGCTTCTGCACTATTCTCCTTTCTCTCTGCTCATGATTTACACTTTCTCTCCGCTCTCCATCTTTATTCCCATTCCTAGTACCATTTTATCTACCTATCTACCTCCTATCCCTGTTGCTTTTTATAGTTCCGACGTCCTCTTCCCTTCCCCTGTCCATTCTATCACTGCCCCATCTCTTCTTGGCCTCTCGTCTCTCCTCCCCCTACTACACCTTGTTTGTGTCCCTCGCTACCCCATCCTTCCGTATTATATGTATCTCCTGAGCGCAGGGGTCTTTATTCTCTATCTCTCCACTGCCTCCATCCTCGGTCCCCCCCGTCTCCTTGTGTCTTCGCCTTGCTCATTCTATTTTCCTCCCTT
>Ga0233342_1000074_pt1 | contig 30190 bp, 20 predicted proteins | sample GEONDECOMP273_FD_180706 | JGI IMG/M metagenome (GOLD analysis project Ga0233342, IMG submission 180706) | Leaf litter microbial communities from Shasta-Trinity National Forest, California, United States - GEON-DECOMP-273 | ecosystem: Environmental > Terrestrial > Plant litter > Unclassified...
CTCTAGTATTGGCCTAATACAAATTTTATTTATCAACTCGGATAGATCTACCACTTTACTATTTACATTTACTTACCAGCCTCCCTTGTACCTTTTGACTATTACTAACTACCCACCTGCTTCCACAACCTTCACAACTTTTATGTCCCCACACAGCTTAGCTTCACCAGCTATAGAGCTTTGGACGGGTCCGCGGCATACGGCAAGGCTTCCATTACACGAGACGAGTATCGGTATCGGTAGCTGCTGCTCTTACTTTGCCTCCCTTTCCCTTTACTTTATTACTGCCTTCACCCTAGGAGGAGATGGAGTTATGCCCAACCCATTACCCTTATTTTATCAGCACCGGATTAACCTTCCAACTACCCACCTTAATCACTATACTTGTCATAGACCACGAACTTCATGAAGCGCTTAGTGACTACTGCACTATTGCTATTTAGACTCTGCTACTTTACCACTAATCGGGCACCCACCTACCCACTATATAAAGAAGATATTACCCTACTACTTTTTTTAACCTATCAGATCTTCGTTTAACCTTTCTATAATAAATGAATAGCATTGATACAAAAGCTAGTGTCCGTAAGGCTAGTGTTTCCATGAAAAAGACTCTCTTAAGGCTAATAGTACCTTATTACCTTTGGAACTGATGAAAAGAATGGATACTTTCTTTCACTTGGCTTGAACTCTATACGGCCTTAGGGCAAGTACAGAATAAACGGAACGAGACAGAACCGGAGTTTATAAAGCCTACTACACATAGAGCTACTCCAGTATATTTTGTACATGAACACCAGTTGCCTAGACACCCTCTCCATAGGCATGCCAAAAGTAGCACAGTTCAACGTTGGAACTCGGTTGGGTGGGAATAGATAAATAATAAAATAAAAGAAAGGGTAGGAAAAAAATAATAGCTATCATATAGGCATTTACAAAAGGACAGACAACACCTATAAAAGGTAGAGCTGAAGTGTCGGGAGCGTATAGATTAATTCCATTTGAAACCAGAAGCAAGGGTTGTTGGAGAATAAATTGCATATACAAAGCTATACCTATTTGAGGCTAGTTGGATCAGAACCAGCAACTTCAGCATCAACACTGACAGCATCATCCTAAAAAGAATCAAGTTCAAATACATTTCTCCTATGCCATCCACTCAGCATGAGCTTTATAAGCAACTAACCAACACGTCCTATGCTCTTTTAAAAGTAAGTTCCAAACGCCGGGAATGCTGGACCTACTTATCCTCCTCCCTTATCCTGGTTGTGCTGCTTGGGCTTACGCCGCTGGTTCAACTGGTACTTCTGGGGCTGGTAATTCTGATGCTTCGACTGCTGCTTATGGTGGAGATGCTTGTTCTGGTGCTGCTAAGAATGACCACATAACTGTGTTCAACTGTTTAAACTGATCCTGGGAATGAGGCTGCTTCAATTGCTTGCGCTGCTTCTGCTGCCAGGAATTAGGCTGAGACTGGCGCTTCTGGGGAGGCTGGTGATGCTTCTACTGGTTATGCCGCTGGGAATGATGCTGATGGGAACGCAGTTGGTTATAATGACGCTGGGGATGCTGGTCGTCGTAGTGCTGCTCCAACTGCTGATGAAAATAATTCCATTTAACTGATGCTGGGACTGCTGGTTGTAGTGATTCTGCTGGGAACACTCCCTAAACTGGTGTTAATGGGGATGCTGGTGATGCTAGGGCGGCTCCAGATCCAATTGATGTTAGTTCCATTGGTTATGCTAGAAATGATCCAGGAAATGCTGGTAATGCTGCTCCTTCTGCTTGGCCTAGTTCTGCCGTCGGTTCAACTGGTGCTACTGGGAATCATGATGCTTGGAATGCTGAGACTGGTGCTGCCAGGAATTATATAATAGGTTAATCTGCTTGGGTTGGATTGGATTGGGCCAGTGTAAACTGCTTGGACAACATCTGTATTATAATATATCAAATAATAGGGGAGCCATGTTACAAGGGGATTTTGGTCAGACTACAACCGCAGAATAGGCGTCAGTGTGGAAAGGTGAAAGGCAGGTTTGGTTTGGTGTGGACGTAGACCAGAAAGAAATAGGAGCCAGTGTGACAAGCTTAGACAATAACAAACATAGATAGTAGCTGGCTGGAAGCCGTGCTTGGCGAGATAGCTTTAAATAATCATATGTAGGGGGAAGGATCATTAGGATCATCAGGTGCATTGGAAAAATACGCATGAGCCGCCCCGGCTACTATACTTATTCTTATCCTTATTCTACTTATTATCCTATTATTACTCCCCGCTTCCTCCTACTTATGTACTGCCCGTGTAAACAGGAACGACCAACGGTTACAGATAAGCACCGGGAACTGAAACATAGGAACCAGGTACGAAATCAGGAGCGAAGGCTGGGAATGGACAGTAAGCAACTGAGGCTGCTGAGGAGCTTTCCATCCAAGGAGCGTCCAACCAGATAGGTCCCCCAGAGCATAGCCGAGACGTTGAAGGAAGGATCGATAGCGCATGGAAGAATAGCGCCTGGCCCTGCCGCTGATTCTGATTCTGCTGCTACTGCCGCTACTTCCACTACTGTAACTACTGCTGCTTATTCTGCTGCTTATGCTTCTGCTTGTTCTGTTGATTCGCCTGATTCTGATTCCCCAGTAGTTCATATCGCCTGGTTGTTCTATTTCCCCCTGGTAGGTTTTATAGTAAACTCCCCTGGTTCCATATTGACGACTGCTTTTTCAGCTATTCTCGGTTCATATATATATAAACCTAGTTCATAAAGATAGATTAATGATTTTACTATCCCGGGTTAGTTATAGAGCCCTTTTTATAGAGCTTTAGTAAAGATGAATATGAGGGTGTCGAAAGAGCCCCGTTGATGAATGATTTCATCCATCTTGCCCGCATAACATACTGTTGACATATCCTATTAATAACCTTTTCTTCACCCGGCCTGCGCAATGCGAGTAAGGTCCGCGCTCCGAGTGAACTCTTTATTTATTTGCCATGGACTTTGATCTACCAAGTAAACTGCGCTACACCTTGTTGGATAACCCCTCCCTCCCAAGTGGTTTATCTATCGATTTGGGTTACGATAGAGAGGCTCTTATATCTGAAGCTATGGTTTTCAATGGCTCTCGTGTAAAATCCCTATTCTCGATCGTATATTCATGGATTAAAAACTCTCCCCATGTTTTTTCGCCTTATTTATTTGTCAGCGTCCTTCCCTCTCCCCGGGCGATGCATTCTTTCCAATACAGTAGGCGAACCACCTACCCGCGTCACACCTTACTTACTTGCATGCAAGGCTAAGTAATATAGGATGCATCCAACCTCCCTAGCTAGATACCCCTTACCAGGCTGGTACCTGCCCTCAAAGAGCATAGCGAAGGGTTGGGATAACCTTATATTTCCCCTAAAAGAGTTTTAATTCGGGAAGATCTGGCCTTGAATGCCTACGAATGAATCTTTTGTAAAGGCTGTTTCGATCGATCTTAAAGCACGATCCATAAAGCAAGCGAGTGCTATTTGAACGCGTTTCACACTGCTAGACTCACTATTCTTGCCGGTGAAATATAATCGAAAGCTAGCTTGTTAGCTGCTAGCTGGCTGGCTGGCTTAACAAAACATTATATAATAATATATATAAATCAAAGTTCTATCTGTTATTATTCCATTCCCTATTTCCCCATGAGGAACATTCCAGTGTTCCGTTTCGTGCAAGTAATTTTGGCTTTTTACCATGGTGTAGGAACCCAGTGTTACGTAGTGGTAAGTGATCCCAGTGCAATGTGTATAGGTGGGCCAGACTGACAACCTTACCAGGGTGAAAAGACTACTATGTCTCTGTTATTGGATCTTCAAATAATATGTAAGCATCATTATTGCATACATTCCAAGTACCCTTGTTCCTTCTGTTAGAACCGGTGGTCCATCTCTGTGGTTTCTAACATGGTATCTATGATAGACTCTAATTGGTAGCATGGGCAAGGCCTCCCGACAAGGACTCTCCGACAAGTACTTACCGTCTCTCTATCGGCAATGGCAACAGGCTATTGAACCACTGGCTATCAAATATGATAGACTACTTCCTTGGCACAGACTATAGCTTCATGGCCTGAGTATAGGTTTGAAAAAGTATAGCATCCAAGGAGTATGGCTTCTTTCTGGCACTGATGAATAGTCGCACTGAGTAGCTGCAGTGACCATAGCTAGACTGACCTAGCTTCTATGCACTTACAGTTTCCAGCCAAGCCCAGTTGAGTATCCCGGGAGCCAATTCCAAGTATATAATTCAAGACGGGAACCGGGTAACAAAGTTTTGTAACCCATATTTTATTTGTTGTCCTATTCAAATAGCGCAGCAGAATGCCACCATTCATAATTAGCCCTGCCATTTACTAGGGCAGCATAACCTGTAGTGGATTATTAACAAAGTTAAGTAGCACACTATCCCGGTATCCCAGGCCAAGTAGTAACTCTGATTATGTAGGGGTAAGCCTTGTCCGCCCGGGATAATATAGGTAACTCCTTCTCTTGGCAATGACCCTGAAGCAATGACTAGCGGCTATCTGGCAACCGGTAATCGCGGGACCTCCTGGGATATACTACTGGCTGTCTGGCAGTGACCGTTTGGCAATGGATGGGGTACATATATTATCTCGGATATAAACAATAGGGGACATGCTTTCCTCTACCGGGATGGGTAACTTATCCTGTAAGCCAGCGTTGATGTGTTCTTTCTCTCTAAGAACTACAGTTTTCAGTTTTTATGATTTATGGAAATTGGGCATCAGGGCTGAGCGGAAGATCCAAGGTTTAGTTGGAGCAGAATACAAAGGCAAGTACATCTGCTATATTCATTTATATTCATTCCGTGGCAAAAGTGTAAGTTCCAATTAGTTAATTAGTGAGGAGAAAGGCTCCCCTTCCTTTGCGAGAGGCTCGGACACACAACGACGAATAAGAGCTCCAGCGAATAAGCTATGCCAGGTGTTGCTCCAAGTGTTGACATAGTGGTTTGACACAGGGAAGCGCATGGAGGATATTATTGTTCATCAACTATCAGAATGCATAATGTCTTATAGCCAGGCAGTGCTATAACTATCCTCTTCTTATCAGTGCCAGAAAGAAGCAGCTCTAGTAAGGCTCTGTATCCTTTACTCCACTTGGCTACAACATGCTTCTACAAATAAATTAGTAGACATCATATAAAAGGTTCATAAAAGGGTTCTCATAAATTTATATACTTGTATAATATATTCTGGTGCCATGATGGTCCAGTCCTGCTGGTAATAGCCATAGAGCAAATGTAAGTGTCTGTACAATGTGCTAAGGCCTATCGCCCCATAGTTTTCAAATCCAAGTGCTAGCTTTGGTGAAAGCAGACCTAACAAACTTTTTTTATGTACTATGTCACCATGCGTTTACAGTTTGAACTGGCATATCTACGTCTGCACTTGGATCCTCAGATTCACTTGTTGCATATATATGATGTTGCCATGGATAAGTAGTAATTGCACAATGAAACTTACCTAATTGCATCAGGCATCTCTACGTGTGTACGTGTGTATATGCGTTAATATATGATCTCACATATTTAAGAATATGCCATTCATAGCCAATCACCAATCAGAGTCAATCAGATAAAGGAAGGAGGCCTAATACCGCCAGCTAGCCCGCTGCCTAATCCCGCGCCTGCCTGTGCCATTTTTCCTTCCCGCATCCGTGAGATCGATTAACCATCCAGCGTGCAATCGAGCCAGCCTATATTTCATTTCATTTCCCAAACATCCCGGATGGATTAGGAATAGTTTTTTGCTATAACCCGCCTGCCTTCTCTTATGCTGCCACCTTAACCACCTTACTGACTGCCTGAGAGATAACTTAACACCTGACAACGATGCACTTTACGGCTGCTTGCTGGCTTTACGAAACTTCCCATCACACAATATGTGATATATAATGTTTACCCCATTTACTACGATACAAGATATTGAAGGAACTCTAGTTGCCACCAGATGATAGATTGATTGAGAGAATACATAGATTATTATAGATTATGGATTCTGTGTATATATTTACAGTAAAAGCACGTATCTAAAGAATCGCGCATAAAGCACAAATAATATTTAATCCAGGAGGCTTTCCGGTATTGTGACAGCTTTAAATAACTAAATAAAGATTTCCCTCCGCAACATATGGGGAACTAAAATCCCATTTCGTGTCTCGATGGAATGGGTGTGTGCATAGTATTAAGGTTGAACTGCTATTTCCAGACTCACCGCGCGATGTTGATAACTCCAGGTGCCCCGTTCCACCCCGCCCCGAAAACCGGGGTTTCACTGAGTCGTTGGCACTGAGTCATTGGATTTATCTAGCCTAGCTGTTGTATCGCCACACGTTCGTTCTAGCATCACGGGTTAACCCAGCCCTTGCACACATCGTCGGGTTATTTGAGCGAAGCATAATCAATCGGTGTGTTATTGTCAAGCGAAGAATAAGATTGGGTGTTGTCTTTTAACGTCATCTAGCCTCACGGTGGTTCTATTCCACAGGTTTTTGCCTATTGGGTTTAGCGTAAAAGCAAGCAAAAATAGGATAATCCTAGCTTTTCCAGCTGGACACCCTGCTATAATACAACTTTGTGAAAATGGAGCATTATATCTAATATATATATATATATAACTAGACGTTCGTTGTTTTCGTATCCTTGCTGTATTCTTTTGCTCTAGTCGCCATAATTGTTTGCTGTAGCCTGCTCCCACTCCTATATTGGAAGCCCCATTTAATGCAGTAAGTTTGGGGCATAAGGTTAAGTATTCAGGTTGGATTGGGTTGGTTGATCTCAAAGGCTAGTTGACAAAGGGGCTGAGGGAGTAATGGGTAACAAAGGTTATTCCCGCTCAAGGCATAGGTCTGAAGCATAGGTAGGATCCAAAGGAGTTTCAGGTGCCAAGGTCTATCCCAAAGTCTGATTTACAAAGGCAGTATGAGAGGAATGTATGTCAAAAAGCTCTCAAAGTGGCATAGAAACATGCATTTGAAACAAACAATAAAACATAAAGTATAGTTCCCTATAAACTGGGCTAGCTTCAGCAGTCTATGTCCATTTCCTTTTCCACTAATAAGAGCATACATGGGGGGTATATAATTTTTCAATTTAATTAGGCCATTCCATATTTCCACAATAGTTTATAGTACTAATTAGGTTCATAAGGCAAAAATAAGAGTAGTTTTCTATTAGCATATAGTTCTTTATAGTGCCTGTTTATTAAAAAGACATACATTTTTTCTTGCAAGAAGATTCTTGCGATAGCTGTTGTAAGAACTACACTACTTGTTTCCGTTGGGAAGGTAATAAGAGTGGGACTAATCTCCGGAGTTTACTCTCCTACAATGATCCAATGGGGGAAGGGGAAGAATAAATGGGACTACTTGATGCTTCGATACAAGATTGATGCCAGGTAGGTCTCAATCACTTGATACTGGTAGTTGTGATGCCAGCCAGTCAGAGCTGGGTTGGCTTTCATACTCGGCTTTGTTACTCTCCACTCGGACACTCTACTATAATATGTTTTGTACGCTTGGAGACTCTGGTTCCCCGCTGGTTGAAGCCTCTGGTGGGTGGGTGGGATACTCTATTAGGACTGCGATACTATGCTTTAGGCTACTCAAATGGGCTACTCAAATGGGGCATACTCATTGGAATACTCACAGGGAAGGTAAATCAAGTGACACATAGAGCTACTCCAGGATATTGTGCAGCTGCCAATTCCGTAGCCAATACACAGGATAGAAGGTGAGCTGCCGCATACATAGCCGATACAAGGGAGAACATACCCTACCGTCCCCGCCTGTCATAGCCAAGAGAATAAGTAAGGAATTATTGTTGGTAGGATCTTGCTCCCATGACTTACCAATATAGAACACGACGGCGTTCCTACATTTGCTGACCCTTATCGAGGAACATGCGTTCCTACAAACACTTTCCTCTTTCACTGCAGCAATGGCGACGTTGGCAAGGGCAGAGAATAATAAAACCTAATATGTTTGTTATATACGTCAAATTGATGATACGCCCCGCTCTCCATGTGACCTGCTCCATTCGCCCATGAGGAAAACGATACCGCTCAAGACCCGCGAGCACGGATAATTTTATAGCGACGATACACAGGTACACTTTGTGCTTTTTCAATAACCTATTTGATTCCCGCCCCATAATGAACATAGCTTATAATAGGCCACTTTAATAAACAATATAAAAGCCCCTTCCCTGTGGAAACTTACTGGTAATGTTATACTCGCTTCCCATACATACCCGCATTCAGTACGCCCAGTACACGTCACCCAGGAGGGCACAGTATGCATTCTAATTACTGCCCCACATCAAGCCCCGCATTCCGTTACGCCCCCATTACCGCATTCAATACACATTCAGTTCGCATTCTACCAGCAGTCCCGCATGCATAACGCTTTATACCATGCCGAGATAAAAAAGTTGTTGTGAAGAAAGAGAAGTAGTTGTTAAGGAAAATCTTTTTTTAACAGTCATAGAGCTTTCAGCGAGGGGATCCGGGACTTTATGCTTGCTTTCCTACAACTAGAGAGAGAGAATTAGACTGGCCCATATCGGGCATATGCTTTTTCTTTTTTTTTTTATTCGCAAAGATCCTATCACGCCTTTTTACTTACCTTTTTATTAGTTTCCTCTTCCACTTCGATCCGTGTTCGGAACTATATTCTTACTCACAACTTTTTCCTTTCTTAGATATCTTTCTATTACTTACCTAGGTGCGCTGCTTACCTTAGGAGGGCAGAATACCTGTTTAGATACGGGGCACCTTACCTTCTTATAGACAGCTTACGTTAGACGGAGTCTTTGTATATTGAATTATTTTTACCCCGATTACACTCCCTCCCCCTTTCCACTTTCACCATTACCCCGAAACAAGGCGTAGATTTTAGAAATGATTTTACCGCCACCTCCAGAGCTATTTAATTTCACTTTACAGTCATCGGTTCGGACCAACTCTTTTTATGTTTTAAGTGTCGCGTAAGCGCGCTAAAATGGACTTTTTAGATCACTGCTTTTTACCTAACCCGCCTAAGCTTTTAACTCCCCTGCTCACTAGAGACTCGCCTACAACTATGCCCAACAGACAGTCACACACTTTTTAGAGAAGCGAAGGGAAGGGGCTTTTTCAAGCCAACCCCGAAACCTGGGCTCTTTACGATGGTGCTTCGATCGACACTGCTTCCTCTTCAGAAGCACACTCACTTGTATGCATCCAGTCGATACCAAGCATTTGTTTTCGTTATCCTTCGAGCTTTTACCAACAAAGTTAGATCTTTAGAGCGGTATTGCAGAGAGGAATACCCTGCTACCTTTACCTTTCTTCTTTTAAAGGCTCGCTTGTGCGGGTTGAGAGAGGCGTTAGAGAGCCTTCAGAGCTGCTTACATACAATCCATCTTGAAATCAGGACGGACAGCATCACGTTTATTTTACCCGCCGCTACACCCGCTCTTTACCGGGCCGGACCAACCTTAACATTTTTTTAAACAGCCTCATCACCTTAGAACCTACAATTTTATATGCGCTTATTCTCATGGAACCCCACTTTTATAATAAAAATGAGTCTTATCGCACCTTAAGCACCCGATATGGAATTTGTATGATCGGGCATGCTAATTGCTTTTTTATTTACACCACTTTCATTTAGCCAGTATTCTTTCAACAATTAGGTACTCCCCCGCCCTTTACTATTTTGTTTCGCAGTACCAACGTTACTTACCTTTAGCCAAGTGAAAAGGTGCTTGCTCCCACACCCTGGGGCGGAGGGAACACCCTAGATGCTTTATTACCTCACTCCCTCTACTGAAACGCTAGAACTGCCCTCCCCCACGACACTCAGCTACCATGCTTCTCCACCAATCCAACCTATATAAGCCATCCAGGGACCCAGACAGTTTTACCCCGAGAGACATACACTCAATCAATTAGCGAATGGTTTTAGTACGCCATGGACAATCCATTGTGAAATTAGTAATTACAAATGGATTTATTGCTGCTCGCTTATCATGGGTTGGTGCCTCGGGATGCCCGGCTTATTAGAAATGGATGAAGGGCTGGTTTACAATGGAGATTTTTATCACTGTCTTGCTTATTAATAATTTAGAGCTGCTCCCTTACTGGCAACGGTGGATGGTACTTTTTTCCTGGCTTACTGCGATTGTATTGCTTTCCGGCTCACTGGATATTTTTAAACCCCCGAACCCCCCACTTACTTTGATTAAGGGCATCACATCAAGTGAAAGCTGTTCCTAGGGTTTTACTTTTTGTTGAAGTAGTCCCTTATTGTTTCCTGTGAGCCCGTCACACCTTACTTACTTTACTTAAATGCCTGCTGCCTGCCAACCCAGTTCGCTGCCTACCAACCCATTGGGACCAGCCAGTCCTGCCATTGCAACCGGACAATTATGCCTTTTTTATATGCCAATCTTGCCATTGGAACTAGACCATCCTGCCCTGCCTTATATGCCCTGTCTTTTCACTTTACGACCTGCCCTGCCTTACTTTACTTACCTTACTTACCTTTTCTTAGCCCGCACATATACCTAATTTTTTTTATATGTGAAAAAAAAACTTGATCAACGAACCGGAGACCTTATATCTTCAATCTTTATACCTATCCGTCTCTATCTAGATACCATGGATCTTTTCAATTTCAAACTGCCCAACAATATTTATTTCCACAAATGGAAATAGAATAGTATATATTCCCTGCAGTGTGTAAGAATAGTGTAAGAACTACTAGTTATTTCTGTAAGCTCTACTATTTGCCTTTATAGTTACAACTACCCTTAGAGTTAAGTCCTATGGCAGCCTTAATAGAGCATTACCCATTATGCCATTCTCACCCGCATTCAGGCCCGCCTAATTCACGTCACCCAGGATGATGGCACAGTACTACGCCTAAGGAGGAAGTAAGGAAGGCAGGCAAGGTTTATCACTTGCTCGACCAAAGGGCTTAGTTAGGCACAAAGCGGCGTTTTCCCATTTACTGACGCCTCCGTAGTGGGTAATTCATTATATAAGTAAATTACGCTTTTATTTCTTTCTTTATGGGCGACTTATAAGCGTCTATCATTTTTAGAGATACTGAACGATGTTTCTTTCCTCCACCATAAACGTGGCTTATACAACCACAATGAACGATTCAAGCTCGTCGAGGCGTATGATCTAGTGTAAGTGGGTTTTATTACCAACACATCATGTGGTACCAGGCCCAAGGATCAAGGAGGAATTAGGATTAAGTATATATAGCAAAAGGTTCAAGGAATTTTGATCATGGGTAAGAGCAATCAATGTCCTGATCCCGGTCTGGTTTTGACTAGCCTCACTGGACCTGTATTGGCCCCTCCAACCTCACTGGACCCTGATGATCTCACCGTACCCGTACCATAACGTATTGACCAAGTCCGTATTATTACACCCGGATCGTGACCTGACTCACTATTGCCCCGACTTACCTGCTCTGATGCCGCCCGTCCCAGACCATACCAGCCCAGACCTCACTGTAAAAGCCCTTCCCTGGCCCTGCCTGTATAAGATCGGTACTTGCACCAATAGAAGACCAGCCCATATGACCGGAGCCGTGATAAGACCGTACCAGACCAAACCGGATTGTATATCTATCCTCCACTGGTCTATTGCTCGCACAATTACTGTCTGTCTATTCTATGTGGGATCCATTTATCAACAGGCCCTTTCTTTCTGGGTTGGTATCGCTCATTCACAAACAAGTGCTCGTTCCTTCCTCTCCATAATACACCCTTGGCTACGGGGGAGTTTTCACCATTCCCAGAAGAGCCCAGACCGTACAATTATAACACGACCTTCTGATATGACTAACGACTCCATTCGTTCTGATATGACATTTCGTTCTTTCGGAGAGTAGACTCTAGCCTTTACGACTTTCGTTATGATATGGCTCTATTCGTTCTTATATAACTTATCTAAGGCCATTATGCGTTCCTATCCATACTACCCTTTCATGGTACCTTCCTGGGAAGTTTGTTTCATTCCCGTAAATGGTGGACCGTACAACACTCATAAAACCAATGAACGTAAGCCTCCCGCTTTCTTTTCTATTTTTTATTATGCAGAGCGAAGCAAACTTATTAACACCGACCTGATTGTGCCTTAGTTATAATGCGTAACCTGGCCCGTAAGAGTGGGCTTTAGAAAGACCCGATGTCTTCCCTAAGAGTGGGAGTGGCTTTAGAAAGACCCACCCGACTGTTCAAATGTATTCCCTTCTGGCCCTTCTGCTTTCAAATGGCTTCCCTTCTGGCAGGAGGCAGCTGACCTAAGAAAGATGACTCTCTGCGGCCAGGCCTCGGACTTAACACCAGTTAGCGGGTATAGCGGGGAAGATGCAAAGCGGGGAAGCTCGGACTTAGAAGCCAGTCGCATAGCCACTCACCGGACTTCAACTTCAACTCGACGTGTTCGGAAGGAGCAGGAGGCAGCTGACCTAAGAAAGATGACTCTCTGCGCTCGCTTGTTTGTTTGTTTGCTCGACTTAACAGCCCCTTTGTTTGTTTGAAAGAATGGGAGAGCGGGAATGAGCCCTTATCCTCCTAGGTAGACCCGGGTGCAGGAAAAGCTGAGAGAATTCTCCCTTTCAGTAAGCTTTCAGTCCGGGACTGAATGGTACTAGAATATTTCTTTCCGAGCTCTAACCCAACGAACTATAAATGAACTAATTGGTAAGAGCAATGGGAAGAGCTGAGCTGTATCTTTCCTTTCCTTGAAGAGCAGCTTTCCTTGGATTGGCAGAGCTAGCAGTAGAGGGAGGAAGGATGGAAGTGAGGCAGGGCAGTTCAGAGTAAGGGGTGTTTAGGCAGGGTAGGTGGCTTGGTCCTCAGTCAATGGTAAGGCAAGGCAGTAAGAAGCAAAGGTGCAAGGGGAAGTGAGGAAGGTGAGCAGATTCGTAGAAAGGATCCTACAAATACACTTTAAAGTGCAGGAACAACTTGAGAAAAGCCAACAAAAGTCTAAAGCCAGACATGACCAACACAGAGAAGACCACAAATTCTGCATTGGAGACAAGGTGTGGCTTTACTTCCACAAGGAATGCCTACCAGGAGCATCCAATAAACTAAAGCCCCTAAATATATACCTTTTTACATTATTTAGTAGGTAAATGAGAATGCTTTCAGATTGAGACTTCCTCCATATATGTAGATCAGTTTAGTGGTAAATGTGGAGTATCTAAGGTTCTCCTTTCAGTCGGGAAGATCTACAAACATCCACTCTTAAAAAGATACGGGCAGGCATTTGAAAGAGTATTATAAATAGCATTATATTATTTAATGCACTCAACATTATTATTTACAAATAAATGTTTCGATCAATGTATCGATAAACCCATGTTACGTATTTAATGCCTCTCGAACAACTACACTCTGTAAAAAGCGAACAAAACAACCGGATCTACTGAACCAACAGCTTAATCTACTGCTACTGGTGCATCTTCTTCTAGTTCCCGAGATGGAAGATATGCTGCTACCCTTGCTTACTTGGCTACTGGTGGTGGTATCTATACCTCCTATGATGTCTATGCTACTGGTGTTACTGGATTATGATGCCTTTGCTACTAGCGCATTTGGTTCTTACTATCTAACAGGTTCTTAAGCTACATTTGCTTAAGGTACTACTGCTACTGGTATTGGTTCTGGATCAGGATCACAATATTAAACAACAGCATAATCGACTGCTTCAACAGAATCCACTGATGCACCTGTCCTAGCTTATGTCCTAACTTATGTCCTTGCTTATGGGTCAAAACTAGATCAACTGTATCAACTACTGATGCTGTTGGGTCTCGATCAACCGAATCTACTTATGCTTACTTTGTTACTGCTGGTACTTCTCCTGGTCTTGCTTATGTTACTAGTGCCGCTGCTTGCTCTGGATCTTTATCTGCTTCTGGATCTGCTACTGTTGGTTCTACTGAGTCCACTACTGCGGCTACTGATGCTTGCTTTGCTCCAGCTACCTATGCTTTTGGTTATTCACCACCGCCTAGGCCTGAAGCTGCCCTTGGCTATGCTACTGTCTATACTTATGGCTTTTATGCTTTCTCGCTTTGCGGGCTTGAAAAACAAATATCACCGAGAGCTGGTCGAACACAAAGGCTGGTAAAGAACCTGTTACCTCGATGTGTGTTTGTGGCTAAAGATGAGTTGCCTATCACATGAAGATGAGGAAATGGATGGATGCTTATGATTTTAAAAACTCGCAGCCCCGTGGTTAAGCCGGACGGGGTTTACAGCATTATCCCCCGAATGAGAGGTTTATTATGTTTACACGTTCCCATCAGACGACAGGAGAAGTTACCCATCACTGGCTGGCCGAGAGGAGGAAGGAGACCCTTTATAAGTCTATTAAGGCTGCCATGGGACACTTATATCTCTATAGATATTTCTTATCATAGTGGGTCATAGTGGGTAGCCCCCCTATACCATGGAGGATAACCTGAAAAGTTCCCTGTTCCAATGCCAGGGCCCTGCTGCTGGAATTCTATGTTCCAAATACCTGGTATATATGGGGCTTGGAATTAAGTGCATAGAAACCACCTGGCATTTATACTGAACTGAACATGGAGTAGCAGCATTTACAACCGGCTCTGTTCTAATGACTCAATATTGGCCTAACTCACCTCACCTGGCAGATCCATTACCTTACCTTACTGGGCATGTGGGAACTGGAAAAGCTATAGGTCCCCCTTATTATCCCCTGAGGTTTGGTCTACTGGTATGCATGGAACGTAGATATGTGGATATCGTATTTGGATTATTCCCCTCTTTGTTGATGCCCCACCCATTTTATGTAGAGACAAAAGCTATTTAAAAACACCTCTCCCTTTTGTCGAGTGGCTCCTTCGTCGCCCACAATTACAATATTTATCTCTCCTTTTGGGGTCTATGGACTAAAGCTAAGGCTTGTCTATAGAGGCTATCAGTAAAGGTCATTCCCAATAGCCCCACCAAGCTCACCCAGTTGTTCAACGTTACCTGTTCTTGATACCATGTGGCCAGGAAGATGTGATTCTGTTAACTGCTTGACGTGACAAGGAAGGAGTTGTACTACGTGCATACCTGTTATCTATTCCCCTACCATAAAACATTGAGCCACGATATACATATTATATCGCGTATATATACGTGATACTTGCGTCTCTAGGCTGGTACGCCGGTCCATGAATGAAGCTCCTGTAAGTGCCTTAAGGAAGGCTCTTATCTGTTAAATAATGAAGAAGCTCTAGTCAGGGAAGCTCTAGTTGGTGCATGAAGCAGTCTGTGACAAACAATTAGTTCGTGTAAATTAGTCTTTCAGGAGGAGATGCCGGGACTCAACCCGCTAGTTGATCCAGGTGGCTTAGCCGATGCACTCAATTTAGAGCAGGGCCTTTGGGCTGCTATCTCGGCCTAATAAACACTTACGGTGGGATACCCATTTGAATAAACCCCCAACTTTATAAAAAGAAACGAACGGAGTTGCTTGTCCGCTACTCATTAAAGGTTTCAATCACTTGATGCCAGGAATCAATGCTGTTACTCCTGCTGTCAATACAATAGTAGTTGATGCTGTCGAGGGAGGGGTAAGGTACGAACCTAAAGCCCGACCAAAGAAGGGCGAGGGCTTCTCCGGTCAGTTTGCAAACCGATGTGGATCTTGGAATTGCTTTCATGTTCATTTTATGCCTTCCTTCTTTTAAACCTATGTATTCTTGTTTGTCTGTTAACCAATAGCCCATTCCCACGGGTCTACGCAGGTCTGCCAATACTCCATCAGTCACAGGAGGTGCCTATTTATTGAAATATCCGCCCCTTCCCAACCTGATAAAATTTAATTACCCATTGGAACAGGAGAAATAAAGGTTGCCACAGTAATAACATTCACCGGATGCCAATAGGATATCATCGCCAAGATAGGGTGCATTAACAGTTGTCATATCAGCCAATATACAGTGGTGAGTGGTAGCCTTTATAAGAAGGTGGTGGTTGTGTAACGAGGTCGCCATAGACAGTATCATTGTCAGTAAAGATAAGGTGGTGGTCTCGTCGCCCGGTCCATTCACAAAGAGAGCATAGCCTGGAGGGTATCCATAGACAGTCTCAGTTTCATTGGGTATCAAATATCCACTAGTTGTCTATGCCAGGAGGAGTCAATGCACTCCAATTTTGAGTAAGGCTTCAGTAAATGCCTATCTTAGAGAGGTAGCCGCTAGGAAGGAACAGATTCTTCCTGGGCCATGGAATCATTAGATCCCAAGCAAAGCGAAGGTAGCAAAGCAACTACTAAGAAAGCCAACGGGGGCAAAGCGATCGAGACCTCATCGACCTTGACTTAATAATTACCATGCTTAACTTTATCGCTATAGGAACCATGATCTTAAAAGGTGGCAAGAGCCACGAACTGCGAAGGTTATATATCGGGGAAAATAGGGTTTCTGCTAAGCGAACCGCGGCGCAAAAACTATATTTAAAGGATGAGCTCAGGATGTCAATTTGATAGTGAAAGGATGGCCTATGAAGGGCAAGGCCTATCGGACCTTAAGGTTCTCAATTATACACCTTAAGACTACTGGTATTTTCACTTGTGAAAAGGTGGCCTATGCAAGACCTATCAGACCTATCCACTAGGTGGTAAATGAACTAGTGAAAAGAGAGCGCTCGCTCGGCTCGTCCCTGGTCAATTTGCTAGTGAATTGACTAGTTCATAGCTTATTACCAGTCTAATTATTCTTACCAGTCAGTAGCAGCACGAAAGAATGTTACCAATATACCACAACCTCCTTATTATTATTATTACCACAAAATTATTAAATAAATGGCTTCCATATCATCGCTTCACCAGAGTGAGGTAATAGGGAAGGACGGGAACAGGAACTATGTTCCGTACCATTCAGTGCCCGGTTACAGAAGGCAGGCAATAGCAATCATTCATAATTAACAATTATTCTGGCAAGCGTGAAACTGGCACACGCCTTCGCAGACACGACCTCTGCCGAGTGCTCCCGGCCAGCAGCTTAATAAACTGAAGCTCTCGTCCTTCCTTATTCCTCCTAACCTAACCGGACCGTACCTTACAAGCCCTTACTGGAACCGGTAGCAGCCCTTACCTGACCAGCCCTGCCGGACCTGACTGAGACCGTACCAACTCAGATAAGACCAGCGCATATGACCGGTACAAGTCTTTAAAATAAAGTTCCGTCAGTAAGAGATAGAATAAATAGTGGTGGTTATCTGTAAGAGTAGGCTCTGTAGGGCGTTATAACGGTTAAATAGATCTATAAAAGCTCGCTCAACAAGGTGGCAGCATAGAATCTGTCAAGGTTTTAGAAGTTTTTTCAATCTGTTGGAAGTGTAATTTGAAACTTTTTCCGATTCCGATCTGGGTATGTGTATGCTGATGGGTGCATATCCATGAGCTGTTGCGATCCTTTCTGGGTCAATAAGATAAGCCATAACGGAAAGCGAGAGGGGAGGGGGAGAAGAGTAACGTCAGATCCGTTCCCGTTCAGTGACTAGATATAAGCCGATGAGGAACGTTATATCCGTTCCGAGCAGTGCAACCGGGGGTAGGTCCAAGACTATGACGAAACGAGACCTCTGACGATATGAACCTTGAAGATATGAACTCTGACACGATACGATACGATCGCGGTCGGTAATCAAACCAAGGCATTATAATCTATGCAATCACAAGGACTGGTTCTGTGTTTGGCTCCCGGGGGGATCATGGGTCGGTGAACGCCTCAATCCTAAACCAGTTGCTGCTCTCAAGTCCAAGTTTTATGTCTCTTTATCCCACGTCCTCCATTCGTAATGATACCGCCAAGCTCAATTACACACTTAACCTCCAACTCATGGGTCGGTGAACGCCCCAATCTTCAACCAGGTGCTTTCATGCCATTTACCTAGTGGATCGATCGAAATTGTTGTTCCTTGCCAGTGATATCTTGCCTTATCGATCTTTTTATACCTGGCTGCTGGATACAAAGGAATAACTTTTCCAACTTTACCGGCGAAACACAGGGAGGGGTCACCTCGACTGGGGCACTCCACCAATAGAGACAGGAATATGACATGGTGGTGGTGGTTCCTTTCCATTTTAACGATAACTTAGGACATTTATATATGATCTTCGCATAGAGACTTTTACTTTCTGGATTGAAAACCAACCATATAAATCCCACAAAGCAAGAGTCGTTGGAACTCCAAAACCTATTTTATATGGTCCGGTCATATTTCCATTTGGGGTCTAAACTGGAGATTCTATGTAATGAACTTTACCTTTTCATATAGTTTAGGGTAATAATGGATGTTAAGACTCAATCTCTATAATTTTACTAATAAATAGATAGCTCTGGTTTGGCAGATAGAGCTAGCTCTTATTTTGCCCAGGCAATAAGTGAAGTTGGCTCCAGTTCCAACTACTACAAAACCAATTAATATATGATGATGTTACATATAGATGTTTTAACATATTTTGTGCATATAAACGTTGAACTTGACTAAATAGCAAGAATAAAATGGATATTATATGTAATAAACTATACCCTTTCTGATCGTTTATATCTGCCTGCCAGGAATCATTGCTTTAAATGGAGTTGTAAAAGTTTCAATATTATGCGTTAACAGGAGGTGGTGGTTAATTGCGTTATAGCGGACATAGTTTTAGTTTGAGGTGGGGGGGATAAAAAGTAACTCCGCCAGGTTTGGCCCCGCATGCAAGGTGGTAGCTCTTTACGAACGCCCTCGAGCATACCCATGCGTAACGAATTTGATCATAAAGATATTATATATATATATTCCGGGAAGTGGAAGCAGTCAATGAAGTTAGTGTGGTGGCGAGGAAGGTCGGGCTAGAAAGCTCTACCCGCTTCTCCAGAAGGCACTCGACCAGGACCATCTATATCCTCCCCCCATCTCTATATTATCCTACCTCCCAGAGTAACTATACTTTTTCCACTTCCTACTTCGTTAAGCCTTATACCAATCCTCTTAGTCAATTTGGATTCATTCCCCGGTGTAATTTACAACGGAAATGGCTAAAGTCGGGGTTAACGCGATTAGTGAAAATGTCGCCCAAAGCACCCCGTAAGCGGGTCGGTCACTGGTGCAAGTATACTACTGGGGACGGAGTTTAAACCTTGAATCACACCAAAGAATTTCCATCAAATTTTAAGAATGCATAATTACATATATAGAATAAATGGAAGAATAGCTATAATTCGATGCCATAATTATTTTATCAATTTTAATAAGATTGCGTAATTACGTATATAAATGAAGATGTTGTCCCTTCTCCGCTAAGCATTCCCTAACTGCCCTGCCTCACTAGAGGTATAGATAGCCTAAGGGACCATCAAAAATTAACTGTGGCTCTGCCAATAGCACTACCTCACTCTATATAGTCTGTTCCTTTGGGGCTCCTTAGTATACAGGTGGCTAAGGCTCCTTTGTTAGTGGAAGGCTCCGACACTTCAATTAGCATTTCAAGGGTGGATGCACTTGGCGATAAGAGTTATGCTGGTAAGGCGTATTGTAGAAAAAGCAAGACAAAATATAAGTGATCACCTTACTTGCCTCACCTTACTTTCACCTTCGCTATGTTCAGGCTTTGAGGGGAATAATATATAAGGGATTACTTTAATAGTTCCTATCCCTTTGGAGCTAGCTGCTCCTCGAGAATAGGAGATATACGGGTGGTAGCAATCGAGATCGCCCTCAATTGAGAGACAGGTATCAACAATCGAGGTCGAGATTAGGCAAGCAGCGAGGTCAAAGCAGTAAGTTAGGCGGAAGAAGGCATGCAGCAAGGTTTATATCAGGCAGGCGGCAAGGTCTAAGGTCGAAGGCGGTAAGTAAAGCGGTATCAGGCATGCAGCAATATATTAACGGAAGGTCCCTAGCTCTTGGTGGGCTGTTTCTCAAAGTCGCAAGGGAGAGGAGGGATAATCAATTGGGTCTATATATCAGTGCTATCATTTCAAAATAAATAAAATCTCAAGTTCACACAAAGGTGAATAAAATATATAATGCCATGTTGTACATGCATTTCTATTTATAGATACAGGTATCAATCGGGATATCAGGGAGGTAGCAAGATCGAATCTCGATCAGCATGTAGGTGGGACAATGGGAAGGTGAACTGCATAAGGTGTAACTGTGGCTGGGAACCGTGGGTGCGCTTGCAGTGGTACTGCGGGTTATCTGTGTAACGATGGGCGTTGTGGGCGACGGCGCGTGTGTAACGATGGTAGCAATAGGTGGGATATTTATTTATTTCTTTTTGTTTGATCAATTCTAGCAATAAAGACACAAAATAGAAACTAGAGGAGATTGGAGCAAGTAAACATCTATCAATCATAAAAACATATAAGCTCTGGGTGTAGCAACGTATGTAAGAAGCATCGATGTCTAAATCCAAGCACTGCATTCAGTGTTCATTTCGTTTTCATCATTCCGCTCACCCCGCACTCTGGGCACATGGGTTTGACCAGCTCTCGTGTTATTTCTTCGTCAAGCCTGTCTAGTGTTTTTTTTCCTGGGATTTACCCAGGTCAAGGGGGTCAGGTTCCTTAGGGCTAGCCTCTATATTGTATGGCGGTAACGTAGGGGACTTATCTTAGATCGGGTATCGTGTGATGGATGGGGACTTATCTCTCGCTTATGGTTCTAACTTGGGTAACATATTTATATCACGTAAGGTAACAACTTGAACTCCCTCTCTCCATAAGGAGGCCCACTTAAATAGCCAAGAGGAAGGTCGTCGGTGGTCGCACATTAAATAAAGTAAGTCTAATGAAGTTCCTAGGATGTTCGGTTAATTCCTAGGATCATATCAGTTAAAAAGAAAAGTTTACAGGGTGCTCAAATGGGCATCTAATTTATTTATACCGGCATCCACCTAAACTTCTAACTGGCCTCCCTGCCTGCCTAACTCCCTATACGCTTTCTGCTCTCCCTCCCTTATCCCTGGCTTCTAATTTCCTATCTTGCATCCTGTCTCCATATCCGTTACCCCCTTTCCCTTCCTTTTGTACTACTCTCCTGGTTGGGTCTTTTAACTGTCTCTCCTTGCTTTATTCCTTGTTTATGTTCCCCTTCTCTGCTCCTGATCTATTATCCCTTCTGTTCATGGTTTACTTACTCTCTTTGGTCTTATTTCCATCTTCGTATCCCATCTTGTTTTCTCTATCTATATATTACCTTATTTTTCGCTTATCCATACTCCTACCGCTTTTCTTAGCTTATGAATAATCATCGGATTATCTCTGAAACTAAGGGAGGATATATGCGATGAAATACCTGCCTTGGGACAGCTGGAGCGGGGAGGTAATCCTTCGACTGTGTTCTTGTATGGGGGGATAGAGCGCTTTATTCCTGTAGGACGTGATTTGTGGCATTGCGTTTGGTTCGAAGTGGTACAAAATAAAAGGTGGTGGATCCAGCCAGGACTTACGTGACTTCCGGCACTAAAAAGTGAGTTCAGCAAGCAGCACTAAAATAAAGGCAATAAAAGCGCTCCGTCTGCCAAACTACGGGTATACGTTAGAACGTTTTGAAGTTAAAACCCTCCCTTTATCAGGCGTCCAGACCAAAGACGGAGGTACAATTAATAATTAATCAAGTTGGCTAAAGCCAAACTATAGTTTTCGAACCCGTAAAAAATATTGTGCGGAACCCGTCCAACACAACTTTTCTTAATTTCATATGCTTTACCATATGAATAGTTAGTGGGTTTACCCTATTTGAAAGCTTTTTATTTAATAGACCGGAACCACTAAAACCTGGGTGTAAGCCTCGCACCTGGCTTTATTGGTTGGAAGGAATAACCTTCACCGCATTCAATAATTGAGTTCCCTAATACAAAATTGTAGTATTCGACCCCGATGGGCGAGAATAAGGGTCAACCAAATCAAGGATATTTACTTTAGATATTTTAATAGACTTGGGATTATTATATGGAACCAATTTATTCACCGGTGGTCGCGCCTATTTATTTGGTAATATGTCTGTTGTCCGTCTTTTAGCTCTAGAACTTGAATTTCAATCTATAAAATCCTGTTTCATATAGAAAGTTACCCCTTTTTTATTGATGATTTCCGCTGTAGTTGTGGAAGAATAAGATTAAGAGGCGGTTCGGAGAAACATTCCTTTTCTTTATTGGATCCAGAAGGCCTGGTCATTAGGATATTGGTTTCATAATATTAAAGCCCATTCATTTATGGCAGACAACGCGAACTCAACTCTATTACTTTCGTTCAAGCTAGAACCGAAGTCCCCATGGGCCTTGCATTCCAGAGGAAGGACCGGGTGGACGGACCGTACACCAAATAAATATGCGGGGAATAGCTTTCTTATCTATGAAAAGAAAAGGGGGATCACGAACGGAAAACTCCAGTCCCACTGCCAGAAGCCAAAGTGTCCTTCCCTCTCAATTCAGGGCAATCATTCGATGAAATAGACATGCATTTGGATAAGCGAATTAGCTGATCGATATCGCTTGTTGTGGAAGGTCAGGTAGTCAGGGAAGGTAATGAAAGGTCAGGTCACGTATGGTCAGGGAAAGGAAAGGCAAGGAAAGGCAAGTCAGGTATGGGAAGATCAAGTCACGTCAGGTCACGTCTGGTCTGGGAAGGAATAGATAGTCACCAACAACCAATACATCGTGGGTGGGAGATTGATAGCGCCGGTATATTAGAGATTGGGTGGGATCGCTATCGCTTGTACTGGAAGGATAGATTCTAAATCTGCTGAACCTGTCCGGTACGGAAACAAGTTCTGACGCCCCGATACAGATATAGATACAGATACCCGCCGCTACCTACTGCTCCCAATACCGATCCCGATACCCTTCGCTCCCCACACCCGCTACTTCTGCTTATGCTGCTAAAGACCAATAGCAAATACATAAGCAGTAAGTAACACGAAGAGCAAAGCCAGCTCAGCTTTAGGTTTGGTAGGAAGATGAAGTCGATGAAACAGCAATTGATGCGGTTGAGTAAGCAGCAGTAAACCCAGGAGCAAAGATAGTAGTAGCATCCGAACCAGCAGCATCTCAGCCATAAGCAAAGGAGCAAGCAGCAGCATTCCTTGCAGTTAATTCTGTATCTTCTGGTGGTGACTCAGTCAACAATTCAGCAGTAGATCCGGCAGTATAAAGAGAAAGCGTTATACTGATGAAAAGCCTATACAAATTGAAACAAGGTATGGGGGCTAACTATTATGTGTATGAATTAGGGGTTATTTTGCCCAGAGCCAGTCTCATATTATTCAGTTCAATCTCGTACCTCGATCGAGCGACTAAACGTACCTCATCCCCTCCTCACCCCATCCGGGTCCTCTACGAGACGCCAAAAATAGGCTCGGAAATTTCCCGGTATTTACCACGTTATGTGGAGGTGAAAGAACCTCCCCTCTGCAAGGGATAGAGGTGAAGCTAGGGAAGGAAGGCAGTAGGCAGATGGAGAGACGAGAGCAGGGATACATATAGAGGAAACAGGAATAATGGAGATGGATATGGAAGATAATTGAATAAGGATAATAAACCATGAGGCAATGTACTTTTTTATTCTTTTTATGAGGGCAAAAGTTGAAGGCATCAGTAAGTTCAATGAAGGCCAGGTTGAAGGATCAGTAAACAGGACACTAACAGAAATAATACTCTACTCTTTTTACAAGAATGGAGACAGACAACAAGGCAGTTCAATCTTTGCCTATTAATTCTAATAATGGATGGACCCACCCAGCGGCTAGTATGAGAGCTAAGACGGAAACAAGTAGATATACTCAGGCTATAGTTCTACTTGTAGGCTAGTAGTTCAGAGCTTAAGTCAGTCTAAAGTGGACCTAAGTATTTATCGGGTGGGGAGGGGTCCATACGGAAGCTGTCTTTATGGGACATAAACAGATTTAACCAGGCCCCTCTTAAAGCGCTCCTCTTTTAGGGCTCCTCTTATTTCAACTCTTTCACAGGGCTCTTTTTCCGGGGCTATCCGGGGCTCTTTAAACCAGGGCTATTTCTGTGGGTATCAACTGTCTAGCAAACCCCCTGGGATGATACTGTATATTGGCAACCTCTCGGCTTCGCTCCAAATTTGAGTAATAAATAATGAAGTTTAGTACCTCGGATGAGTCATAATGCCTCGGCCCCCCCATAAAACGAGATTTATCTAAATAAGAATGCCAAATGAGCATTTTTTGTGAGATCAGTTCTAACCGAACATAGTGTCTGGGCCAAATCTGTAGGCCATCAATCAATCACTCTCCGGGCGAGCATCACCCTCCTCCTGTAAATGACCACATTCTGGGCACGAGGTATCAAAACAGGTGGGCACGAACTAAGAGTTGTAGCACTGACAATATTTTCATTACTTGGATAAACATGGGCTACTTCCCTCTGCTCCCTGAATGTAACAACCTTCCTAGCGTCCATGTGTATGTCGGTCGATGATCCTAAACAGGTGCATCGTAAGTAACGAATTATCAATAAAATTGAGTAACATGTGTTCTGTAGGGTAAGTGAATTGAAGGGTCGAGGTTATAGATCGAGGTATAGATCGAGGCGGAGGTAACGGTAGTCGAGTTTGAGGGATCGAGGGTCTAGGTGGAGGTTCACTTTCTAGGAAGAGTTGTAGGTATAGGATTTAATTTGTCCGTTCGTGACTGGAACAGCAGAAAGCTGGCATCAACTACCAGCTACTTACTAGCTATCAGCTGATATGACAACTTTCAATGCCCTCTTGGCGATGATCTCCTATTGGCATCCATAAAAAGCCCTTCCCTGTGGCAACCTAGTAGGAATGACCAGTGGTTATGGGCTATCGGAGACCGGGGTGTAGTTCATATCTAGTGCCATTACCGTTCCCGTTCCCGTGCCGTGTGCCATACCGTGTGCCGTGCCTGATCGTGCCTTTTCTGTTTCGATCCGTCCGCTTCAGTTCAAAATGTGTCTTTTTCTTGTATCGGCTTACAAAGGAGGTCTCTCTTATCTATTTTGTAGCATGACGAATAGCCTGGTCTCCGAGCAGCTCACTATTGCTCAACGGCCGGATGAAGACCAGCAGGGTTGTTCACCCACTTACACAAGAAAAATTACACAAGAAAAAGCGGCACTTACAGAAACGGGGGGGGCAGCGGTTAAAGTAATTCTTCCGGCTTCAAAAGATTCTAATACTAATGGTAAAAGTGCCCACCAAGCCAAGCTGGCTCGTACAATCTCTGGAGTCTTCTGGTAGTAATTAATTCATAGGCACGGAGCGATCCGACAATCCCAGGCACGGTCTAACATAAAGTCAAGCAAGTAGGCAGGAGTATTATCAAAGGAGGTATAAGTGCCGTACCAAGTACGAAGATGTCATCAATTGTTGTCTCAGCCCGTCTGGCTGGCTCTCTAATTGACCATCATAATCCAGCCATATTTCTGAAGTTCAGGCAGTATAGAATCAATATGCAGTTCCGAGATCAAACAAGCTATCCAACAAAAATTACTAAAGTAGGCATGGAAAGGGTAAATACAAATGAATGGTCTAAGTGTCGTATCAAGTAAGAAAATTTAAGCAAGTGTGTTTGAAAGGGTAAATACAAATGGGCGCCCGTGAACAATATTCTATTTGAAGCCTTCTTCCATCCAATCTCCGGGGTCTAGCTGTCAATCCAACATAAATATTAGGATATGTTATAATAAAAAGGGGTTATTACTAAAGAGTATCCATCCAAAAGGTTTATAAAGCCCGCCCGATATGAACATCGAGCCAGTCTGTGCCATCCAGAATCGGGGTAGCAAGGTAAGCAAGGTCTGAATCAATCATGCACCTGTGTCTACTAAGTTATGGCTTTCCGAAATACTAAAAAAGCAGCAGTGAAAATGATCCAATCAACCCAACATAGCTGTCCAACTGCAGCAGTATGGGGGAATTCTAATCCGTGCCACTCGACCAACCATCCGTTTGACCATGCAGGAATCGGGGGAGCAAAGGAAGCTATTACAAGTCCTTGGCTACTTGATAAACCAGCTGTGTCTCATAAGTTATAAGTTCTGGCGGCTGTCGTTCTTCAACCCAAGAAGGCAGTTGATACCACCATCAAACCAACAGAGCTGCCCAAAAAACTTAACATGGTGGAATGAGAATCCGTACGTACCATCCATCCATAATCTGATCTAATCTCATAAGTGAGTTCTGGCTTTCAGGCTAGGGACTAAAGAAAGAAACCATAGGGCAAGAGGCAGTCCATGGGGAACTCTATGGCCTTAGGTAGGAGCTATATAGAAAACTACAGCTTATGAATCACTAGGAGTAGCAATAGGAGTTATAGAAAGAGAATCACTATATGGAACTGACTTTACGTACTACTGGATTTTACGTATTTGAACTAATGATTGCAAGGTGTTGAGTCACCATTAAATTATAACGGCAAGAGATTGTTGAACTACTTCTCAAAGGCCTTACTCCATGGAACTTCCCACTCTAGTGAAACAAGGTATTCTCCTTTCTTTATTAAGGGCAGGCTCTAACAACCCCAATTTGAATATGGAAGATTAGCACCAATAAGAGTCATTGTCTAAGAGTTTTTCTTACTGACAATTTGAACCATTTCAGGAAGTTTCCCTGCATGTTGAAGATTGAGGCTCAAGCAAACTCGCATATCTACTTTCACTTTGCCATAGGTGGTAATCTGAATATGCAATTTGAAGAGCTTACCCTGGGGACGGAACACAGTTCCTACAGAGGAGAGGCACCATAGCACCTGGCAGAGACAGCTCAACAGGCCTTCACAACAGCACAACTACCCATCATGACCCTTTCACAGAAGGTGGTGATTGTTACTGCTTCTAGTTCTAGCAGGCCTATTCAACAAGTTCCAGACCTCATTGTGGTCCAGCAAACACCAATCTATCTGTAGCTCGGTAACGTCCAGCATTAGTCCGTGGGATATGCAACAGTAACTCGCAGCATGCATTAGTCCGTGGGAGATCCATTGGGTGTTACATCCATACAGCCGATACTCACATATCGTTGAACTTGACTCGCATATCTACGTTTCACTTTGCCGTATAGGATACTTCCCAGTCCTTTGATTCTGCTACGTGGAAAGACTGTAGTCCATAAAGTAAGTTCCATAGACACTAGCACTTGAGACTTAGAGTACAGCCTTTTGTGCCGCCTTAAGAGGCACCCACTAGCCTGTAGTCCACTTGAATAATGATCGACTCCGCCGCTTAATACAATGGCTTTAATACAATGGCTACTCCGCTGCTAATACAATGGGAAGAGCACATACATATAGGTATTATTTAAGTTATATATTCAATTTCTTCTCCATATTTCCACAATAGAGATAGAATAGGATATTGATCCCATCCCCTTACGAGAGTGCATCTCTACGTTTAGCTTTTCCATGACACAGAAAGTCTCATTCCCAGTGAAGGTCTCCTTTATTTAGGGCAGGCTCCGACAACAACCCCAATTTTTATAACACCAGACATTATTGAGAAGACTAAGGCTCTCTCTTTCTTACCCCCTACCCAAGAGGGAAGGAGATCCAAGTTTCCAACAAATGGAGACTGCTGATACATAAAAGGGAAACCCACTATGCAATGGCAATAGAGTGCATCAAAGGAAACCCTATGCAATGGCTGCATATAGAGTAACCTGGACGGAACACAGTTACCCTTCCCCTACATAGCTGCATAAGCACCTGCTAGCAGATACAGCTAGCTCAAACCCAATTCTCATCATATGGTGAGACATTACTAAGAGTCATTATTGTATCAAGAAGTTCCGCTGTGGTTTGGGGTGGGACCAGACAACAACAGGTTGGGTGCAGGCTTGATTAGGACTTCTTCTGATAGGACTTCTGATAGGAAAGAAAACCTTAGTCCTCTCATTTGTTTTTGCTTGTTTTGTCTATTTTTCAATATCCTCTTTATGGATTTTATCTTGTTGTAAGTGCCCAGCAGGAGAAGGCGGCCACCGCGTTGACTACCGTTTGGAAGGTAAGTGCCATATTATTTGTATTAGCTGATGAGGTTCCACAACCGCATAGGGGTAGGGTAGGACACGCCAGACCAGACATGTAGACCAGACCTCTCAGAGAGAAGGGGGACTATAGCTCTTAAGATTCCCACGTGCCCAGTAAGTAAGTGAGTTAAGTGAGTGACAGAAGGGCATTCCCGATAGCCAGTTTCATTCCCAGGAGGTTTCATTGATGGTTTATAGTCAGTAGTCGCCCAGAGCCAGTCGCCGGGAAATCTCCATAGCCGCTAGTCGATCCAGATGATGTGTGTACATGTATTCTCGGTACTCGCTGGAGGCCATGCCAACTGGTTTCTATGTAAGGTAACTTGAGTCAGGTATTGATCCGAGTGAAGTGTCAATGTCTGGTAGGTTTCGATCCCAGTGGTGATGCATTGATCTTAGCTTTATTTCTACTTTCATTTATATAACTCCCAATACAAGGAAATACGAGGCTCCCAATATGAAGCTCCCAATAAATACGATTCTAATCTATCACTCCCAATACGAGGAAATAGAAACCCAATACGAGGTACAATCTTTCGTACCCATCGAGGTATAATCTACGCCCCCCCCATTTTTCTATATCCTCAAAATCTTCCCTTGGTCTCTCCACCTCACATTGCTGAGCATTGCCGGGAACCACTAGTCGCAGGTGTTAATGCATTCAATCCCCTGGTACTCCATGCCAGGAGTCGATGGCTTTAGGTTTTGGAACTTATAGAAGATTTCTTCTTGGATGGATTCTTGGATGTTTTTTTGGAGATGGCTTCTTGTGGGTTAGGTTTTGGAACCGATACAGCACGTCTTCTTTTCTGTTTGGGAAACCAATGCACGATCTTACTTACGATTCCACCTGGTTTGAGAAGCTGAGCCCATTAGTGTATAATAACGTATATAATGCAAACTTAAAAATGACCCGGGATAGGCGGACAGACAACTGTCACATCTACCAAGAAAAGCGTACCCATATTTCACTTACAGACAGATCACGCCCTAATCATACCCTTCTCACGGCTCCTTCATACCCTTTCGTACCTTTCTACTACCCCCACGTCTTGATCAACTCCACATCTCACGGCCCAATCAACTAACCATACATCGTACCCATCAGTTACAATCTCACGTACCTATAAAGAGGCCGCTTTCTGGTCAATACCGCCTGCCATAATCTTCCGAGAGAGGCATTCCAACTGACCCATCTTCTGAAAATAACGTCCCCAATTGAAGCGCCAATAGCACGTACCCTTCAGACCCGCGCACTACCCATCATTCACTTAATAGCGTTACCACCGCCACCTGCCCGCCCAGGACACTCACCCAAGAAGGCCCAGGAAGTATTCAGTCCGCATTACCCAGATTCCCGCGCTTCCAAGTACTCAATCAACTAGGAAGGCCCAGCAGGACACGCTTTCAGGACCCAATTATCCATTACCGTATCCCCGCATCCCCCTGCCATTCAGTTCATATTCAGGTACGCCCAGTCCAACGTAACCCAGGAAGGCTCCCATTACACCTGCTCCGCAACCCAGGAAGGACCAGTACGCGTAAGGAATGAGCCCCCAGAACACTTATTCCAAGTGTGTTAGTGAGGTGGTGGTGGTGGTCACCGATTAGGAGTAGTAATTTCTGAGATGGGCCGTAGCAGTTGGGGGGAGGCCTGGACACTGATGGATGGATTTTATCAATTGATGCAGCATAGTAGTTTGGGGTGGGCCCGGACACTGATGGATTTTTCAAAATTGATAATAGGGCATAGTAGTTTGAGCTGGAGCGCGGTCCAACGGACGGATAACTGCCATCTTACAGAATAGTTGTTTCCACCGGAAACAGGCATCACCACACGATCCACCGGTATGGGATGCCACTGCACGGCATGGGAAGGAAGAAGGGGTCACCCGACAGAGCCAGTCATAACCGGTGCTCACAGTTTCGGTCATTCAAGTATAGCAAAAAACAAGGTGCGTAGCTCTTTCCCGACAGGGGAAGGACCCGGAGGTCCGGAGGGCTTGTCCTTTTGAGGGCAAGGTCCGGAGGGCTCGACTAAAAGGAGAGGGGCGGAGCTGCTCGACTAAAAGGAGAGGGACTTTCCCGAGGCACGAGGGG
>Ga0233342_1000075_pt1 | contig 29896 bp, 16 predicted proteins | sample GEONDECOMP273_FD_180706 | JGI IMG/M metagenome (GOLD analysis project Ga0233342, IMG submission 180706) | Leaf litter microbial communities from Shasta-Trinity National Forest, California, United States - GEON-DECOMP-273 | ecosystem: Environmental > Terrestrial > Plant litter > Unclassified...
GCAGGAGTGCGTTATTACATATAAAAATATGGAGATCTCTCAAGGAATAACATAGCGTTATTACATATATAAAGAAGTGGTTTTCGGTGAGGTCCTTAGGAAGGAGGTCTCGACTAAAAGGAGAGGTTCGTTCACTTCATTTATTACCCCTTCGCCCTGTTCGAGATCAAGACCCAGCAGCAGTCGAGTAAGCAACAGACTACTATATACGTAGATAGATAAGAACGATAACCATTAGAACAGAGACAGAACCAGGTTCAGTTTATATAAAATATACACTTAGACCTTCAGTTCTATATCCATTTCCAGGAGCAGATGAAGCAGCAGATAGGACTCTCCTCCCTCTATATCCTAAGTTGGAAAAGTAAAGTATGGTAAACCGAGTTATAGCATGCTCGGAAGTCAAAGGCTGATCCAAGTAAATACTAAAGGTGTAAGTGCCTACCTAAGCAAGCAAGCCGCTCTTTCAACCAGGGCTTCTATCTTTAGGGTTCCTCATTGAACCAGTTCTATTTGCACCAGGCTCCTTTTTGACAGGGCTTTTCTTTACGGGGGCTCATTCAATCAACAGGGCTCCTATTCTTTCCACTCTTTGAACCAGGGCTATTTATTGAAACCAGGCTAATTCACCAGGGCAATTTCGTATTTATTGAAACCAAGGCTCTTAAAACCATTAACCAAGGCTCTTGAAAAAGCGCTCCTCCTCTTTAGGGCTCCTCAATCAAAAGGCCCGTTAGTCGCACTCATTCCCAAACTGGTGCTTGTTCCTTCCTCATCCGGGGGCGTGATGCGGGAGTAGCAGTAGGAAGGAGGTAAAGGCATCGATTGAAGTAGACCCTGCAGTAGACCCTGCAGATGCAAGTGAAAAGGTAGGAAAGGCGGCAAAGTAAGCGCTTCTAAAGTCAATACCAAGGCCGACCCAAGCTCGTTCGTCCAATCTCTGTATTATTCTGGCAGTAATTAATTGATAGGGAGTTCCGATCCAACGATCCGACGGTTGTCCATCATCCCATCCACCCATCCAAAAGCCTGCCTGCTATTAATAAAGTAGGCTTATATCCCAATGGTTTAAGTGCAAGTGCCCAACATCGATCGTGTAGGTTGATAACTATAATAGAATGGTCATAGTGCCGACCAATCAAAAAGTGAGTTCTTTAACCCAGTGGAGCCATACCCTTATCTTTGAAAGAAGGGAGGCACTTTCTAATCTTGGATTCAACCTTATCCACATGTGTGCTTGAGTTGAGCACTTCACATAGATAGCATCGTATAGATAAGCAGCATCTAAGCAAGCATCTAAGCCAATTACATTAGCATCCTCTCACCAGTTTAACCAGCCTCAGTACCAAGAGCAATTCCATCAGCCAAAGCAACAGCAGAGCCAGCTTCATTAGAACCAGCAGAGGATCGCAGCATAATTCCTAGCATTCCCAGGAGCAAAAGGAGAAGAGATCATAAAGCAAGCGAATGTAATACTCATAATAAGCAAGGGGATAAAAATAGTAATGATAAGCACCAGCATCCCCTGTCTCATCAGTAGAACCAGCTGAATTCCGGGCAGCACAAGGCATAATCATTCTTCCCATAAGCAGTTGGAAAAGCATTTGAAGGAGCATCATTCCCAGCAATCCCAGTAGCAGCAATCCCATCATTAGCCGCACCAACTTCATTCCCATCATGCCAAGAATCGAGCAGAAATAGCTACCGTTACCGTCCGTAAAGCTAGCCAGCACCGCTATTCTCTTCCCGTCAGCAAGCCCTGATCGGTTAGGGCTTGAGGGAGCTTGCTCTTCTGAGCCCGTACGAGCGGTATAGCATAGTGGCCAACCCCAGTCCAATTTGTTTGCCGTTGCTTATCCCCTTGCTCCTGGATCCGAGATCCCTCTATGTATGCCGTGGCCATTTCCGGCGAGAGGGAAAGCAGGAGAGGAGCCGCCAATAACCCTCTAATCTTTCTCTATCTATCAATGGGTGCGTCTGACTGCCTTCTAGCGCATCTCCTGTTTGCTTTTCATTCTAGTTTGATAGACTAGTTTGATAGAATCCTGCCATGCCATACGTAAGTACAAGCGCTGGCTCTCTCGTTCGATCGCTCTGCAATCCCTTTCTTTATCCCTTCCACAGCTTGAGATAATGCAAGGAGCATGGCCGAAAAAGGGGCTTAATTGAAGTAAGATAGAAAGAATTTAAGATAGAAAAAAGGGGGGGGGCGTGCCCACACAGTACTAACCCTAAAGGCATGCGGCCCTAAATTCGAAGTGGGAATGGAATTACCAAGCCAAGAAGGATCTTAGGATGGATCCCCGGCCTGCCTGCACGCATCCTTTCTTATTGCCACTGCGGGCTAACTTCAAAGACCAAACCTCCCTTCATGCTCAGGTAAGGATCCTTCCAAGCGAAGTAAAGACCTTATCACTAGCTAGAAAGGAAGGGATTACTCGTGATTGAAATGAAGGGGAAAAATGAATGGAATGCATGCCTGCTGATCGCTAGGTGGATGCTTGCTTCCTACTACGTACGTAGGTAGATGGACTAAGATGGATACATCGATCTGCTGCCCTCTATCTATAGTAAGTTAGCTAGTTCTGAGAGTTGAGTTCCTCTTCCCCGAACCCAAGAAGTCTCTCTCGAACCCTGGTTTAGTGAGGTGCCTACCGGCCCACCTCAAAGAAATTGATTGTAAATGTTCTTGCAGCTTTGATCGAGTTATGTTATCTAGTGGAAATTGATTGGTAATCGTTCAGGCAAGAATATCCAATGCCGAGCAGTCTCGGAAAAGTATAAGGACCAGTTGATGAGAGTTTTCCTCTATCAAGCAAGATGCCCAGCTTTATATATTCCTCGGGCGGATAAGGAAGGGGACTAAAAGGAGATATTCATTTTTGGAAAAAGAAAATTATTTTAAGTTTCAATATCAGCCCAGCCATTGTTCCTTTAATAATATTGAGTACAGCCGAGAGGGAGGTCTATAGCTTACTAGTTCTTGGTAAATTGAAAAAAACTTTGTTTGTTGCAGCTTCCTTCAAGTCTGATCTCCATACACTTACTTCTGGCACATGATTCCTCCTGCTGAGCGCATTAGTAACCTTATTCTTCTTGTCTTTTATGTGCTTAATCCCAAAATCAAATTGACATAGGAACTCTAGCCATCTCACTTGCATGGCATAAGATTAGGCTAGTAAAAGAAATACTTAAGGATGATATGGTATTTATTGAGTTCAAAGTTATTACCCATAAACTAATGCTTCTACACTTTTATAACATGCACTATGGCAGCGAGCTCTAAATTGTGAGTGGCCTATTTTTGATCGTGCTCCTTTAGCTTCCTCGATTCATAGCAGATTACATAGCCTTCCTGCATGAGAATTCCTCCAAGGCTTTCAATGCATACATAGTGCCCGCCACATAGCTCTTGTCTGGGTCTACAATCTTCAAGAATGAGGTGCTAGTGAGGAGTTGTTTCAACAGTTGGAAATTGTCCTTGCACCCCTGAGACCATATAATTTGGACTCTCTTCTTCTACAGGGAGGTAATTGGATGCACAATCCTGGAGAATCCTTCCATAAACTTTGTGCAATAACCAGCAAGTCTCATGCAGGACTTTACATCTATCACGTTCCTGAGAATAGGCCAGTCCATTATGAATTATCTTCTATGGATCCATAGAGATCCCTTCTTCTTCAATTATATGGCCTAAGTAATGAACCCTCCTTTGGTCAAATTCACATTTGCTTAGCTTGGCATAGAGCTTATGTTCCCTGAGCACTTGTAAAACCATCCTGAGATATTATTCATACTCCTCCTCACTATTGGAATATACGAGATTATGATCCAAAAAGAAAAGTACAAACTTTTCCATCACCAGACACTGTACTTGCACACAAGCCTCATCAATGGTCCTAGGTTTAAAGAGCATTACTTGCCCGCTTAAATGACTGTGGAGAGTACCCAGATACCTGAGGAGTACATCCGGTTCTTGGAATATATTCCCCAACATAATGGCTTGTTTTCTAAACTCAGTGATATAATCTTGTACACTCTAAGCTTGCTTTTGCTAGAAGTAATGTCAACGGATCCATTGGTCCTCTTCATATCCAATAGGATAAAACTGGTACTTTATGAGGGTTTGAAACACCTCCCACTTAGTTACTGGGAGATCACTCTTCAGCCTAAGCGTCTCCGTGTGGCATCCCACCAAGCTATCTAGCTACACTATAGGCTCCACAACAAGCTAGCATAAACACAAACAAGTCTGCTCTTGATCTTGAACTTGAACTAAGCTTGCCTAACACAAGCTCTCCAAGTAAAGCACTCCAAGTAAAGCACTCCAAGTCTTCTCTATGTTTTCTTTGTAAAAAACCCTGCGTAAACCCTAGCACTTAAAGTCTTCTCTTGGAATTGCCTCTCACAAACCCTAGTACCTTCCTCACTTGCATAAAGAAAAGTACAATGACTCAATACAAGTTTATATTAAAGGTACAAAAGACCTAATGACTTCTTACATCTCTAAGACAAGATTGATGTGAATGAATGAAAGTAAAGACTATATCCTCCCTTTAGATAGAATAGTTGAGGCAAGATAGAAGTCGTTTGTCCGCATCGAGCAAGGAAAGAACCCTATTTACCATTGAGCCTTTATTAAAGACCTACATACATTGTTATACCCTTAGTAGAGTTACCCGCTCTATATACTTATTACCCCTAATCTTTATCTCAACACAAAGAAACTCAATTCAGAATAAAGAGAGGAGATAGATAGTTATGCATAAAAGAATCCCACCTAGAATATCGTTATGAATAAGGTCAACAAGCGTACGGTTAAAGTATCCAGCTAGGGTAGGGTTAGGTGAGCTAAGGTAGCATTGTAATATTTAGTTCGGTTAGGAGATTGAGCTTTTGTTCCCATATTTAGCTACGACAGGTTTGGGTCAGCTAGGAAAGGAGATACTATTTAACTTATTAGCACGGATAAACCTTACCCTTTACTTTAATTAAGGACTATTAATACGTGGGCGAGGTAGACAGCATGGGTGGGTAAGGACATAGGTGAGGTAGCTAGCATACGCGGGAGTGCCAGTCCGAGGAAATACGCTAAGAAGTTCCTATTTTGTGCCCTTCCCCTCCTTTGTCGGGAAAGAGCTATGCACCTTTTTTTCCTCTCCCTCCTGCCTCGGTCGAGCCCTCCGGACCTCCACTTTGCTCTTATTTATCTGGCTAGGCTTTGTGATATGCGTAACACTCCTCAGTGTTGTATCACTTAGACTGTTGGTAGTCACAATACTTAATGGGATATAGCCTTAGTCAATTCCATAGGCATCTAAAATGGTTTTGTCATGGTTGTGTAGGAGTATAAAATGTTTATGGAGTATTAACTAGAGGTGCAATGGAGTAAGTGGGTGGAGCATGAGTGGTAAGTGGTGTTCATGGAGGTATCACTTGGTTATTGCACTCTAGTATCCTAAGGGGTTTTTATTACTGAGGTGGTGATGTTGGTGTAATAGGAAGTTTTGTCACTTACCAGGTAGCATTTACTTGAGGTGCACAGGGAGCATCGACTACACCATCTCCAACAACATTTCTATTATGGTTGTAGTTACCATGTGGTCTAGGATGATCAGTGGTAGTGCCTTCCTCGAAAGGAGGTTGTAGTATACTACATGAGGTTATGATGGATGTAAAACATGCCTCCAAACGTAAAACCTTCTCCATTCCATCTTTGGGGGTGAAAGTGTGGTTGTTATAGCATTCTAGCTAAACGACATAAGGCTTATATTCAAATTCGACATATATCATTAGAACAAAATGGCTAAAAACATTGTCTAAAGTGGTTTTATCTCCCTAGCATATTTGGATAAGGGATATAACCTCTGAGAGTCATCATCCTGCAAGGATAACATGGAAAGGAACTAGTTACATAACTGCTAAAAAGAAAATGGAATTATCTTAGAGATGTTGGAACCACTTAAAAGCAATGCTTAAATATGTGTATGGGAATATTTTAGGCATGACATTTGGATAGTCTTTCAAGTCTTGATAGATGTTAGTCAATTTGGCAAGATGTTATTATACATCTCCCATCTTATCATATTTAGGTATGGAATGTGGTAATATAACAACTTGGATCTTTGGATGCAATGGTATCCTGAAGTATGGTCTAATCATATGTCCAAGTGGAGGCTATGCTACTACATTTGTTGGCTATACTAGTGGAACCACAGGTAGAGGAGGTACAATCCTAGGGGCGAGGTACGAGCCGCTCGACCGTAAGGGAGAGGGTTCTGTTATCAAATTTGTTAACATGGTAGCACCTACTATGGAGTTTCCTAAGGGATTGTCCTAGCTTTCTAATATTAGTATGGATTTCTATGTGGCATTGTAGGAATGGTGGGGTTAATCGTAAGATATGTACCCTGATAAGGTGGTATAGTGGGGTTAATCAAATTAGTTGTTGGGTAAGTGATTGGAGTAAGTAGCTACTATGTGATGAGGCCTTGTAAGGGCTGCAACTATATGGTGTGCCTTTATGGGTGCACTAATATAGGTTCAAACTATACATACTGTTATTATAGTAACTCAATTATAATGGCATTCAATTTTTCAATCACTGTCTAGATGGGTTATGATTGGTCCTGCAAGTTACGTGGTGGAACCCGGTTTGGTATTTATTGGGAAAGCTGCGTGAGTGACTACTGGTATGGAGATGGCTAGGAGGACTATGGTATGACATGCTGCTATACTCTAGGTTGTGATTACAAGGAGATGGACAACTGGATACAAGTACTAGGTTGTAAGTGCATTCCAACTAATGATGAGTAAGTGGATATCAAATGACCAAGGACAAGTTGTGTGTTAAGAGAATGACCTTACTATATGGTGCCCATGGATGACTACAATGGGATGCTAGCATGCATAGGTGTCCTAATTGAAAGTGGCAAGCTATGTTGAAATGGAACAATTGTGTTATTAGGAGTGAGCAAAGGCTGGGTGAAAGGTAACACCATTAGCTAAATGATAAGGATAGTCTAAATGGTTGTAGGAGGTGTAACCATGGCTATGATTGTAAGCTGGGTGAGAGGAGTAGATCCATGGCTCTAAGAATTATAGGTGGAAGCACTTTGGTAATTGACCGGTAATGAGATCTAGGTAGCAATGCATTCAAACTTAGGGTAAAAATAAAGGAAGTTCAGGATATAGGATGGACCCTACTCTGTAATATGATATAAAGTAATCTATATATCCATCCCACTCATGAGGCATGTCCATGGCTCTATGTGGGGTTATAACCTTATGACTCAATAGGCAGGGAGGTAAACATAATAATAGTTGATAGCGTGGTCACAAATTGAGCTGGGATTATTAGGATCTCTATAGAACTGAGAAGTGGTGTCATTTGGGTCATTAGATATAATGGATGCAACATGGTTTAGGTGTTAGTCAATCATTTTGTTAATGATGTCTTAGATAATGGTAGTATGAAGACAGGCTAGGGCATATGTGGTAAATTCGCCTCTATTCCCACCTGCCTATTAATCTGTATATTGAAGTCCGTGCTCGCCCAGCAATCATAAAAGGAGGTAGGTAAGCTGTATATTATTCCGAAAGGCTATTGAAACCCTGTGGCTATTATGGGGCCGACCCAACTTTACGAGTTGACCATCTTATAAGTAAATACGTATATAAATTGTCACATTGTTTAATAGAGCACAATGGTAATAATTGGGCCAGCAAGCCAGTAAGGGTATTGTATTTCCTCGCCAAACGCTCTCCATTGTCTCTTGAGTTACACAGGAATCCGGAATTGGTGCCTGGCCAAGTCCCACATTCGTGGTGAAAAAAGTGGGCGCATTTTGTGTGAAAAATATGGGCCCTTCCCCTCCTTTGTCGGGAAAGAGCTACGCACCTTTTTCTTTTGGTTTCCTTTTATTCGAGGGGGGGCTTCTTTTTCCTTAGGGTATTATCCTCTTTGGTCAGGACAGTTACTATCATATTAGGGGCAGAAGCTCAAAGGGGAACTTTGTGTAAGTTGTTTGGAGGGAAGGTTATTTGATCACTTATTTCCGTGTCCCCCATGATAGGTTAAATGTAGTATAGGCCACTATAGGGGAAGTATTACCCAAAACAAGCTCTTGTCTAACAAGATGAGCTCAATAGCATATTCTCATACTGTAGCTGCTATTCGCTCTGCGTCGAGGTAACCAATAGGGCAAATTCCGTCCCAAGAGACTAATGCTAAACGATAGCAAATTAATGGGCGGTTAAATACAGTGGGAATGTAATACCCCGTTACCAGAAGTATTACAGGGATGTTACGGGTTTTGAATAACACGTGTTGTCCTTGGTCGCCCCAGTCCAGAGAGGCCGTTTTCCCATCTAGGACTTTGAGTAATGTACCATGAGTGGGGGACTTCAATTCCCATTTCAATAAAATACAGAATGGGAAACATCGTATATAACCCACAAATACATTGTATCATCGGCTCCCAATAAGTTATTTCACCGTAGGGGGGGCAAAAGAAACTCTAATAAACTGCGATATTAGTGGCATGAATAATGTCTTTTTGGAGCGCGTGACTCCGTGAATAAGGAGCTGGAAGTCTCCTAGTTCATGAGGATAGACAATATTTTGGCCTAACCATTGGAGTACCTCTCGTTTTGCTTCTCCCAGGTCTGCATAAGAGTAAGGGGCCGGGAAGTTGTGTGTCCAATTATAGCAATAGAGTTCTAGTACCGGTAACTCTGAATAAGAAATAATGGAAGGGAAAGCACCACCAGCATCAGTAGTTTAAGTTGACCGATCCACTACGCACCAATGCGACTTAACGCCTGCCTATTAACGTCTAGCAGGAGGTTAAGCGTTAGATGCAGAGGCACCGGTAGTAGTAAACCAACATACCTTTATGTCCCAGTGCCCCTTCGCTCAGTTATAGATCCGGATCCAGTTTGGCCTTTGCTAGAACCTGCCAAACCAATAGTAGTAGTTAGGCCTGTGCGAGAACCAGCTTTGCTTTGTTTGGTTCCAAATCGAGATAGATACCCAGCACCCGTTTAAGAAGCATAAGTAGTATAAACAACATACAATAACGAAACACCACTGCTTGGAACATATGCATATGTGAGGGCACAGGCAGATGGAAGGCCAGAATTTGCTTTATTACCTAGAGGTTTTATTTCATCCCTATTTCAAAAAGGCGAAGATGCCATTAGTGTGAGGGGAAATGGCATTCTATTCGTTCTAATTTTATCATAAACTCTTCGTTGGTTCTTATAGTAGAACATACCTTATAAGAACACGTTTCAATGCCAGAACTACAGGGAATGCTGGAACTAGACTGATTGGAACACGTGCAAATAGCAGAACATCACTAGTAATAACAAAAGTGAAGACCGAAACACTTCAAGTAGGAACAAAGGCTGATGCCCGAGCAGCACATCTAGGAACACATACTTATGCTGAAACAGCACTTATTCCCACCCACGGCTTGAAAAAATGATCTGGGAACACCTGCAAATATAGGACGTTGAATCAATAGTTTCAGTTCTATAAGAGTTCGGGAGCCTAAACCCTCGCTTAGCATCCACTCCTTTTCGAGAGCCATAACTCGGTGTTCCTGTTCGAGCAGATTTATATCCATCTATTTAATTCATTGCGTATCCCAATGCGGATTCAGTTTACTAAATCACCATTTTTTCTTAGTTTTTTACCACCAATTAAAACGTCTTCAGTTCCATATCCTGTGGTAGGAGAGGAGGATAGATAGCCGGGCTTGGTCAAGCTAATTATTTAAGCAACACCAATAGCAAAGACAAGAAAGGCAAAGGTCTCACAGGCAGAGCTAGCTAGAGCACAGACAGCAAAGGCATAGGAAGTAAAGACAAAGGCAAAGGCGGCTAAGACATCAAAGGCATAACATCACGGGTGCTGCCGTTTAGTGGAAGCTTTACAATTGGTACTGTTATCCTTGCTTCTTTGCTGGTACTTTTGCTCGGGCAACTAAGGCAATTGGTTCCGCGTATGGAATGGAAACTGGAACTATAAGGGGCGCTTCAACTGGATCCACTCGAACCACGATTGGAAATGGAACTTCATATCGATCTGCGACTGGGGGCTCTTCAACAGGTAATGAAACGGGTTATGGCCCTGGAACTTGATCCGCTTAAGGAAACGTGCTTAAAACCACTGGTAGTGCCTCTGCCTTAGCTACAGGTGCTTATGCCCTTGTTACTGACGGTGGAACTGCTTTATCTCCAACTAGCAAGAAGACTGGGTATTCTAGTGAAACAGGGGTAAGATTCGGTTCATTGTCTCTGCTCCTAATTGCTGGTTCATTCATAATTGGGTCCACTTGGTAAACAACGGGCACTTACACAGGATCTAAATATGCCCCGGCTCCTGGCGCTTTTCTGGGTCTGAGCCTTTATATGGAACTTCACCCGGCGCTGAAGCTACCTTTGCCCTTGCAACCGGATAATCTTCGTGGTCAACGGGGTCTGCTGCTACCTTTTAGAGACCTTAAACTTGATCTAAATATATAACTGAATCCACAACTGGCACATTTACATTCACAGGGGCTGGAACTACATCTGTCTCTGCTTCATACTATGCCCCTACTGGTGGTTATGGGTTCACTCGGTAAACAGGAACTACGTTGAATGGATTTGGACTTTCTTTGCATCCAGATCATGCCTTTACCTCTGTTCTTTACTTTCTAACAATCTATCGAACGAGAAGGGATGCTACGGGCTCCCGAACGGTATCTGTATATGAATCTCCAACTGGATCTGGAACTGCACCCGCGAGCACTGAATCTTTATATTCAATAACTATAGAAACTGAAACCGGTGGATATGGAATTGGAAGTGGACCGGGTTAAACTGAATATACATTTGGCACTGTAACCGAATCTGCCACCGATGCTGGTGGTTTTGGGTCAACTAATGAATCAACCGGTTCAGGGTAAGCAACTTAGTCAACCGTTTACGGCTTCCCAACTGGATCTGCTAGCACTGGTTCCGTATCCGAATTCGGGTGAGGTGATGGCTTTCAAAATGAAATAGGCTCTACTGCCTTAGCCTTCGCTACGGGGCAATATAAAGGTAGCATCCAAACCAGTGGTTACTTGCAGCTGAAACCTGAATTCTAAGGGTTTCATGGAATGTAAGAACATAGCTTCTATATAAAAGCTAGGCTATTTTACAAGGGCTAGGAACATAAATGCTGGTGGGTGCTGCTACTACCTTTGTCTCTGCAATCTCTGCTACGGAGTGATCAACGCCCTTTGCTTCCTATGGCTCTGTATAAAATACAAAGGTTTCGGAAACCTAAGCATAAACACGTGCGACGCTGGACCATAGATAGAGACGACACACCCCAATTATACCTAACGTGAACAAGAAAAGGCACAACGATAACCAGACAATCACAAAATGCAACGCCGTACCCATCATAAGAACCAAAATGAAACGCTGGTTTACCATCATTGAGCAAACACGACACCCACTCCAAGCGAATCAACGCTACACCCCGTATGGATCGGATCTAGAAATAAAGAATATAAATAATATGTATCTGCACTTGGTGGATATGGAACCGAACGAAGAGAAGCTGTAAATAGGCGCTCCACTATGCTTCTTTTGCACTGGAATTGGATCAATGAGCACTCGATCTCTAAATGTATTTGGAATTGTACGAAGGTAAGCTGGGGGCTCTGGTTCTAAAACAGACGGGGATGTTGGTTATGATTCAATGGTATAAACTGCCGACTCGGATGCTTTAAACGCTTCATATTATATAGATACGTCCATCTTAGTAAAGTGGGTAAAGGGCGCCGCTTCTACCTCCGTGAGTGGTGCTTAAACAGGCTCTGTATCCCGAACTGGATTTAGCCATTACTTCGCTTAAAGTAGACTCAATAACATGGGCTCAATATCTGCACCAGTCAAAGCTTAAAAGCATTCATCCTTATAAAATCTTATGTGCTAATAGCGAAATAAGTAATTTTGAACTCCTTTCTTATGAAAAGAAGGTCCGTAGGTGCTTGTCCGCATCGGGCAAGGGATTTTTTAGCAAGAAAACCCCCGAGCCAAAGAAGATATAAGACCAATTTATTTCTTTATTTCTAATTCACCAGGATAAGGCACGGAGTGTTTAAGTGGTGTGATTAAGGAAGCACTTGTAAAATGGTGGGGTTGTGCGAATACGGGAGTTCAGGTAGTAAAGAAAGGAAAAGAAGAAGATTCTGAAATAATCTATGGCCTAATCTGAAAGAGGTGCTTCCTAAAGAATCTCAACAAATAAGGTAGTCTCTCAAGCCCGCCCTGCCTGATATGCCGTATCTAAATCTCAAAGGTGGTATATATAAATAACGTATATAAAGGCTCGTCCGATCGGCCTGAGAATCAAAGACAAGTGAAGTGGTGCTTACAAACTATATGACCTGCCGTAGGGGGGTTCTTAAAAAACCTGTACTTTTTATGCCAGCCTCGGGAGGATATTGAGATGTGATACATATTATCCAACAACGGAATTGGTTCTGGCACCAAAGCAAGCATATTAGTAAACATCCCTTCGAGGAGTAGTAGGAGAGCCCACTTCATTTCGAAAACCAGCAAGCAGTGGACCGGACCCACAAAAGTAAGCGATAAAGGCATGGGCAAGAGTTCGGCAGGAGCATGAAAGGCAGTTAGGGATCCAGTCCCCGGTGGTATGGCTCAAGTAGTTCCTGGAGTTTGGATCGAGTAGTCCCTGGTGGGCTTGTTTTTGTAATTTATCTAGCTATCAAGACAAAAATGCAACTAGAATCTATTTGGTTGAGCAAGTATCACTGATGAGCCGAAATAAGAAACATATCTCAGAAGGAGCGAAACGCTTGCTCGCATTTAAGTTGAGCTTGGCCACCATGAAAGGCAGAGGCCGGTGCGCTTTCCTAACTAGCTAAGATTCTTATCTTTTTGGCGTGCAAATGTCAGAACAGAAAAGGATGCAAGTGGAACTAGGACTGGTAAGGACGCTGGAACGAGATATGGATCAGGAATGGGCTCTGCTACTTCCGCTACTGCTGGTATAGGATAAACTTCCTAATCACCTGCATCATCTGCTTCATTGGCCCAGTGGAATGTTTATAAAAAGGTTGACTCCTACCGTAACTGCTGTGCTACTGTCACCAATGCCAATGTCCTACCGTTACCAACGGTGGAGGAATGTAGGTAACAAATGGAATGTGGGTCTTGCCCTTACTAGGTTCTTGGCCAATGCACTCTACCTTACTTTTGCTCCTGTGGTATTGTTCCGTGAAAGTAGACAATTACTTAGTTGCCTATTTATATCTCCTGCCCCTCACCCGATCACTCTTATTTGGATATGACACTGGATATGGCTCCGCCTCTTTAGGTCCCTAAGTGCGTTCTTGACTGCTACTCTTGCATATGGACTGGTGGATTGTTTTAATTGGCTGACCTTTGTGATTGGCTATTATTGAAAAAGAGAAACGCAAGATGGGGTCCCAGCCGATGGATTCCTCATTGTGGTGATGAAAATGTCAATTATTAGGATATATATGCAATTTTCAGTTTATTGACTAGCTAAAATCTCCCTTAGTCAATTTCCTTTGCCGACCTATAAATATGCATCCGTAGTGGGAAGACAGTTTTCACGTGCTTACCAGGGCTAAAGACTAATGAATATAGACCTGCCCACCCAGACGCCTTACCTTTGAAGGTTGCCTAAGTAATGTACTAAGGAATGTAAGGGATGAGGACCACAACGAGGGGCCTGCCTCAGCAATCTCCTATCCTAAGAAAAGCAAGCTCATCTAGTAAGAGGTTGTAGTAGTATGCAAGTTCAAGTGAAAACGCAGATATGCACTTTTACAAAAGAACGATTGTCTCTTACTCAACGTAATTCGTATTCAGACTTTCACTGAAAATGAAAGTCGAACTTGATGCGTTACACAAGAATGGTACTTGGGGATCCTCTTTCCATTCCTTCAGGAATAAGAGCGATTGGGAAGTAGAAGTAGGGTTGTGATAGGGAAACTGAAGTTTACCTTCGCTATTGTGATTTGACAAGAAGAAAAGAGGCATCAGAGATGGCTGCCAAGAAAGCCTTGTCAATCTGAATTCCTTAGGAAGATGTCGAGAACTTGGACTACACACCAAGTTCCCCGACCCCGAAGAAGAAGACTGACAGTTTACAAGCGGATGCCAGAAGGACTTCCGTGGAAAAGCATTTTCAATTTAAAGGAGTTGTCAGCGTCGATCAACCTAAGTATTCAACCTTAAAAACAATGGAGGAATTAAAGAAAAGAACTACTTGGTAGTTTGGGTTTAGGGAATATAGAAAATGGAAGGAATAGATTCCCGGTAGCGGGAAGGAGCTTTGTTCGTACCGGTAATGGATTGATTCTTGAATCTTGCTTGGTTTAGGCAGGTAAGGTAAGTGTTAAGAGGCTCTTTAAGGCTTTCATTAGGTATACATAGCTACACATAGGAGTTTCTTGCAATACATAGTGGTTGGCTTCGAATCACATGAAGCCCATATAGATGTCCACCCCTATTCCCTCTAAAGCTCTCCCAGTGGGGAACTTAATCAGTCCATACAAGGACCTACTGAGTCATCAACCCTTGCATCTATTTGATGCATCATCACATGGCCGTCGTGTAACTCCTCGAGAATCATGTCATTCGCCTGTCACGTGTTGCCACCAGAGTCATAAATACTCGAAGTAAGCTCATGGCTCGCCCCTATCTCTAAAGGGGCTTACGAATGAGCGGAGTGCTTACGCACAGAACGAGCCTTGTCTACGAAGCAGAGCGACCTCACTATATCAATGAGTGAAGGGCCCGCCGAAGCGAGGGCGGCTTTGATGAGAGCTCAGGGCCGAAGGTGGCTTCGCTTAGTACATAAGCTGAGTTGACCTGCGGCAGATACAGTAGAGCGCATGCGAAAAAGGAGCTTATTAAGTAGACAGCAAAAAGTAAATTGCCTGCCATGAGACAGACAAGCCGCTCTGCAATAGTGAAGGAGCGGATTCGCTCAATCAATGCTACAACATTTTAGTTGAGTCTAAGAATGTGGTTTTTGCTAGTGGATTGGAGCGGCTTCGCTATCCCATGCAAGTGAAGGGCCAGTCCTCCTATCGCGAACCTATCCATTTATCTACCGCATCGGGGCGAACATCTCGGCTTGGTTGGAAAGCTTTTTTTTGGCAATAAACCGGAAGGCTCAGGTCTTTCCGAGCCAGGCAAAGGGTTCGGAGTTGGGTCGAAGGAGGCCAACTAAAACGGAGTTTAGTCTTAATAAATCGCTTGGGAGCTCACCCTCACCCTAGGAGTCGGAGTCACCTGTGAAAGGAACGGAGTTGGGTCCTAAGCCTAAATCGGATCGGCTTGGGTTCGTATGAATGGAACGGCATAGGAAAGCAACCATTGTACGCTACCACGCTAAAATGAATATTCCGAAAGATTTGATCGCTACTATCGGGCCCCCTCCCCGATCATTAGTTGATTCAGTACCAACCCGCCTAAACCTGACCGCTTCTCTTGCCGATGCCAGTTATGCTCATCCTTTTCCTGATTGTCCAAGAGTAAATGTTTGATATCTCATCCGAGAAAAGGCTTTTTTCGGGAGCATTGCAACTCGTGGGGAACGAGAAGGAAGGGAGAGCACAGCTAAAGCCGAGGGGACTCCGTAGAATATGCTACATGCCGGCTTTTTCGCTGCGAGATCATATTCTCCTAGAGCTACCCCATTTGATCAGGACCATGCGTAGCAAGAGATGACATAAACGCAACTTCCGGGCTCATATCGTGCATCGCTATTTACCCCAACAGTCTACCCAAACAGAGGTTCCTATCCGTACGGGAACCTCCTTCGGGCCCATCTAGACAGGGACTAGACTATCTGGGGGTAGGAACACGTAGTAGCTAGTCTCAGTCGAGCCTATAGCTGTCTCCCCCTCCTTCCATTAAGATATCTTTCTCTCAGGGAAGGGAGGAGCATAGAACTATGTTGATCCCCAAGAATGTTGCCTCATCCTTCTCTATTGGAAAGGCAGGTTGCATCTTCGGCCAGGACCCGGGTTGTGGAGAAGGAAGACCAGCTTGCCCTCATCTGGAAGTATTGCACATCCCTCCTTCGAACTTGAAAGGCTGGACTTCGGGGGGCGGGGGCGGGAGAAAGAACACTCGGGATTGAGAGGCCAGCCAGGTCGATCGGGGAATGGAGGAGGCGGAAGAAGAGGATAAGAGGCAGGAGGAGATCTTGGATAATAAGTTTATGTATAAGAATCAAATAAGGAGTCCACTGCTAATCTCGAGGGAATCACGGGATACGGCGATGTAGGGATGGAATGAACACTCACAGCTAGGGGTAGCTAGGATTGGCCACATACCACTATCATGCTTGGATGGGCCCCTGCAAGAGTTTCTGTTTCGAGGCAAAAAATGAAAATGGATCTTTATTCGGACTATTGGCCTCTATCCAATGAAGGATTAGTTCTGGCCCTCCGATTATTCCTCCCTCCCCCTCTCCCTAGCCCTTGCTGTTTACTCCTGCCCCGGCCTTAGATCAAGAGCAAACACAAGCTCCATTCCATCTCTATTCCTCCGTTCACTTCTCCTTCCGAGGCTTGGCAATAGCTCTACCGAAGAATAGCTCATGAACTATTTTATGCTGCCCATTCCCATCCCAGGAATGATTGAATAAAGTTATCTCCAGCAATAAAATGAAAATAGAACAGTAAAAAAGAAATCGAGGGCTATGTGGATCCCCTTACCAATTTAAGGGCTTTTTAGGAAATGGAATAAAGATGGACCAAGCTACTGTTGAATGTAAGCAAAATGAACATGACTAGGGCCTAAGAACAATAGGCCTTCTTCAATAAGCGAACAAGAAGCATCAAAGATTTCGGATAGGATCCACGGGCTTTGGGATAGCAAGCACTAGCTCCCAGTGCGACTTCATAAGAAGGGTTCAAGGATGAAATACAGGATAATGAGAGAGACATAGTGCTTACTATGGCGCTTCCTTCGGAGCCCAGGAAAGGTCCGAAAGCACCTGCAGCGGAACTACCGAGCAAGGGTAGCAGAAGTATTAGTAAATACATGAATCGAATCTGGGGACGGATCGGGGGCTACAATGTTGGCTGGCAGAGACCTTGCATGCATGCAATTCTCTCAAATCAGCCTTTCTCCAATCCATTCTTGGAAGAGAAGGGAATAAGGAGTTTGATGAATAGAGGGGATAGAAAGCTACCTAGACTATTGTCGGTACCGAGTCCTTGCTCGACTTTGGATGCGGGCGGGCCCATGCCACGCACGGGATCAGTCCCCTTGTCATATATAGCATGGAGATCCCTTTCCCTTTCAACTCAAATGTCTTCGCACCACGAGGCAGCCCCGTCCTCCAAGATGGACCATTCCTTTCGGTCCACCATTTCAATCTCCTCCCCGAGTAGACGGAGTTCTTCTTCTTTCTCCGCCACCCCCCGCTCCAAATTGGGATCCAAGTTTGTTCGCGTGGCCCTTCCTCCACCTCTGCTTTCCTCCATCGGACCCCACTACCTCGTAAGGGCGTTGAGATCAAGCATGAGCCTCTCCGAGCCGGGAGCAGTTGATCCGTATACGTATACTTCGGAATGGAAACTAAACCTTAATAAATAGATTGACCTTGGGGGAGAGAGCTGAAAGGTGTGCACTGAAAGGGGAGGAACCCTATGAGATCTCAGTATGGTTCCAGAAAGGAGATTCTTTGAATAGTAAGTCTCGTATCTTCAGGTAAAGTAAAACCCTATGATCTTAGAATAAGCGAGCTGCGACCAATTGACAATTAGGACAGTCTACTTAAACGAGTTCCCTAGTTGGATCACTAACACCTTTGGGGCTCTTTGTAAATGTGGAAGATTGGTCCGAGAGAGGGAGATCAACAAACAGGGGCAGTTTCCTTCTTTCGTACAATAAGTACTTTCCCGGAATGGCCTATTGAAGAGGGGAGTTTTTCTGCAGAACAACGGCAACTAGCCCTTTTCGGTGATGTGTACACTTTCTCTTTTATGGCTCTCTCCAGTATAGTTCATTTCCTTCGATTCGAGGATTGCAATCAGTGCTTTCACAGAGACTGGGTGTACGAATGGCCCAATTGCTAAGGGTTGTGGAGCACATGTAAGCTCAGAATTGATAGAAAGCTTCCATCGCTCTGCCCTATTTACGTTGAAACCTTACACATCGCCTTGTATTTTTCCATTGATCTCAGTCGGAACTCATATCGCTGTTCATTTGATCGGCGCTTAGTTAACTTTCCTAAAAAATGCACTAGGTCAGTCGAAGTTAGGATCAGTACTTTTATAGTCTCTTGGAAACTCGACAACAGACATATACTCGAAATAAGGGGCCAATTAAGCGACGAAAGAACCCCTCAATGAGGGACGGAGTCGCTCGACTAAAAGGAGAGGGTTTCATGCTCTCACTCAAGGAATGTGGTAATCTACGCTAACTTCATCATCTAGTTGAATTTAGAGCAATTGCATATATTTATTAGCGCCCAACACTTTAACTTCAATTGGACTAAGAGCCAAAGGAGAAGATTGAAAGCGCACTCTAATATATACGGGACGACCTAGCTGATCTTGCTAGGTAGGGTCGGTTGAGGATCAATTACTGACTTCCTTCTCTTGAGATTAATATAAGTGGGTTCAAGCTTGATTTCCAGTTTGAGAAAGGGATAAATAACCGGCTCAACCCCAGAAGGTGGCAAATTCCCCATACTGATTAAATTACATTCAAAGCAATCAAATCAAACTAAAGCTCAATCCCTTGCTTGTTGGGTTCCAAACCTACCCTTCTCGTCCGGGAGGGAAGGAGAGCACTAAGCCACTGACAAATAGGGCATATTCAGTGCCCAAAATCACTTCTACTTATTGAGATCTAGCGAAGGGAAAGCACCAGCCCTTGGAAGACAGGGCACTACTTAATCTATGCCGCTTAGTGAATTGAAGAAAGTCACTCCCGTGGGGCGAATTCAATTCCTCACATAGAGGAAATGAAAAACTTAGCCCAGTCCTCTCCCAAAGGTCGAGCTTTTTTAATCCTCTCCCTTTGGTCGAGCGACTACGTTCCTCAGTTTCAACTTTAAGAAGAAATGAAAGACTTCGGATCCCAGCTGAGCTCACGACGGAAGACTCGACGAATTAGGCAGATCGGGATATCAGCGCTTACCTCCTTGATTGATTGCACTAAGAGTTCAGAAAGGAACTCGGTTGTACACGCATTAACCCAGATATGGAATGTCATCCAGGAATGAAGAGGGGACCATACCAGAGAGATTACAAGCATATCTTAAAGAACATAAGGAACCAGAGGACTATGATATTGAGCAATTAAAGGAGAAGTACCTGCTAATAGATTGGATTGCATGTCAACTATGCTTTAGAAGACCGATAAAAACAAAGCAGCTATTCCTATATGGGCAACCAAGTACCCAAAAAAGACTCATACTTAACATCCTTTCGAAAGTAGATAGAGTGCTCCTCGCTCTTGCAGGTGAGTTTGCTTCCCTTGGCTCCATTCCAGGCGCAAGGAATTAATGGAATAAGGTCTGAGGACTCCTCCTTCTATCTACGTATGAGGCTATCCCGATATCGAGTAAACCCCGTTCACTCCGATGACATCCATCTCGGTTTAAGAATTCACCCAATTGGGACATCCATTCAGAACCTGAAACCATTACCAACGAAAAAGAAGGTGTTAGAAAGGGGCTTCGAAAGAACTCTTAAAAGAAGAAGGATCCTCTTCTGCGCCCTAGTTTTCAATAAGGGGCGCCTTAGCTAGGCCCTTTTCTTGCAGTCACCGATCTTCGACCAATCCTCTTCTGCTCTATAAAAGTAGTGTACAAAGCTAAGCCGCTCTTGCCTATCTCTGTGGTTTCTGTCGGCTCTTTCCGAGGAAGAGGTATCCCCTCTATGCCCCCTCTTTGCTTTCCGCTTTTTTGGGGTATCCATCGCTTCCGAGGGTTAGGATCAAGGGGCCGGTCGAGCTAGCTATCGCTTCCTTTGTTTTGACTTTGTTATGTGGACTTGCAACTGTTGATGGATGTGTCGTATTGTAGGCATCGCATCTCACTTTACGTCATTTCATCATTTCTTTTGTTTGTCCAGAACATCGTAAATAGCATGATTAGCTCTAGTTGTTAGTGTGTATATGTAGTTTTCTTTAGTATCGATAATCGTCCGATTTCTACTACTAAAATCATATGTATTTTCGCTCTAAGAGTTGTGTTTTCTTGCCGTGCGCTCCATTTGAAAGTCCTGGTTTCGTTTTCCAGGTCTGGAGTTGTCTCCGAGTCTGCAGCTGCTAGCTCAGAAGGATCAGCCGTGTAATAAGAGGTAGGATTTGTCTACGAGGTTATCGTACTGCCCTCCAAAGTCAGTCTCCTGCGGGCCTCTTCCTGATTGGCCCCATTCGTGTATGTCAAAAAGCGGGATACCTTGACGCCCGTGCTAGCTCTTAAAGGGAGGATGCTTCCCCGTCCCGATTCGCCATTTTCCCAGGTGCCCAAGGCATTATCAATTCTCGTTTCACTAAGTTGGGGTGCCTCTACTCCATTCTTTCGGAATGGTATGTGGGCCTTCCTCAAGCAATCCCCTATGACTCAACCTTTGTTCTTGTGCAAAAGCGTCCTCCCCTTCCCCCAGAAAGTCTGAGTGCAGGTACGCTAGCAAAGCAGTAAGTAAGTGCCAACCCAAGCGATCCAGATATTATAAAGCAGTAATCCAACAGGGCAGTTGCCACGCCACGATCCCCTTCCTGTTGGTGTCTGTCAAACATATAAAACATAGATGAATCCAGTAGGCATTCAAGGTATTCGGTGTCAGAGTATTTACCCAAGTGCGTATACAATAAAAAAGTTCAGATAAGTAAGCCAGTAATATAAAGGCACGGAGTGGAGAAATTACATATATAAATACCCGCCTGATATAAACCGGTGAGGCCTTGTTATAAGGAAGATACCTGAATCAATCCACTAAATGGCCTAACAGGTAAGAAAAGTTATAAATAATAGTACCCGTTGCATATTCAAAAAAAAGGTGAGGTACAGAGTGAAGAGCGGCTCCAGAAAATGATTCCGTGTTCAGAAGGCAGTCAGGAGTCTAATTCGGGTTGGTGGTTCAAGAGCATGAAAACCGCTGCACCTAAGCGCATTTCGGGGATAACCAGCTTTTTTATTTATTATTTTTTAGGGGGGTTCGAGTGGCATTTAATCTCTAACCACGAATCATCCGCTTATTTTTTAACATCAGTCGGACCTCCGCTTAGGTTTACCCAAGCTTCATCCTGGCCATGGATAGATATCACCCAAGTTCGGGTCCATAAGCAGTGACAATTGCTCCATGAAGACTCGCTCTCGCTACGGCTTCGGTGGGTTTCCTTAACCAAGCCGCCACTCCACTGCTTATAAGTCGCCGGCTCATTCTTTAACAGGCACGCGGTCAGAGATCTCATTTTCCTCCCACTGCTTGGGAGCTTACAGTTTCATGTTCTATTTCACTCCCCGGGTTCATATGGTGGTAGATAAAGAAGGGCTTGGTTTAATTCTTCCATACATAAGTGCTTTCCTAGCTAGATTCAAGTATGGGTGTGGTCCGCAAGATCTGGTTCCGTTCCGTTATTTCCCCACTAACACCAGTAAGAAGCTGCTACCGGGATCTAACTAAGTCTGGCAGGTCTGGTTGTGTTATTGATGAAATCACAATAGCTATTGGGTTCAGGAGGATAGCAAGGTTAAACCTATAGTTCTTCCCGCTCCGCACCTGAGCAGAGCTATAATTGCTTGGGGCCTGGGGCTTGCTTGAGGGGCTGCTGGCTGGCCGTTAGTTGATAAGGCTATCTATGGCATCATAGTCTTATATATAGAAGGACGATCAGTTAAACTCAATGGATTACTGAATCTAGCCAGTTAACGCGTACCTATCCCTTTGGCTCATGTAAGACAATTCTATGGCTCACGGAAGAGACAACGTTAATTCCCTAGTTCAATAACACTAGTCAGAAGCATCCACTTCGTACCTCGCTACCGCCGCTTCTGCTTGACTAGGATATTCCTACTTTCCTTTCATGTTAGTCTCTCCCTTACCAACCATTGTACGGGCTTCACATAGAGCATTACCAGCCTTACATTACACTTACTGAATAATTATCCTAGGTACCACTATTCTCTTTTCGGGCCGGGTTTAACCCACAGATACTTGTGATGAATTCAGACAGTCTAGGACCTTTCTATGCCTACTGGACAGATAATTTATGTCGGATGGACAGCTCACTACTTTTCATTGTCTAGGAACTACAGCCAGACGATCCTTGAAGGAAAGGAAGCGCTTGCTTGGGTGGGCATACCACATTCTATTAACCTTTACCCTACTTTGTTTGCCTTTACCTTTACTGTTTCCAACCCACCTATTCTATTTACTTAAGTGTTTCCAATAACCCCCTATATTTTACAACCCATATTTACTTACTTACCCAACCTTGCACCAACCTTACGGCATTGAATGAATGGGCTTAGAGCTGCCCGGGCGTTCGGATAAAGCATTTACCCAGCCTTATATAAATAGAACACTTACTTTTTTTGCTAGGAGACCCTTAACTATTTACTTGATGAAGCCTACCTTGCCCTTTGATCTACTCTACCCATTCCACCTATATATAGCTTCCGCTAAGATATGAACTCTTTACCTTCCCTTATGAATTATTCTAGGTATCAACAGGACCTTCTGGGTACCACCATGAACTTGTTTTCCCGCCGAGGAGCCAATACGATGATTCAATTAGAACTGCGAGGAATCAAACTATCCGCCTTTCAGGTTCATGCCTGTTGCTACCAACGTACGGGAGGCACTATTAACAACCCCCTACCTCGGTTTCCCCCAACCTATTTATTTACCCACCTATGGCTTCATGCTGTTAGTGAATTGATTCTATGTGCTGGTTATTACGGCTATGTGCTTGGGACTGAGCTAGAGCGATACAAAAAACATATCCGAGTCACCATCACAGGTTACCCGAAAGGATAAATCCCCATCACAGGAGAACTAGTAAAACAACATGCCCGACTGAGGTGATCCCCTTTAAAGCTACCCGAGAGGTGATGTAACCTTTCAATCCATACCCGACTGAGGATAAGGCCCCCCGGGTACCAACAGACAAAACAGTTTTACCCTAAAAAAGATTCGTTCCCACTACCTCTTCACATAGGGATTTCACATAAGTAAGAGTCCGGGGTCAGCGAGACAGAAGAGGGATACAACTAAACCCCATTATTATTGTAGGTCTAAAGATCCTTAAACTAAATGTCTGAGCCTCCCTATAAAGGTCTACTCTATAATTTATTAGGGTATTGGGCAGATAATGTAGTAGGCTTTGGGCAGTTGATAAATTATTCCCCTTGGCCTTAGGCAGTTTATTCCCACACCCTGATTTGAAAGGTTATACCCCACTTTGTTTGGGATCCGACCTTGGCAGCCAGCCTTTTTCCAAACAATAGGGGAGTTCTAAAGTATTAGGGAGGTGAAACCCCATTGTCCTTAGCCGCCCTTAAAGTAGAAACCGGTAAGTTTATGATATGAACGGGTTTCTTAAGTAATTTTATTTGTACTTAGACAAAAAGCCTATTGGAAGTGAGTCAATGAGTCAAGGCAGGAAAAATGAGGCGCAAAGCAATTTATTAGGTTTTGACACCACCCACCCATTTAGACTGAGCCATTCATTCGTCTTTCATCCTGAAGCGCAGATCAACCGAAGCAGAACTCAGACACAAGCAGCCCCCCAGATTGGCATTATATATAAGGCAAGCAATAAATATTCCCCCTCCTTCGGACCTCTTCTTATCACAAAGCTCCTTAGCTTAAGGGTTCTCTTCAAACTAGGCTTGGTTCAGCTTTGCCCTCTTCCCGGCTCCAGGGCTTGTCCCATCTTGGTCGTGTGCATTCCTCCCTTCTTTCCCTTCATACTCCCGCACGGAGTGTGGAACCAAGGTAGGTAGGGGTTGCAGGTCCTAAAATTCATAAGTATGGTTCTTCCTATCCTATCCAGTGGATCCTAATTCCTGACTCGTATCTATTGGCAAGGCTTGTCCGTTACCAGAAGGTAATATGTGAGACCAATAAGTTCTATACGTGGTATAAAGAATAAAATATGTGATACCTAGAAGATAAGGTAGGGTGGTAAAGAGTCAATATCCTAGTGTAGTACCTACCTACCTCTTGGCGAGTATCGACATCGAGTAGAAGCAGCATTGAGTGCATCAACACCTTTCATCAAGTGATTGAAACCTGAATCGAGTGAGTACCACCGGCATCTACACCTGTCATCGAGTGCAGAAAGCATAAACTAGCAGCTATCTACACCTGTCATCGAGTGCAGAAAGCATAAACTAGCAGCTATCTACGGCTGGCTATCTACAAGGACCACCACCTCCTGTCAATGATACTGGCTATCGTCAACCACAGGCTCTCCTCAGCGACCACACAAAGGCTATGACCTCGCTTAGCCTCTCTGTAGTAGTGCCGGTCTATGTAGTGCGAGTTCAAAAGGTCTCCATTCTTTGAAAAAGAAAGAGGAGACTGAGCGTGTGAAGCTTTGTCCCCTAAGCTCCCAGCGAAGAACTAGCTTTGAAGCTTCTCTCCCTGAGCTCCAGCGAAGAAGCTCTTATGCCCTCTGGACAGTAGGTAGAGTGACCCTTCTAGTTGCCTAGTCCATGGAATCAATAATATACAATTAGCGCATATCTACGTTAAACTTGTCCCAGTTAAAGAGGTAGGTAGTGATACTTAGCATCCATTCCATAAATCCATAAAGAAAAAAACCTTGCCATGTTTTTGGGTTGGTAGTAGGGGACAGGATTTCCCAAACCTTTTCTATTTTACGTTTTGCCCGCTCCGCTCCTCTCCCTCCTAGCGTCCGGGCGAGCGCTCCGCTCCTCATTTTTATGGGTTCGATGAAACCCAACTAATCTGGGCACATAAATGTATTTTCTTATTATTGAAATAGGTAATTTCCTTAAGTTTCCTACATGGGGGCAGGATGCCGTCGATTGAGGCTCGACCAAAGCCGCATACCTACGTTTCACTTTGCCATTGTCATTTTTCATTAATCTGAATATGCAATCTGATTATGAATGAATATTAAATGCCCTTCCCCTGTCGGGAAAGAGCTTCGCACCTTGTTGTCCATTGTAATTTTTCATCTATGCAATCTGACTCTTAAAATGACATGGGACACTTACTTTCTTTATGTTTCTTTGGCTTGGTAGCAATACCCCCTTAACACCAAGATACAGTTACTCATGCTATTATATACGATTCACCTGTTGAGCTTCATACGCGAAAAGGAAAGGTACTCTGGGAACGGGATAGGGTATTCATTCAAAAGGAGGGGAGGTTGGTTGAGCCATTAAAACCAGGCAGGGAGAGGGGTGAGGTTGTTTCTTTAACGCTTGTCTGGTTGGTTCCATTCAGGCAGTTTTTGTTCATTCATGCTAGTCCGAAGTAAATCCATACCCGAAGGATAAGTCTCCCATCAAATTGTGATATTGAGCCGTGTTACTAACAGACGATATAGTGAGTGAGTTCACCCAACCAAGTAGGCACAGATAGATAAAAATTACATGCTGCTAGACGTAAGGAGTAGTAGTCGTCGGGGGGAGGTAATCCTCTTAGCACCCATTCCCTGTTTGTTGGTTTGGTTTGGAAAGATTTTAGAAACATTATCATTTGGATGGTTTCGAGACCCAACATAATCAGGGCACATAAATGGATTTTGTCTTATCTTAAATAAGCCTCTCCCTTGGGGTCGACAGCTCCTATCCTCGCCCCTTTCACGACGTTTCTCTATGGTAAGAAGGATTTATTCAATGTATTTGTTCACATGCATGAAGCGCTCAAGGTGACTTAGTCAAACCCTAACCCTAGTGTAATCACCTATGCCCTAGCTGCATGGATAAGTGTGCCAGGTATGTGCGCCTCAATTGGAAGGCACGCTGGAGCATGCAAGCATGCATCCCCTTCCTTGATAACTGCGCCCTCTACCTAAACTGGAACCTTACCCATGCAAGTGCCTTAGGCAACCTAGTTATTTTCGCCCTGTCTAAGAATAGATCATGCATAGATTCTAACACTGAATTTGACTAAAAGATGCACTGAATACAAATTGGAATGGCTAAATCTGGACAATATGTAAAGTGGAATTAACAGAAGATGGAAAAACTCAAAATAGACTAAATAGATGCATGCATGCATCATCTACTATCCTACATAGATGTGCCTCCCTCAAACTCTATTGTGCAAAGAAACCAAGCCAAACAACTGCAGTACAAACCTGCAATACGTGCACCCTTGCTATTGTTGTTCGGATCTATCATTGTACCTGATCACTGAGTATGCCCTAGTAATGTGGTGAACACTATCCGAGCTAAACATGGTCAAAATCTGACACTCCCTCTTAGCAAGGAAAGTGTTTGACATAAAACCCAGTCTCTCCCTGAACATATCGAACTTCCTGTTTGCGAGGGGCTTAATCAAGATATCTGCAACGTACTGATCTGTCTGAACATACTCTAGAGCAATTGCTCCCTTCTGAACGTTGTCCCGGAGAAAGTGGTACCTGATGTCAATGTGCTTGGAGCGGTCATGGAATACTGGATTCTTATAGAGTCCAATACCACTCTAATTTTCACAGTAGACCACAGTAGGCTCCAACATCTCACTTGTTAGTTCCGCTATCAACTTGCGAAGCCAGATGGCTTCACAACTAGCAGTGCTCGCTGCCATGTACTTTGCCTCTGCTGAACTCAATGCCATTGATGATTGCCTCCTGTTTCACTAAGATATCTCGCTTGAACCCAAACTTAAGCAACAACTATAAGTACTCCTTTTGTAACTAGCATCCCCTGCCCAGTCAAAGTATACAAACCCATGCAGCATCAACTCACCATCTCCCGCATACCTCAAAGTAGATAGTTATTGTATTAACTTGTCTTCGTACATTGTGTCATGGGAAATAAATAGTATCTCGAATAAATAGTTCTTTATGGAAGTTATTCACGGAATAAGAACCAGTACTCCATCACCTACAAATCGTCTGATGGAAGCTAACTTACAAATAGTTTGGGTCATGTTGTAAAGCAATAGTCCAGTAATAAGATGTTACCCAAACCTACTTCTTGTTGATTGATTCAATGAACTGATTGACCCTATCCCCAAGCCCAAAATAAAGCTGTGGGAACTGAACTTTGTCTCTCCTAACCCATGGTCCAAGAAACATAAATTTATCTAATCCACCATCAATTTCATTTCAAATTTGTCTCGTCCTATTACCGCTAGCAATCTCAGCATCGTTATAGCGTTCAATCGAGCTATATAATTGTATACTGCTTCTCTTGTCCCTAACCTAATTAACGTACCGTTCACTATATCTATTCCAATATTGTATCTACGCTATTTTTATTATAGCTGGCACTCACTAATACTCTACGCTTTTTTACACTTATTGAAAAGGGCTCTGCCTTGCTTGGAACCTAGCTTGCAAAAAAGAAATAGGTAAAGACCACAAGTATTTCTAATTTATATGGGCAATAATAAGTGTCGTAACGTGTTGGAAGCTTTTGAGAGGAGGGTTGTTGATCTAGTTAGTATAGGACAGATCTAGGCAGGCAGAGGTGCAGTGAATCAGGTGGCGAGTTAACAAATAAGTTGGCGAATCATTGAAAACAAGCAAAATTGCTGGCGAATCTCTTTGGAGGTGTGGTAAATCAAAAAGGAAAGGGTGGTAAATTCTTAGTGACTCGCCTGGTGAAGTATGTGGAGTACTTGCCTGATCCTCAGTGGGTAAGGTACAATGAAAAAGGGCAAGGGTTAGATACAATTAGTGACTCACCTGTTTTGGGGAGGCTATATCTTTTTCATATGAGCATGATAAACTCATTGTTGGATCTGTCAGAGAAATAAGGGCTCTCTTTAAATGAAGTCAGGATCTCAAATTTGAGGAGGCGTTACATGTATTTGTAGAGGTTTTTTTCATAGAAATAGGCAAAATTCGTTGTTGGATTGAGCTGCTGGAGATGTGGTTAATTAGGCGGTGTAGTATATCTAAGAAAGGTAACTCGCTCATTTTTAGTAAGTACTCCATTTTGATTTCCCTCTATTAAGTTTGATTTACTCTAGGATATTCTGCAATAGCAGAGTTGTCGGAAATGATTGGAGAAGTAGGCGGTGTAGGATATATAGGGTGACTTATTTGGAAAAGATACGATTAGTGACTCGCTTGGTGAGAAACGATTAGTTACTTGCCCAGTGAAGTATTATTAGTGACTCGCCCGTTTTGAGTAAGGATCTTCTTTTTATTCCCTTTCATAAAGGTGCATAGCTCTTTCCCGACAAAGGAGGGGAAGGCTTTAGATTTTCCAGAATATTATGCAATGTTGGAGCTAGCTGTCGTAGAAGTTGGAGCTGTCAGAGCAGCATGAATCTTACTTACGATATTATGTTTAATCAGTTTAGTAATTTACCTGATTCCAGAATACCCGTTTCCAAGACGAAGCCGCCCCCTCTCTTTCTACCTACCCTATTAGCGTAGCGAGCGGGCACCGTTTAAAGGATGACCAGGTCGCCTCAAGCACCTCCGAAAGCTTTGTTATAACCTCTTGTAGCTGCGCACTTCAGGCCGGCCTTGCTATAACATAACTTCACCAAATAATTTCACACCGATGTATCGCCCTCGACCGGGTCATCATGATATCTATAGGCCTTCTCGATCGAACTGGGAGGTTCACTATCTGTAAGTCAATCCGTTTTCCCCACCAGACATATAAGGAAAAACCTTTCCCGAGCCAAGCGAGCAGGGTAAAAAGTGAAACCTTTTACTTTAAGGGGCATAGCGAGGGGAAGGTGAAACCCCGCTTAGCTTAACTTAAACCCGCTTAACAGGAAAGGGGGGGGGCGGTCGCCCGCCGGCCGATCAGATCTCTGAGATTGACCAGCCAGCTGCCCTATCTATTCATCTCTATTGAAGAGGAGTCAGCTGCCTGCGCGAGTAACCTTATTACTTATAGCTCCAAGTAACCCTCCTCTAGGCTCCGCTGGACGACATCGACGTTCCTCCCGTCGTCTGACCGTCCTTGTGATGGTTCCCTGGGATCAAATAAGTCACCTAGGTTTACGTTGCCACGATCGATATTGACCCGGCGTTTATGTACTATCGTATGTAATGCGTGTCGCAGGGGGCACTATAGTATAGGGATTCCCCTTTCTAACGCATATTCTGTCGTACTGGCTGGCATAGAGCTGTCTCCCTGCCTGCAGGCAGATGATAGTGCCGCGCACCTAATATGATAAAGCGTCAAGCAGCGCGACCCGGTTCTACGTCCGAAGTGCTCGTCCAAGGAGGGAGTTTGCCCGACCCCCCGAAACCCAACTTGAATCACCAACATAAACCCCACCCACACATTCATTAGTTTCGAATATAGTGAATCCCCATTGATTATGCAAATTGAGGGGTTTGGGATGGGGTTTTTTTCCGAATAAAATAATAACCCCGCTAACAGCCTCTTCCCTTTCTTCCCTGGCTGGATCGATAAGGATTTGGAAGTTGGGAAAGACCCTTGTTTCAGTAAGAATTAGTCCCCCGGATCCCGGGACATTGGCTTCCGCCAACAGTGAACTCCCAAGGATCGCATCCCGCGCATATTCTGCATTATAGCCTGCAACTGATTCAGCTTCCGCTTCTGGGAGATCAAGAGGAGCTCGATTAGTTTCTGCTGGACGAGAAATAAAAAACATAACCAATACGGGGAACAAGGGAATACCAAACCATATCTGCCTTTGCGCCATGACAATCTCACTCAAATTACGAGGAC
>Ga0233342_1000076_pt1 | contig 29763 bp, 18 predicted proteins | sample GEONDECOMP273_FD_180706 | JGI IMG/M metagenome (GOLD analysis project Ga0233342, IMG submission 180706) | Leaf litter microbial communities from Shasta-Trinity National Forest, California, United States - GEON-DECOMP-273 | ecosystem: Environmental > Terrestrial > Plant litter > Unclassified...
GGTTCAACTTATGCCGCTGCTGGAGCTGCTGGTTATGATGCCGAGAATACTGCTGTTTATAATGATGGTGTTGCTTGGCCCGGTTCTGCTGTCGGTTCAACTGGTGCTGGAACTACTTACGGTTCAACTGCCCTTCAACTTATGATGGAACTGCTGAGGGAACTGCTCATTGGAATGATGCTACGGGAACTGGTTATGCTGGGGATGATGCCGGTCCAATTGATACTGGGGATGCTAGTAATTATGCTCGTTCAACTGCTTATGGAAATGACCCTAGTAATTATGCTCTTTCAACTGCTTATGGAAATGACCCTAGTAATTATGCTCTTTCAACTGCTTATGGAGATGCTGGTTATGCTTATTATGCTGCTTTTCCTGGTTGTGATGCTTGGCCCTTTTACTCCCCTTCTTCAGCTTAGGAAGGAAAGCGATACGCTACTACATATTCTGCTGGGAACGCTGCTAGGAATTATGTTGGGCCTACTTCTTCGAATGATGATGTCGGTTCAACTTATGCTGCGAATGCTAATAAGGACAGTCATAATTAGTTTGAGATACTTATTTTGAATGGCGGCCAAAGCAGCCATTAATAAATACCGGCAAAGGAAGAATATAAACTCTAGGTATATATAAAAGGCAAGTTGGTATTCAGTATATATATGTAATAATGCTCGCAATTTTTATTCAATTTTTATGCATGTGTTTTACCACGGTTGATGAGATAAATAAAGCTTTTACTCGCAAGAGTGATTTGTTATCGAGAATGCCTAATAGGAACTTCAATTTGGGCGAATTCGACATCTACATTATAGTGCAATGGAAGATGGTGTTAAGTAGGGATGTCAATTTTGTTGAGGATGGTGTTAGGTTAATCTTTACTCGGTCAAGAGTGGACAGAAGGTATTGGGCAGCCTTAAGCAAAATAGAAACCCCAAAAGATCTTAGTACAATTAGTGAGCGACTCGGTTGGGACATTCTTATAAGCCTTACTCTCTTAAAGGTTAAGATATTGTGCCTGCCTGAGGAAAGATAAGGAAGCGTATCAAGGGCGGGGAAGCGTAGTCGCGAAGAACCAGCCATAAACTTTATTGTACGAGCTATAATGGAGCCGGCAACTAGAGGAACTTGCTTTAGGTGGGCCTAATAATTGTACAGGTTCCAATTTTCATGCTCCTGTGTAGTATAAAACTATTCCTGATTCCAGCACTCTCACTAACTTAACGGGGTAAGTAGGACACCAATTGCTTGAGGTGTCGAGCCACCCCAAATCACCTCATTTCCCATTCTAATTGAATAAAGTAGTTACACAAAAGGAGGCTGGAAATAAACATTCAATAAAGGATAAAGGGCAGCAGTCGAGAGATGAAAGGGGGTTGGAACTTTTGTAGCTGAAGGCTGGGTTTTCTTGGATCCCTATGGGGCATTGTGGATTCTAGAGGACCAATAAACCAATTATAAGATGAAACACTTATTTGCAGAATTTGTATTCCTTTCAGTTTATATAAATTTCCTTGTTTATTACAGTTCTTCTTATGATTTATTTTGCATACTGTTAGGTACATTCCTTTGTATTCACAGTCATTTACAAGCAAGTTGTAGTACAATTGCTTATTATGATTGCAGACTGTCATGAGCCTTTTTAGCAACTGAATACAGTTAATATATTTATTATGACTTTTTACTTTGTAATGAATGCTTATGCTAGGTTCTGAGTATGTTTTAAAATTATAAGCATAAATACAGAAAATATATTCTATTTACTTTCAATCTATGTTATGGGATGATTTCTTTTCATATATTGATCTTTTTCTATATTGAATATCTCTAAGGTTAACCTACAGTTTATAGGAATAAATAAAACTGCTGGATTAATCTTTGTATGCCTAGCACGTTTTCCATCATCTAACCACTGAATGCCAATGACCTCCATTCTTATTAGCATTTATGGTGTTTGCTGTATATACTCTGAATTCCAAAGACCACCACCCTCATTGGTATTTGAGGTGCATGTTTGTCTTTAAAACCTCTTCTATATTTTCCATATAATCAATTTTATCTTTCTGTAATTCGGGATAATGGTGCCCAATGGAAAGGCCTTGGTCTGGAGATTCAAATGTGATTGCTTGTATTCATCTTGCATTGTTCGTTCATCATATTTTTTCTATTAATTCTTGAATCTGGCATTGTGAGGCTTATATAAGTAAGCTACTGCTAGAAGTGACAGTGGGCAGCAAGCGAATATATTTGAGGGTTACCCCCTCTGGCCCAAGAGCCAGCTTGAGGCCTAAAGCAAGGGGGCCGGAGGCCTCCAGAGGATGCCTTGGCACTGTTCCCTAGCCGGGAGCGTCTCAAGGAACAACACAGTGGAAAACTAAAGAATAGAATAAAACCCCAGTAGGACTATGTGCTTACAAATATAAGAGAAAGCAAAAAAATTGGATTAATTGTTAGGATATTTATACACTTAGGAGTTAGTTAAGTTTAACTCGGTTTTATGTGTCTTTAGGTAAAGTGTGTTTCTTAGTGTGCTTTTGTAAATAACTAATCCGACAGTCACAATTATGTTCTAGACATACATAGAGTGATCCGACGGTTCATCTTCTCCTCAATCCTAATGGCTATTGATCCGTGGCTTAACACCTGATTGGTTCATGATCTCTCTTTAAAGAGCATGGAGGGTCATTTGCTGAGGATCGACTGTGAGAGATGCTTATATAAATATTTCCGCTCCCTCCTAGACCCGCACCAGCATATATAGGAGTATTCACCCGTTGACAGCCCTGAGCATATGAATAAACCCCCGTTTGAAGCGAGTAACTCCCACACTAAAACTTCCACTATTCTATATCTACTTGCTCTAGCAGAGACTTCCACTAGCTGGTATAGCCGTACACTAGTTGATACGTCCACCAAGACAAGCTCCTCGCCCTCTTCCCACGTGGAGTAAATAATAAGGCGGGCGTTATAAAGAGTAAGTAATAGGTGTGGATGATAAGGAGCAGCTCCCCGAATAGAGTGATATTTTTCAAATTCTGTATCTCCATTTGTTTTGATTGGCTTATACCGTATTCTCTGTTCTCAGTAAGAAATCCAAATCCAACCAAAGGTTAGCTCTTTCCCTCGCTTCGCTTGGAAAAGTCACTTAGTTATATATAGGCTCTCCTTGAATGACATTTTGTTTAGTGGTCCCTAGTAATTCTCTAGGAAAGGAAACCTCTAGCTGAAGACCCCTCGGTTTTAGAGAAGATGTTACTGAAGAATGGTATTAGAATGCTTTGAAACAACGACTACACCCAATATAGAGATTGGAAGCATTGGGAGACTAAAAAACCAATTTTTTTTTCTTTTTAATATAACAATTTACTATGGCTAGCTTGGGCCAAGTACTCTCCATATTTGAATAACCTTAATCTTGTCCAGATATGATTTTAGATGGATATCATAAACAAATACATGATATAACTGGTGTATCTTCTAATGACTAATGACATCATAAAAACAAACTCAAAATTATATTCTCTCAAACAAAAGACCGACTGATAAATTATCAAATTGGGGCCTCAATTTTAATGAGTCAATAAACCTAATGAAGACTTCATTTTTAGGCAAGATACATATTTTATCTTTCAGGCCTTTGTAGCGCCGGAAGGGCATGGGGCTTAGCAACTCTCTTTTCAACTTTGCGCTTGAGCACTCTCGAGACTTACCAACTAAATATTCCGTCATGCCTCCATTATAAATAAAAACTGGACCGTTAACCCCTTTAGCTTTCCATTTGCGTGAGCCACCTGAGGGGTTTGAGATCTGGAATAACCATGTTTTCAATAACCGAAGAGCACAATGGAGATTCGAAGACGTTCTGAAATCCCTAGATAAAAAACAAAGAAAGAAGGTTGCTCCTCAATAAAGGGTAAATATAAGGTGGTGGCCAGAGAAAGGTAAAAACTGGAGAGACGTAAAAGTAAAAGTTGGTGGAACTCTGAAGAATCCCGCTATATAAAAGGGTTTTTATTCATAAGAGCACAACCCTCTGCAATGGGGATAGTGTGTGTTTTATTCGAGGAAGTTAACCTTTTATGCTCACATTATGTTGATATCGTTATTTAGATGGCAATATTCAAAGTAAAAACCTACCTAACAGAGGTATTTCAATTGGAGTAAGGAACCTCACTAACGGAAGTCCCAAGAGGTTAATCAACCTCTTCCCTAACGCACATGTAAAACCATATTTACTTTTTTCATGACCAGTCACCAAGGAAACCTTCATTCCCTTTTTGTTATCTCATTAAAATTTAGTTTATATATATATTTTCATTTTACCTTTATAGTACAAGTGCAACCAGTAATTATATTTATGAGCATCCCTATATCTATGAGCATCCCTATATCTATGAGCATTCCGAGAACTGATCTATGCTTATTCCGAGATTTCCTAATGAGCATCCCGAAATTTGATATTGCTATCCTATTGTGATGTCATCCCGAGACCTACCGAGACCTGACCCACGATCATCCTTATTCTGATACCTTTGAGTATTCCAAAATATACTAATACCTAGGATTGTCCCTATAACTATACCTATTATAATTATGATACTTTCTATGGTCATCCCTCTATTTATGATTATACTGAGATCGATACTTTTTGGTTATCCCCGTAACCTGGCAGGACCTATAGTTTTATCTGTTTTTATCCTGAACCGAGACCTGAGATTATACTTAGATTAATACTTTCTAGTTATCCCTGTACCTACCGAGATTGGACCTAAGATTATCCCTGTACCAAGACTTTATGGTTATTCCTGGATCTACAATTATCCCGAGACCCGTCTTGCTATCCTACTGTGGGATTACCCCGATACCTATTTTACTAACCGGGGATGCTTACCGGAGCTATTTACCTCTAAAAATCCTCCGTAACTTCTCCGTAAGACATACATCCTTAAGAAGCCTTAGATTGCTATCGAGATTGCTTACTGAGATTGCTTACCGAAATTGTAACCGAGTGGGTTATTAATCTGTTGAATAGTAGCTTATTCCCATTCATTTATATAACTATTTCATTTATATGACTATATTATAACTGGCTTAATGAGTTGTTGAGCTGGTCTAATGGCCTGTAAGAATGCTTAGGGTTTTTGCATAAGTACTGACCTCTGTCTTTTATATAGTAAAGCCTATAAGAGTATCAACAAGCTGAACTTTATTCCTTGCATTCTTAGCCTCACTTTATTTGTCAATCGAAAGAATGTGCTGGTAGAATGGTGGACATAGCTTTTTTAAGCCTTATTTTATGGTTTAAGAGGTCATCTTTCCTAAAAATAGTAATGGCAAAATAGAGTGATGAAATGGGGGTTTATGGATAAATGAAAAACCGCCTTAAAGGCGAACTACTTCATTTTAGCGTGTTTAAAAGCCACTTTCTTTTTTCCGTGAGGGCACACATGAGTTCCATTTTTATTCTATGCGTTATATAAAGGTCATATTTTTTTAGCATTATACATCTTCTGATTCTACGCGTCTTATAAGATTAGCTAGCTTATAAGGTTAGTTGGCCTATAAGATTAGTTAGTATATTTTAACCTATTTTCTGGGTTTGAAGCCTATACCTTTTTAGCTTATACTATGGGACCCTAATTGTGCAGGTATAAAGTGTGCACTACGAGACCTCTTTTAAGGAGACCAATCAACCCTGTTAGCCCCTTTTATGTTAGCTCTTTTTCAAGAAATCTGATAACCCTGCCTATAAAGTAGAATAAAAAGTTAGGATAAAACCTAGTGAGTAGGATCATTAATAAGACCTATTACGTAGGACATATTAAAACGGGGAAGGGTTAATGTGGGTGAGTTAATGTGTTAGGTATAGATTAAGTAAAAAAGGTATTATACTAAGGTGGAGGTGGAGGTGGCAGTACCGATAAAGAGAGATACAGTGACCTTACTGGGAAAAGGGGTAAGATAACTCTTTACTAGGAAAGAGGTACAATAACTATAATAAAGAAATAAAAGAAATTGACCTTCCCGAGTTACCTATGCCTTTGCTATGGCTTGCTCAGTAGGCCATGTCCTCTCTTCTCTGCCCAGTGATCCCCTAGCGGCAACTAATACTTTCCCCGCTGCTATCCATAAGCCTGTACCGTAGGCCTTCCCTATGCCATTCCCTTGTCCACAGAGTAACCAGCCTTCCTCTGCTTCCTTCCTATCAATCTATACTATACCACGGCCAATATAATACCCTTTTTTTATCCCATGCCTTTGATCCTGTTTCGTGAGCCTGTGTTCCTCGCCCTTAGTCCTTTGTTTGCCTGTGATATAGATGCGTTAGAAGCTGCCCCCAGAGAAGTGATCCTGTGTGAATTCCATGCCTTCGGTCCTTGCCTTTTGTGTAATTAGTTGGCTGTGGTTCCCGCCTGATGTCTATCCATATTCCGCGTAAGGTATTTGTATCCGTATTCCGCAATTGTATTCCCGTGATTTATACCTGTTTATGAGAAAGAAGATAAAAGAGAAAAGACTGCCCCAAGCGTAAGGTAAGCGTGGAGGATAAAGGTGAAACTAATAAAGCAAAGTCAAGTATTACTGGGATAAGGCTCTGGTTCGGGGAGCTATTCTAGCTACGCTTAGGTTGGTTACCCGAATTAGCTCTTTAATCTGGTGTCCCCTCGTTCGACGATTCCTGCTCCGCTATAGGTTAAAACTGTAAGCACTAAACCTGGTCTGCGCCGGTGAGTTGGTAATGCAATAGCAAGCAGATTCATAAATGAATGGGGGTGAAGGTTCTACCCTAATGCGATTGTATTTCCTACCTAATAGGGTGGGTTCGTTCTATCTTTAATACCTAACCTAATAGGTGTCTTTCTCTGTCAAAGCGGTTTCTCTCTCTCTCATGCCTAACCAACTAATCGGGTTATCACCACCCCAGCCTTTAAAGCAAGAAGGACCCAAACACGTCCGTCCAGCTTCAAGCCATAAGACCTGCGATGTAAGCTAGCTATGGGATCAAACTGTCTGGGGCCTAAAAAAGCTTAGCTTGTCATGCGTGTAAGAACTGTCATTAAATTTCCACGGGGTCTGGATCGACCTTATTGTCTCAACACGTTAGTTCTGCAACTTCGTTTCTCTATCAACCCACAAAAAGAAATAGGGGTATGTTCTGAACTTGAACCCAAATGTGTAATTTGAAGTGGCTTCGCGCCTTAATGGGTTGTAATAACACTAGAATTTGGTGTGAGTCGAAGGTCGTGAAAGCTATGTAGCCAAGTAGTATACTTCTGCTCATTTATTTACTTGCTTCCCCCGATAAGGAGGGGTGGATGCATTTATGCCGCCCCATAGGTTTGGGAGCCAGTCGACTTTAACTGAGCTAAAGGTCAGTTAGGCTTTTGCTCCCACCCCTGAGATAACAGAACAGGTCAGGGGAAAATGAAAATAGTAGGACCCTTTGGACACATGGGAAAATACTTCGGGCTCATCCAAAATTATATAGAGCTAACAGCACAAATGGAAGAGCTTCTACGGAAATATGTTGCAATCATATGGACCAATAATTGTTTCTATGTGTTCGTACAGATGAAACCAAGAAAGATCACGACACCCATATTAGCGTTCTTGTATTGCGAGAATATTTTCCATATGAATGTGGATGCTTCTGGAATTACCCAGAAAATATTATAGCTCAACTAGGATATGGAGCGATTAACCACTTGGTATATTTTGCTAGCAGAAAGTTCTCCAGAGTAAAAAAAGAACTAAAAAACCACAAAACGCAAAGAGCTTGCTATGATTTATGCACTACAAAATTGATCCCATTATTTCTCTAAGGCAGATCCTTCAAGTTTTTCACAGATTACTCCGCGCTGAACTACTTGGTAAACAAGCCGGTATTTGAGGGGCATATCTACCTATGTTGACTCTTGTTCCAGGAATTTAAATTGAAAGTGGTTGTCAAGCTAGAAAACAGAATGTGAGACCCACTCACTTGTCTAGCATACAGTGGAATAAACGAGTGTCTCAAAGCCGTGCAACTACATTCCAAGCACACACATAAGACCTATGCAAATAAAATGCAAATAAGGTGCTGGGCTAGTTATGTACACTCATAAAGATGTTTCCTCCAGGGATAAAGGAAAAAGAACAAAAGCAATGGGTATCTGTTATCCCTCGAGATGTTCCTGGCTAGGGAACTATGTCAAGGCATCAAGATTAACCTTAATTTGTAGCTTTTTAAGTTTTGTTGTGTGAGGAACAGCAATAATATAAAACTCTCTATAACCAAGCGAGTACTCAGGGCAAGGAGATCAAAGAACACTTAAGATACTATAAATTGTTTTGGGCATTTTCTCATTCGTATAAGATATAAGCATTTGAATGAAAGACTGGATGAATGTAAGAAAACAATTATGAGACTAAACAAGGTACTCCAATCTTATTAGTTTATTTTAAAGAATAACGTAATAAGCAAACAAGAATTCAGTAGTAAATACAATAGAAATAAGTATGACTAAAAGAAAGAAAACCCCGGGCATATGTAATTCACACAGTAAGAGCATACTTCATATAATCATCACATGATAAAAAGGGTTATTGAAAATGAAATCCCTCTTATGCATTACAAATCACAACACATGTACCAAGATTATGACTGCAATGGCTGCCATAGGCTTTTTTAATTGAGAAAACTCAGATACATAGACTAAAAGAACTGTTTGTGGAAATACAAAGAAGATAACTAATATAGGAGTTTCACAGACTGATACAATATGAAAAACTAAATATAAGCAGATTTACGGCATAAAATAAAAAAAAATTATATCCTTCCCTTTATTTATTGATCTTCTTTATATACTCCTTCATGAACATGCAGGGAAAACTTCCTCAACTTAATTGTACTTTCTTTGTAACTGAATATTGCCACGTGTCCTCATGAGCTGCAAACCGTAACTGATAAGATATATCGCTATCTTTGCTTATTTGGCTGCGAGGAAGATGTTCCTTGTGACGTGGAGGACAACTCGAGAACAGAAACGAATGCGTGAATCAAGGTTAGCTTTATATATCTGGGTGTTTCAGGGCGGGATACAGTACGGGTCCGCTTAGCAGAGTTAGGACGACGGTTTCCCAAAGAAAGGATAGCTTTGTAACCTTCCCTTGATCTCCTCCGTAGGCCGAACAACGTTAGTGAGCGATTGGACTTCGACAGACGAGAAGTAAATGAAATTGGTTCTACACCAATCTACCCTGGGCAGCAAGATAGAGCTGGTTATGCCGCTCGACACAGGGGGAATAAAACATAGTACTTATAGTTAGGCTGATGGGACTGCTGGTCGTAATACTGATGGGAATGCTGGGAGAATACACGGACGGGACAACTGCTTTCTGGTTGAATCAACCCCGGCTTATATAATAAATGAATTAAAAACGAGGCCGGTCGAACCCCCCCCCTTAGGCAATAAAGAGATGATAACGTGTGGATGGATAGATAGATTAATTGACTTGTAACCCCGATTTAAGGGCGGCCGGGGTTAGAATGCTGGTTATTACCAAACGGGAAAGGGGCAGGGCGTAATGATTTAGTTCCCTTTTTTTCCAGTTTTCTTACCCAAGCGAGAGTGTGAGCTCGTTCGCCAAAGGAAAAGCACGGATAGCAAAATTAATCTTCTGCTGATGCCGCTGGCCAGCAGAAGGCGCGGGGGAGATAAGTAGTCATCCACCCACTATACCCAATAGGATAAGCCCCCCTTTCGAGCCACCTTACCCGAGATAGGGAATAAAAGGCCCCATTTTGCAATAATCAATATAGAGGCGGGGGGCCTCTCCCCCTTGACCTGGGGAAATTCCCCAGTAAGGCAACTCAACTATCAAGGGAATCCCATATGTGCTGCTAGTGCAACCCCCGGACGGGGCAGGACAGGACGGGGCTTAAGGGTAACACGGGGGAACATAAGAAATCTCGTTCGGTGGGAACGATGGGGAACTTTTCTCTCGGTTAGCCTATGATGGTTATTTAAATCTATCGGTTATGATGTAAACTTGGGGGTCTATTTCATCTTTATGTTTTAAACTTGGCTGCAATGGTGGAGTTTGGGGATATGCTTTTATGGCAACAACACGGCTGTAATGTATTCTGGCGGGAACGACGGGGGAACTTATTTCCCGGGATGGAGGAGTCTAAGCCATTGATGGGTACACATATATTCTCTTGTTCAGTGGATGCCACCCAGCAAGTTTATTATCCCAGCCAGCAGTAATAAAAAAAGCAAGTACCGAAGCAAGTAACAAAAGCAGTAATAAACCAATTATTGCATTATATATGTTTTTATACACCGTGCATAATCACCACCTAAAACTAGTTCTTCCTTAACTTATGTCCCCTCGGTCCTGTCCGCTCTTCTTTCTCTTTCTCTTGGCCAGCATCTGTATAATAATCCAATCAGTATCCGTGCACCTACCTCACTCATATGTTGGCTTAATAAAGCTTTTTTATTCTCGGCTGGTCCTTCTCTCTCGTGTCTATGTCTAGTTGTTCAGCAGTCAAATCAACATTATGAAAAAATAGTCCCTAGTTCGAGATAGGTGGTTGAAGCGTATAAAAGTGAAGCATAGTTGTTGGTTGGAAAATCCAGGTTTAAGCTGAGCGTAAGCAAAGAATGGGTTGTTGATTGGACCAGGTATGACTACAGTATAACTTCTCACGCGCCAGGCGCCTGTACTCTAGTCCAGTATTTTACATATAAACTTTATAAAGTAATATTATCTATAATAAACAACTAAACTGTCCCAATATCTTGTCGTCCCTTTCCAAGCTAAAGCACCCCTTCCAGTTTACATTGGCGCATTTATCGCTATCGCGAGTGGGACTTTCCTAGCGCTAGCATCGGATCTGGTGTAAACGCCCAAGCGAAGCGTCTCTATTTTATAAACGGTACAAGGATAGCATATTTTATAAACAGGGGTGATTCAGCGGGTGATTATCCCAATCAAAGACTCTCCTCCCGGCGGCGACAATGACTCTTATTGAATACCAGGAGTATAAGCATCGACTGGCTCTCCTATTGCTGCAGGCTGTAAAGACCCCTTCCCTGTGTAAACCAACAAGGACTGACCAGTGGGAAATGAGGTACTATCCGCATACATGCATAGACCGGTAGTTAAGGAGTTTATCTCGGGTATTGGCTAGCGTTAATCAGCACCTCCTTCCTCCCTTCCTCATTGGATTAGTAGTGGCGTACCTGTGCTCCTCCCTGTTATTATTTCCTTTATACGAAGTGTGGAATAAATCATTATTAACTAACCAGTGCTACTTGCCATCGCTGACTGTAATTTGTTCAAACATGGCAATACACCTACCTCCAACAACTACTAAATACTATACAATATTGAGAGATACATTTTCTCTTTCCGGTGAGGAATTAGCCATGCTCTATCACCTTCCAAGAAGACTCTATAAAGCTCCTCCAAGAATACCCTTCCTTTGCGTCTGATCTAAAATTGTGAATCGACGTATATAAGCGAGTTGTATGAAATCGTAATGTGTGGTAAGGTTTATGGTGGTGGTATGCTTGGCTTCTGGCTTATGGTTATGGCTGAAGGTTCAAGGCTATGGGCTCAAGGCTTATGACTCTTCGTGTAGCTCTTTGTTGTGTGTTTGTGGCTCTTTGGGGAAGACTCCTCCAGTCATCCAGCTCCTTCCTCCTCAATCTCCTCAACATTTCAACAGCTCCTCTCAAGGTATATCAACATATATAAGATCGATGTCAAGCCTCAAAGCACGGCATCCCCGAAGCGTTTACCCCGTCCGTATGGGGTCATTCCGTGCAGCATATTCCGTGGTGCGTTTCATAGGTTTCTCATTCTGTGCACCCCGCCCCGTTTCGACTTGACTTGTTGCTAGGGTTTTGGTCCATCCCCTTAGGTGTAAGCGTGCATGCTCGGGTTATTGTTAAAACCTAATCAAACCAGCTCAAGGGTGTAAGCTCAGATCTAGTAGAAATGGTATAGGAGCTATGATCTAGTATAATTGGTATAGCTCTGGTATAGTATAATTTATCTAATAGTCAGGTTAATGATCCATCCGGTAACAGATTAAACAGTCCCGTCGTCGTCCCCTTATTGGTATCGTCCATCGACTTGCGCTATCGTCCTCACTCACTTATATTTTTACCAGATGACTGGGTTATGAGAGAGATTGCTATTGAAACAGGGGCTTTATGTGAACGTCTATAGTTCTTCTTGGTGGGCTGTTTTATCCAGGTGTCGTCAAAAGGTTGAGTAGGTAATAAGAGCCATAAACAAAAAGTTAGTAAAATACACACACAAAAGTTGAGGCATGGAATGGAGAATGGCATATTGTTGTATAATTGGCAAGAATAGATCCTGGAGTCATGTTGGTACTCAATGGATGGTCTCTCAATGCCAGTCGGCCAATAGTTTATTAGTACCAGGAGGGGGGAGCTCCTGATTTCCGGTTGCAAATACTCCAAAGATACCCACCAGACCAGGAGGTTTACACAGGAAGGGCCTAATCACAGGGGGACACTAAGCTACCACATAGAGCTTCCACATATAAAATTTGCCTAAAGGCATGCATGCATAACTTATTCTTTATGCGAAACTGCTGCTTTCCTTATAACCCCTTATTCACAGTTGATTGCTTTATATAATTGTACCCCATAGGACTAGTGAAGCTAGGGTTGGGCAATGGCTGATGAGTTTCGCCAAATTATTAACTGAGTAGATTAGCCATTAATGCTGAAAGGAAGGATCTTCAAATCATGCCCCATAGCCTGAGTAGTCCCTTGTTATCCTGATTCCCATACCACTAGAGGGGAAAAATTGAGCTACACGTAAAGAAAGTCCTTTTTTTTCACCAGCACATAGAGCACTATACGTAGCTGCACATACAGCACCTAACATAGCCGACAGATTTGGCCCTTCCTGTGTCCAACCAACGAAGGTGCGGGAGACAGTTACGGTAACCCTCAGGCAACAATCACAAGGTGCAAGTATACTAGTGAAGACAATACAGGCACCCTACAAGGTGAGTCAGATGTTAGGCGTCTGTATCAGGTACCACAAGCACTTCCCACTTGCAGTCACCCGGGCGAAACCTAGGACAAGCAACTATGGCCATCACTTTGCAATTGAAAGTTGAGCAGAACAGTCGTGGTAAGGCGTCTGCAAATGGGCAGGGAACGTAGGATCCAAGACCCAAAACTTCATATAAAAGTGTTTCACCCCGAGGACTTTCCACTTCACCTAAAGCTCCCTAACTTGCATAGCCCACCAAGCTAGAAATGATAGAATACAATTGCCTACTTAGCTTTACCTCGTGCTTGACGCGCGTGTGAGGCGCGCTTTCACAACAAATGTGCTACTAATGTATTTCCATTAAACTAATGATATCCTAGTTTTTGTTTCAATGGCCTTGGAGAATTGACTCTCAAAATAGACTACCAAGGCCCTAGACCTAGCTGTTGGTGTGCTATCAAAAAAATGAGTCTAGTTCCTTTTACTTAGATTGCTCTTAATTATATTCTATTTTATAACGTCTTGGGGCTTCCACATTAGGACATACTCCCGGCTTTGGAGGGTCTGATTAAAAAAACTAGGGAACTATGATCGCTAAGATCTAAGTTAATTCTAAGTAATAAAAACACTCCAGCAGTAGTACAAAGGAGACCATAGGGGCTTTACCTTTCACACATATAATAGGATGCCATGACACTTTACAACAATTATTGTCCTTTGACCATGTACAAAGGAGAAGTAACAGAAGAGCTCAATATGGACTGTGGAACGGAGGGTTCCCTAATTCTTTGTGGTCTTCTGTCCTTTGATCACCTCGTGGAACTGGGCGGAAACAGGTACCAACCAATGTAGCCTCCGTATTGCTAAATTTCGTTGATCGGTCGCACAAATGAGTGTTGTTGGGGTGGACGAGCAGCTACCAAAAGCTGCAGGGTTTGATGATAGGTTACCAAGGAGTATTTATCAAGGAGGCGTACCAAAAGTCAATATGGAGTGCAAGGTATGAGGTTTCCAAGGGCTATTCCCAAGGATAGCATTGTATTGGTTATAAAATATATTTGATCAGCAGCTAAGCACCAGCTCAAACTCACAAGTTATTTATTAACTTCCGTCCCCTCTCCGTCTAGCTGATCTTGTCCTGTATCTGTGTAAGACTCAAATTGTTATCCGTGCACCTGACTCTCACACGCTCGAGTTTGTTTTTATTTCTTAATTGATCCGTCCGTAGTCCTCCCACCCCAGTATATTTTCCATAAAAAAAATTGCTAACTCCTTATCGTCGCACTACTTCACACACAATTGGTATGGCTGGAACAGAATAGACTGGCTTGATTGGATTTAAAATACTTAATTGAGAGGGTATGTTTTAATTCCTCCTGTCTTTCCATCCATTGATTAATATCTTTTCTCTGTTCTGTTGGCACCAGGTAATAATAAGTTGGTTAGGTTGTTTCGCCTAAATCACACGACCTCACTTCTGCCACTTCATTTCCGCATCTTCTAAATATATATCTATCCAGTCCAGCCGATTCAAAAAAAAATATAGTTTATTAAGAATAAAATCAACTTAAAGTGCCCTGATATGATTCCTGGCCCCCTAGTTGTGACAAAGGCAAAACGTAAACTGAGAACCGGACTCCCCCTCCTGCCTCGGGGGAGGCTTTAGGACTAACAAAATGGAACCTGCCAAGCGAAAAGGCAATTGTAACAATAAATAACCAGCGGCAGTAACGGACCGACCAGACCCGCCTGTGCCAACCCCGAATCTGTAAATAACTTGCCCGACCTCTCCTCTCAGCTAAAGCCCAACCCACATTCCCTTACTGGCACTCTATTCCTAGCGTGAATGAAACCACGTGTCTGTTGGATGATCCACAGGTGCATTGTATATAATGAAAGGCGTTACCCATATTCCCAGATTACTTAGTCCCGCATTATATCTTTCTACCATTCCTGCATACCCACACGAAACATATAACCTGTATGCGTGAGGATACTGCCCAGGACACTTATTGTTGAAGAAAGAAGAACAGGAAGTGAATTGCATTTGAGACTCCCTGGCGGGACTAAGATGCCGGGGACGAGTGGTAGAAAAAAGGGGGGATGCCCTGGATACACTCATTTACTGTCATTGCCAATATCAAGTAGCCAATAGATAGATGGTAGCCAATACCCAGCCCATCATTCCCAATAGTCATTGCTTTAAGGTCTTTACTATTAGCCCTCATTTCAAATAGTCGCTACTCGATCCAGGAGTCTTAGTAGATGCTGGTTGTCATTGATGATAGCCAGTAGTTGATACCAATAGTCTTATGCCACCTCTAGCAAGCAGATAAATTCAACCAATCATAGAACTTATAGAAAGATACCTCACATTACATACATCCCAGATATATTACTTACGTTGCGCTATTCGAGGATCATAAGCTAAACACAAGTGGAAATACTTTTAATTCTAGAAATTAATAAGCCAAGTCCACCTCCCCAATCTAAGACCATCCCAATCCACTAATTCCAATATGACCACTATACTCTCTATGACCTTTAACTAACAACTATCGAGGGATATCAATTAAACTAATACAGCGGTAACATCGAGAGCTAATAACCCCTCCCCTATTAACAACCCTTCAAGACCAATCCATTTAACTAGTCCCATCAAATAAAAAAATCCAACGGTGAAATAAGTGTTACCTCTTAATCGCTTCGCTCATTGGGCATTGGCCACTCGCTATAATTTTTTTTATAATTGTGCTATTGAGGATAGAAAGAACGACTCCCCTTACGGGTGTCACATTGTTGAAGGAATAGTAATTTCATTCCCATAATCTCATTCAATAACTACTAAACTAGACCCTTCTTAGGATAGGAGGAACTTACACTTGCCTTAAGGTGTCTTAAGAGTGAAAGCCATACACTTGCCTCCGGACAGTTAAAGCCTTAGAGTAAGCTCCATAAAGTAAGCCCTAAACTTGCCTTCCATATAGAGTGTAAGCTTTAGCAGTAACTTGCCCTAATTCAGCGGAATTGAAATATGCAATCTTAGAGCATACGGGAACATACTAATTGAAGTGAGGGCTACTAGTAGTACTACCTGGAAGCTACTAATAGTGTCTCTCTCTATAGCTTTAGGGCAAGAAAGACTGAAGCTCATTCTAGGAAGTAAGCACCATAAAGACATAGAGCGGCCATAGACTAGAAAGAAGAAGTCTATATTATAGTAGTAAGGCTATGACCTTTTATATCATAAACCCAGTCTTTTTTATTGCCTTTCCATCTCCATCAAACTCTATCTATCTTAGGTTGTGTCCGAATAGTGGGATAGAGCCATTCACGCTAGGATGGTTATGCCCGTCAGGAAAGTGGGTGGTACATATGTTGATGATGTTGATTGGCCTTAGCAATGGCAATGGCGTTGGCGAGGGCACAATGTAAAGAGCAGAGAAGGAAACCACCTACGCAATAATGGCAATAGAGCTTACCCTGGACGGAACACAGTTCCTACAGAGGAACCATAAGCACTTTTCAGAAACAGCGCAGCAGGCCAGAAACCACTGAACTTTCAAAATGAAGTTTTATTTCATTAATAATTGCATTTCACAACGTTCACATCAATGGCTAGGAGGGACGGCAAAGCTAGCATTGATGGAATTTATGCTTGCTGGTCGGCTGCCGGCTGACATCCCCAAACTAAAAATACCCAGTTTCCTCATAACGTGATACCCGAAAGATTTAGTTTCTCCGTGTTCCCAACAAGATGAGATGGATTGAGCCAAGTTGACAACAGATGAAAGAAGATATGTCCGCCAGACGACGAGATAAAGACCCTCTCCCTTTGGTCGAGCAACTCCGTCCCTTAAAAAATAATACTCGTCCGGTCAATCCCCGCCTGGTGAATCATACCCGAGAAATGATGTTCATCAAGTCGACACCAGACGAAGAGAGGGAGTTCAAGTTGTTACCTTATGAGCATATCGATTGAGCCGCTTGCTTATACCCCGATCGAGGAGGCCGGATAGGCCCCCTTTAACTTGGCACCGATTGAATCACTCAGACTCTATACGCTCAGATCGACAAAAACACCGACTGATTGATCGATTGATTTACAACTGAAAGCCTAATTGGCACAGAGCGAGTGGGATGAGGCGGAACAAGGCGGCGCATGGATCTCGAACAACCACCAGCAGTTCTTCCATATAGATCAATTCTAGTCCATATCTCGTAGGGCAAGGCAGGAGCAAAGCCAGAAATCCTTGCCCTCGGAAGCGCAAGACCTCCGGACCTTGCCGATCACTCCGAGAAGGTGCGGAGCTCTTTCCCGACAAAGGAGGGGAAGGAAAATGAGTCCTCTATTGCTGCTGTGGGACAGGTGCTAAAAGTAAAAGACATTCACTCCATGCTACAGAATGATTTTTATATATTTCGGGACTTATGGGCACCTCCATGAAACTTCCCTATATTAATCAAATCTTAATCAGTCCCTAATATTCTCCATTGTGAATTTTGCAATTCCTCAGCACATAGTATATACAAGTGTTGAGCCTTGGATGCTATAACAGATATGTTATATATATCCATGTTTAGTATATCTAATAACTTGCATAATCAAGGAGGAGGAGGCTATGGAAGGGGTGGTGGATACTAGGGAGGCAGGATGGGAGGAAGAGGGGGACCTGCTAGGTGTTATAACTGTGATAAAATAGGTCATGTCACATGGGATTGTCCTATACCAAGGAGACCATGGTGTACTTATTGCAGGGTTAATACTCATGCCACAGAAGATTGTCCTAAATTGATCACAAAATGGGAAGATAGGAATAGACAGTGGGAAACAAATCGTATCAAATCAGAACCTTTACCTAATCCATTAGAAAGTAGCCAAACTAGAAATGCCATCACTAGAGGTGGAGCTTAGATTGGCGCTAACCTTTTTGGTTTAAGTAATCCATAGATTTAGAAAGCTGCTCTGAGTTCACCTAAGTTTGATCCAATAAAAAAAAGGTGCGAAGCTCTTGCTCGATAAAAGGAGAGCAAGGATATTTTTCAGGATGCAGTGGAAATTTTTGGGAATATGTCTATACCAGTGTCCCCTATAGTTGTAGAAAATAAAAAGGCTCTTATATCTAATTCTAGACCACCCCCTCCCAGTATAGGAATACGTTAGGAAGAAGGACCTCAGGGTAAGCATATAAAGGGAATAAATTTGTGGTTCCAATTCTTTTCTGATATCCTGCATGATGCACAATTGACTAGCAAGTTGCACAACACTTTGAATAAAGTTCAGGAGATGGGGGAAGAAGGTTAATAATTCATCACTGCAAATCTTCCGGAACGACCTTCTTGTAGAGTGAAGAGAAAGAGGGGAAGGACCAGTAAATAATTCAGGATGGATACCCAACTCACAGGCTATGATATTAGAGATGCATGTTGGACTTGGGATAAGATGTTAACATTCTTCCCAAGAAGTCCTGGGAAGCTACGGGAAGACCCGCATTAGTTTATTCCCCCATTCAGTTGCGCATGGCCAATCAATAATGGATCTTTCCCATTGGCCTCCTAAAAGATATAGAAGTTGATTTAGCGGGAGTACAAACATTAATTTTGAAATCATCGAGATTTTGGATTCTAAATAACCATATCTAACATTGCTTGGTATTGACTGGGTGTTTTATAATAAAGCTATCTATTGATTAAAAGAAAGAGACTATTACTTTGATTAAAAGAAAGAGACTATTACTTTTGAGGCCGATGGCACTCGGGTCATTCATCCCTTGGAGCCATATAAAGGTCCTAGATATACTGAACTAGTATATGAGGTTATGGAAAGGGATGTTATGGATTATATATATCACATGACTTCTGGAAAAAGGGCTTAGAATAGAAATCCCATATTATCATTTTGATAGAGTTGAAGTGTCCATGACAAATGACTGAGTGCGAAAATTTACTCACATACACAATTGTTTCAATATTATAGTAGACTGGTACGAAGAGGGCGGAATATTCAAATCCAAAGATTCTAGAAATATCCTACTGTTAACTTAAAATATGCAACCCAGTTAGTAAGCAGGTTGTATGGAGAGAAGTCATCCCAGCATCTTAAGGTAGCTTGGGTTCCACTGATAGATTAAATCACTACAGATGGAACAATATTGAATTGGGTTGCTATATGGATGACCAGCCCAATAACTAGCACGATTCACGGGTGAAAGCACTAGACTCTTTATCTTTGGATGGGTTCGTTCCTAGTGAATAGACCAACTAGCTATTGGTTCAAGAGCTATGGTTCTTCTTCCTTTTCTTCTTCCCGTGACTATTGGTTCAGCGAGCAATAGATTATCCATGGCATGGTTAAGCAAGCAACAATAGGTTGGTAAGCTTCAGCGAGCAACTGGTTTTTTCTTCCTTAGCGTAAAGGAACCAGCCAGCTAGCTCGATAGGGATCCAGCCCAACAACCAGCTATCGAGGTTACAAGCGCACAGTTAATAGGATGAACACATCATAGGCAGTTTAAGAAATAAGTAAAGAGGTAGGTTTAGGTCATTAGCTTGTATGAGAACAACTGGCTTGGTGAGGTTTAGGTCACTTCACTGCTTAGACCTACTGGCTTGGATCGTTTAGCAGCCCCAGTGAAGAATCCCCCCAATATAAGGTAGGTCTTCTCAGCCAACAAGCTTATGGTGCGAGCTGTCACAGCCAAGCCATGGTTCACTAGGTTATGTACCGTACTCTTTTATTTTATCGTCTACGTGGCAGGCCCAGTTTCATTAGGCCACATTACATTATCTATGCATGTAAAGGAGCTAAAGGTTGAGACTCCAAATGGTACATATAGTGAGCTACTATGGAGCCAGCAACAAAAGCTACTGGCATGAAGCAGTGTACTCGTCCAGGGTTGGTGATACCAGCCTTAGGAGAGACCGTATAATGGTACAGGGGTATACTTAGCAGCTCAGCCCCCACACGAACGGTTCATTGGCAAGAGAATCAAGTGTCCTACCATGCATTAGTCAGCTGGCTACGGCGTGTGGCAAGTTTCACCAGGCTCCTGAGTGTGGTTCAAGCCAGTGTATTAGCATAGGTAAGTAAGGTTCAACCAAGACTGTATAGGAGCTCCAGTAGCTATTGTTTCACTCAGTTTTATTAGGCTACTTTAGTGTCTTTATCTATGCAAGCCCATGTTTAGCAGCTCAAGGTGTTTGGGTAACCCTGCTTCCCCGGGCAATAGGTGATCCCAGCGTTGGTAGACCTAATTATCGTAAAGGATTGGCATATACCAGCCTTAGCATCACAACAAATTGTACAGGTTACTATAAAGGAGCCTGCAACTATATAGTAAAGGGAGCTTTAAAGGAGCCGGCAACTAATAATGGTACAGACAGGAGCTACTCTACTATCCGGGTCAGGAACTACTGGTAAAGGGAGCAATTAACTAGGTTAAGGAGCTACTATTGATCCCTGCCTTAGTAGAGACCTAAAGATAGTACAGGGAGCAATGGAGCCGGCAACGAACTCTTATCGTACGGGTTCATATCCCTCTAAAGTGGGACCTACTGATGGTACAGGGAAGGAGCCGGCACCAAAATGTACGTACAGGTTTAGGCCCGGCAACTGAGTGTGTTTCAAGCGAGTGTATTAGCATAGGTAAGGTGGTCACTTTACATTATATAAGCTTCGCATCCTTCCCCTCCTTCCTCGGGAAATGAAAGGTTTTTAAGCTGTATCTTATTGTAAGTAAGTAGGCCCCTATTGATTAATTACTTATTCGGGCGGCTGTTGGATCGGCTTGTACTGGCTCTCTATACTGTAGTTTTGGAAGCTCCACATATATTATATAGGTCTCACTCTTAATACTCTCCTGCTCATGCCTTCTCTATTTATATAAAAACCTTATTTGCTCATTCATGCCGGATCTGTAAACCTAAAACCCCTTCCCCTCGTACCTCAGGAAAGTCCCTCTCCTTTTAGTCGAGACCTCCTTCCTAAGGACCTCCGGGTCCTTCCCCTGTCGGGAAAGAGCTACGCACCTTATTTATATATGTTTGTGTTTCCGGGGCAAGGTGATGGCCCAAGTCAACCTTCCTTGGCCCTCCCCATCGTGCTTGGCCAATGGTGGGAATAGTGCTTCAAAACTGATTGTCGGATTCCTTCCACTAAGCCCTTGATAAAATAAAAAGGGTCCCCTCGTCCGAGGATGCCTGCTATGAGTTCCAAAAAAAAGTAATTGGATGATCATTTTGAATGGGATAAACCTGTCTGTCTGCGCTCCACCTTCCTTCTTGTCTAAACACGTGGATGGATTCAGCGATAATCCCAGCTGCTTTTCCATGCACCCACGCACATCCATAGGGTTCTGTCTGGCACCAAGGTAAGGGTCTGTCTTGATTCAACCTTGTTGGACTGTAAGGGTACGAGTATGTCATTCCTCTCCGAACAGATGAGTAGTATCAAAGGTAGGTATGTCTCTTCTCTCAAAACATGATTGCCCACGGGCGCTACTTCCCCTCCCATGAGGGGGGCCCACATCAATTATCTCAGGCAGTTTTGAGTTACCTTTGATCGCGCGTTCGCTGATGCTTCGTTCGTTTTATCCTACTTATGAGCGAAAATCAATTTGGTTTTTTTTACAGCGGGGTTAAAACTAATAGTTTCGAGTAGAATGCACTCTACTTGTCCGAACACGTAAAGCAAGCAGTTCTTTTTAGAAAGAATAGCCCGGTTGGGTGGGAATAGATAAATAAAAAAAGCACCCAGAAATATAATGAAAACTGGCACCCAGAGTCGGATGGTTTGATCAACCCAAACTATACGCTTCATGGATAGCTCGGTGCACCAGTTTGCACAAGGCAGATATATTCCTACACATAGGTAACAAGTATCGTTTAGTAGTTGTTCATATTGCGGTTCAATCTTTAATGAATTAGAGCTCTTTAATCCATGGGATCTATGTTCGTCAATAACAGAGGATCTCGTCGGTAGGATTGGTGATGATTGAGTCCCTTAGATATCATGTAATTATCACGATATTAATTATATGAGGAATAAGTTTCTCAATTGTGCAATAGAATATAGTGATTGCCTAATTGTGGTTATAAAGAATTCAGCACTGCGGGATTATCGTAAATAAAATATGTGAATACCATAATTTTAGCTTTATGGTTGTGCAATGGTAAGTTCATATTTTCATAAAGAACAGAGTTTTATAGTATTAATCACTATATTATGAAGCGAACTGTGGTAGTACTCAGAGCCTATTTTCATTCATGTATTAGATGATTTGCTGCAAGAGGACGCATACAGAGATACGCATGTTTTATTATAGTGACATAATCTTCACCTGTTAAAGTTAGTAATGAAACTTATAATAAAATGCTGTGGTTACGATAGATGTGTGTGATCTGTGTTGCACATGAATAAGTGGTATTTTCCATTTAGTTTTTGACTCTCTCATGCAACAAGAGATAACGTTATTGTTTGAGTTTCAGTATGCATCTTGATTGATAGTACTACATTGAGTACAATGTATATTTTAGTATAGCTGCTATTGCAGTGGGTGTGTAGAATATGGAGAGGAATCACCTGCTCCGTGGGTTATCCTCTTCTTCAAATATGTGCATCAATTGAGGAGAGTGATCACATCTCTGAGGAGTCCATAAAAAACCTAGTGCATAGCCTCAAAGCAATCACGTTGGTAGATAGCTTTATTGTTTGTAGTAAAGTTCGACGCAGGTGTTGTTTGCTAATAGAGTGGTTTATCGCAGCTCTTTATTTATGTGATTAGCTATGTAGTTCTCTGCTTCTATAAATGATGTTTCAATTCAAAAATTTGATAATTATTATGTAAAATGGTTTTTCAAATTTGTGTTGTATGTGTGCATGTGTGCGTGATCCCTCAACTGTGAGATCCTAAATACGGGCACCGCAACACTATCCAGGACTTAGAAAAAAAAGACTATGATGTGGTTGGTTGTATTAGGGACATGACACTTATATACTACCACCATAATGGCATCATGTTGCTTTCACATTTTGGCAGTCCTATTATCAAATCCATTGAAATGGTCTCCCATTTCCATTTCGACACAGGTAATGGCTGTAGCAACTGTTCTAGATGTTGGTTTGGTATTACAAACATTTTGCAATATACTCTGCAATATATTTATTCATCCCTGGCCAATAATATGACTTATTAACTACTGTGAGTGTCTTCTAGTATCCTGGGTGTCCAGAGTATGACTTATTGTGGAACTCTTCCAAAATCATTTGTCACAAGTCTGCAATGTCAAGTACATATATCCATGCCTCAAATTTAATCACTCCTTCCTCATCCATTATGAGGTGCCCTAAGTACTAAATCCAGTCCTGATAGAAATAACACTTACTTTACTTTACATACAATTGTTGCTCTCTAAGAACCTGCAACACTATTCTCAGATGTTCTTTATGTTCCTCTTCCATCCTCGAATAGATCAGTATGTCATCTATGAATACCAACACAAACTTGTCTAGATACTTACTCAGTATGTTGTTCATCAAGCACCTAAAGGTTACCGGGGCATTCGTGAGTCCGAAAGGTACCACCACAAAATCATAATGTTCATACCGAGTTTGAAAGGCTATTTTATGTATGTCCACATCTTTGATTCATACTTGATGATACCTAGATATCAAATAAACCTTTGAAAACACCCTAGCTCCCCTGACCTAGTTGAATAAGCCATCAATCCTTGGCAGTGGATACTTCTTTTTCATCCTTACATTAAGCTGTCGGCAGTCTATACACAGTCTCAACATTCCATATGTATTTTCAACGAACAACACCAGTGCTCCCCAGTGTGAAACACTTGGCCTTATGTACCCTTTATCTAATATCTCTTGTAGTTGCATTTGCAATTTTATCAACTCTCGTGTACTCATTCAGTACGATGCTTTGGATACCGGGGTTGCTCCAGGTACCAACTCAATGGTTAAGTGTATGTTTCATCGTGGAGGTAGACCTGGTACCTAATAAGGAAACATGTCCCTGAACTCCTGCAGGTTGGGGTAGTCTTCAATTTTCAGTTTGGATTCTACTGAATGATCCAAAACATCCACAGAATACAACTGGTATCCCCTTATGGTGCACTTCTTTGCTTGCGGCGTGGACAACTGTCTGATGAGCACTATTTTGAGGATGCCCTTAACCTTCTGGCTGTTTCCTTTGTCATCTATGCACATGAAGGCTTTGTTGTAGCAATAAAGGACTACCTGGTGTTCTTCCAACCAGTCCATCCCAATAAAAACATCATAGGACCCCCCATCCCAATAAAAACACCCCATAAAGGTTCAACTTTTTTGTAGTTTAAAACCCATTTATCTCTATTCGACAGTTATAAAGAATTTTTGACACTTTCCTCCTTGTCTCTGTGGCTAACTATACCAACCAAGGCTTATTGTGTTTGGTTCCCTTCAATCCACAACAGTCAGCTATTCCACAGGATATATAGCTTAGTGTGGAGCCTGCGTCAATCAATACAGAAATTGGTATGGCGAGTAGTTTACCTTCAATTTCCACACCACTGCTTCTTGTTGGTCTGCTTGCTGATTGTCCAAGACTGCGTGGATTCGAGGGCCTCTGGCTACGTCTTCTACCATTGTTGCTTCTTTAAGATTGTGGATGGTTTTATTCCAATTGTCACGATGAGGACAGTCCCTCTACTTGTGTGGTCCTTGGCAGCTGCAACGCTGCATACCTCCTTTATTTATCTCCATCGGCATCTTACCAGTGTTCCCAATTAGCTTACTTTTGCTCTAGCTTGGTGGTTTTTTTGTAGGTGGCCTTGTTAGGAGTGAAGCTCTGGAAATCTTTGGTTTTCTTAAAGAGTGGACTACTTGGACTGCTCATAGCATATTCGTGCCTTTTATATAGTCTCATCCATAGTTTTTGGCCCATCGAATGAAATTCTATCTCTGTAGGATTGAGGGAGACAGCTGAGGAAACGTTGAATCTTGGCTTTCTCTTCTCTGATGTATGGCACATAGCGTAGCAAATTCAGAAATTTGTTGAATTTGTGGATCAGCTCATCCACGGTTAATTGTCCCATCTTGAGTTACTAGAACTCCTTGGCCTTCCCGTCAAAGTCTCTCTCATAGAGGTACTTCTACTTTCAATACTTCTTGAGCTCTCTCAATGTGATTTTTTCTCATTGATTCGCTTTACAAACATTAAATCTTTCCACCAGATAGAAGCCTGTCCTGTAAACTGGTAGAGAGCTACCTGCACTCTCAAATTACTAGAGCAGCTGTAGATCTGAAAGTATTTGCTCATGCCCATCATCTAAGATTCTGCTTCTTCACCTGTTTTAACCTCACCATTGAATGTTGGAGGTTTTATCTTAGGAAGTTCCCCGCCACTATTCGTTTCTTTTTCTTTATTCTCTTTCACCGGGAAGAGTCTGTGTCACTGCTATCCAAGCTATCACTGCTATCACCATCCGTAGAGGATTCCTTACTGCTGTGTGAATCATAGGAAGTGTATTATTTGCTTCAGGATGCTGGCCTTTCTTGTTTTGTTGAAGTTCCCGTGGATCTTTTCTGCCCAGCATTGCTGGATGTTTGCCCGAATAGTTTCTTCGTTTTCTTTTCTGCTAATCTCTACAATAGAATGCCATTTCACTCTTGTTTTTGGTCTTGTGCTTGGATGAGTTTATTGTTGTCTGCTCGGAAGCGAAACTCACTGGAGACCCTCTCAGATCGTATAAAAAATACTTCTGATATAACATATAAATCTTCCAATTAGCACCGGACCACTCCATCTTCTTTCTTTATAGTTCATCCCAAAGTTGATAACCATTTATTTCAAAGGGCAAGTCATCCCAAGCAATCCCAAAAGGATGCATCTCAATCCCAACAAACAGCGAGTCAACAGCGAACCATCCCAACAACAAGCTATCCCAACCGAAAGCATTCAATCGCAAGCAACTGCCTCAACCTCGTGCCTTTATCATCATCCCATTCTTGCCTGCCTTCCTCATCCCTTCCTCATTATCCCTGTCAGCTTCCAATCCTTGCTTGTTATCTTATTTTCCTCAGTTCTTCCCTCATGCTTTTCTCATCCTGGCTGAAGGTAAAGACTGCCTCTGACTCATTCTGCCTAAACTCTGACTGCCTCTGAAGGTAAAGACTGCCATCGGGGCAAGACTGCCTCTGCCTCGTTATGGCTGTGTGTGAAGGTTCTGGCCTAAACTCATCCGTTCTCTAATTTATTCTGCCTAAACTCATGGTTGACTCATTGTGAGCTAATCCAACCCCATTTCCTTTCCTCAAGCTGAACCTAAACCTCTAAACTCCTCTCCGCAAGCTCTTGTTCTGCGGAGCCAACTCTGCTTCAAGTTCTTGTCCCTTTTACATAACATTGGCCCCTACGACTACTCTGGGTTCTTCCTTGTCTACAAATAGGTAACTATGTACGTATAACAACTTTTTCTTCTCTTGGAGGTAACCCTACTCCTCTTACAATAGTGAAATAACCCACCAATAAAGAAAAAAAGGAAAAAAACTGTAACAACAAGCTGAACAGGAAGCTGTAACAATAATCTGAACGGAAAGCTGCAAATTCTTTGGAGCTCCATCCCCATCCATGCTCCACCATCCAATGGTTCTTCCTATAAAATAGTCAATATATCCTCCCTTCTCTATACTACGTTAAGGAGGGAGTGAACTAAACAAAAAAGCAAAAAAGACTGTAAAATTAACATTGCCTCATTTGGGAAAGATCTGGTGGCAATGCTCTATGGGGAAAAGTATACACATGGACTAGAATAAGAAAACCTTTTTTTCATAATTGAAATAGCATCAGTAGTTTACTTTGTTGATCCACCGGCGTCTAAGACAGAGGTATAGGTAGAAGCAGGAGCAAAGGAGGGAAAGGCAACAGCAAAGCCAGGTTCGTGAACACGAGATCCAGTTCGTGAGCGAGATAAAGAGTAAGATCCAAAGCCAGCAGTTGTAGCAGAGATAGAAGCATCATAGCTATCTATATAAGCAGCACCAGTACGAGAGTCAGTAGTTCCAGGTTAATACCCATAGCTAGCGGCAATAGATCCAACTTATCCACCAATAGATCAGTAGCAGCAGTCGTGGTACTGGCATAAGCAGCAGATTCACCCATTTACCCAGGAGCAAAGCCAATAGCAGCTTATCCCGCAGCAAAGGTAAATACAGCTATAGAAGCAAAGGTAGCATCAGTACTATATCACTAGCATAAACTTCGTATAATGTAACTGCTAGTGGATATAGTAGTATAACTTATAGAGAAAATACTAGGAATAGAAGACCTACTAGGTAGTATGCAATTGAGAATGGAGCCCGTGTTTGTCCAGCTAAATACACATTTGTAAGTTGTAACTTTCTCTGTATCAGGTCGATGTACAGCTAATAGAAGGTTAAGTCCTAGTAGTACAGCAACAAGAATAGGAACCATAATAATTAATAATAGTAATGCGCTCATTATCCGTATAATAAGTTGAATGCAAGCAACTACGTGCTATCTTATAATAACCTCAGGTTTTAGGATGTTGTATAGTGCTACTGTTTATGTTAATGTAGCAATAGTAAAGGCATGTGCACTTTATACACCACCAACTTGTTCAGTTGTATGTACTTGGTGCGTCAAAGTAGATTACTCGTAGTACACGTAGGTAGTAGTATGCACTGACAAAACTGACTAGAATAGCTACTAGACTTAGCCAGTAGTATCCAGCACTGATTTAAGCATATAGTACTGATTGTTTAGCAAAGAATCCCATTAATGGTGGTACTCCTGCCATACTAAATAGACTGACAGCAATTGACACCGCTAATGCAGGGTTCAGATAGGAATGCGTGAAAATTAGTTACTGAGTATTGAGCTAGGTCGAATAGGAATGCTTCTGTAGATTCCTCTGTACCTACACCTAATGCTAATAACAGAAATCCTACGTGACTAGTTGTACTGTATGCTAATAGTTGTTTTATTCGGTATTGAGCTAATCCAACTACTGTACCTAAAATAAGTAATATTCATTTTTCTTGTTATTACATATATATACTTAAAGGTTATCACTTAAGAAAGAAATATAGTAGAATCGGTTACTTCGAGAGTGAAATGATCCAGTCTCAGGGCTGTTCATTCTTTATATATGTCATTACGCTTTGCCTTTTTTAAGTGATGCCGGTTGACCATTTCAGTGATGCCACCCACCGCTTCAACAGATGAATGCATTATAGTAGACCCAGGGAAGGGAACAGGACAGACACAGAGCAGATAAGCACTCAATCAGGGTCAGTAGGTTAACTCTATATATGTAATTACGCCACGCTGGGCCAAGATAAAGTAAGTCTAGGAGGTGTCTTGTCTGACCAAGTAAAGTGATTATGATACGGTTCGAAAGATCTCTTCTTCGTGGTCTAAGGGGTGGAAAAGTTCCTCCATCGACTCAACCCGGAGCTAGTTCGTTCTTATCATGAAGCGATTCCGACCCACCCAATTAATCTGGTGCTGCTGTGTCTTCTTGTGGCTGTAACCGGTAAAAGTACCTCTCTCTCGTTTTAGGGCAGCTCCTCCATAAGATAATCCCACCACTAAAAAAGGTTATAGGATTCCGGCAAATAAGTAAGGCTCCTAAGATCCCTGCCTCCATCCACTAAATAAACCACCCCCGTAGCTTGCTTGTAAGGCATTGGTTCGTGACAACGTGTCTGATCTGATCTGATTGGGTCTCCTCTCCATCCACTCTAGCAGGCGGGTAGCATTTGTTAACATATCTGAGGTATTATTTAGTGTGTGTGTTCCTAGCTTATAGTGATTCCCTATTCCCTATGCCCCATCTGATCTGGCACTGGTACTGGCACTGGTCTTGTAGCATTCCCTCCCTTGTAAGACCTGATGTTATCGGGCTGTACATAGAAAGTCTTTCAGGCAGGTGGGTAGTATGACCAAGGTAAGGGCCTATTCCGCATTCCCATTTTTTATCCAACGATTCAAGGATTAAAGGCCCCCTCTCCTCTTCTAGCAGTGGCTATCCTTGTAAGACCTGATGTTATCGGGCTGTACATATACGAATTTAAGGCAGGTGTATAGCCTTTTCAAGGTAAGGTCTAATTCTGCCGATTCCCTCTGGGCTATTCCCATAATCTGATTCCCAGTCCCTTTAGGAATCTTAGGGGGTCAGCAAGCACTATTCGTATTTACTTTTATCAGCCTAGCCTTTACTTATGTGCATCATCTCTTCTCTATAAACCTTGCGTCTTCACAACCACCCTTGATAGACCGGCTCACCACTCCGTGCCTGAACTTTTAGCATTCACGGGCAGGGCGTTCAACAACATTTGCTTGAAGAATAGAATCGGGTCGGGTATGATATTTAGACTCTGCCTACTCGCCTTCACTGTTACCACTATCAATCAACCCACTTAACTAACTGCCTTATATTTACCCCCTCACTTCACCTACCCGCCTTTCATTTAATGCCTGCTACCCACCCACCTGCTTCACCAACCAGAAGACCTAGACCTCTTAGCCCTAAACACTTGCTTCATTAATCCTTTGTTGCTAGGCACTTAGACCCTTGACTATTGACTTTACTTGATCAGCCTACATGAATAAAATATGCCAGTCATAAAACTGCCTACAATATATGTTTCCCCGTGTCAGTCAGGCAAGCCCAAGGAAAGTTGCACCGTATTACCATTATCCCCCTCCCCCTTAGTCCCTTATT